>Ga0307981_1002827_pt1 | contig 13625 bp, 13 predicted proteins | sample OrgLakmetagen987_FD_201849 | JGI IMG/M metagenome (GOLD analysis project Ga0307981, IMG submission 201849) | Saline water microbial communities from Organic Lake, Antarctica - #987 | ecosystem: Environmental > Aquatic > Non-marine Saline and Alkaline > Saline | place: Antarctica: Organic Lake... | reverse complement strand
CTGACTCCTGCTGACTTTCAGAGGGGGATAGTTGGGAAATCCGCAAGTCATTGAGCGATCATCAATGCTGGAAACTACAAGCTTACAACCCTAGTTCGGATTGCCTGCAAAGCCTTTCAAATGAAACAGTTTGACTACAGTTTTGGGAAAGTTGATATTGCAACCCTTGCTGATTCGAAACTCACACTTGCGAAAAGTCAGAAGAGTAAGTTCGATGAAATGAAGGATTGGGTGCGAAGTCCCTTCTTGGAGTATCAGTGCAATCCTCGTCAAAACGGAAGTTAGTTTGCAATGGTGAAGAAGCAGACAAAAGGTAATTGCGTTGGCACTTTTGGACAAAATGGTGTAGCTTGTGGAGGTCGAGCCAACAGCAAATGCTCTCACAAAATGTGCAAAAAATGTTGCATCAAACACACCAATGAGAATGGCTCTGCAGAAGTGTAAGGTGAAGGAACATTGGGTTGTTGATGAAGCTCCCACTGAAGAAGCGAGTGGCAGCAACTAAGTCTAAATACACTATGTTAACGTAAGAACATCATACAAAGTGCTTAATACGAGTCTATATTGTCTACTAGTGTTAATACTACTATCGGGAAGGGGGGAGACTTTTTTTGGCCTTTGGCTGACCTTCAAGGGGGGGGTGTTCGCGGGTTTTGGGGGGATACTTGGTGAAGGTCCACTGTAGTGGGCTGTTGGGTTCTACGTGGAAAGTACGTAGGATTCGCAATATAATGGAATGAAATAACGGGTTTTTACCGTCTTAGATGTAACCAGTATTTGAGCAAGCGATAATTTGAGTATCTTATTCATGAATCATTCGAAAGTATGTAGGTATGTCTGAAGGTCCCTCTTTATTACGTATTAACTATTTTAAAATATCTCTTACTTCATCATTGCATTGTATGAACAAGCGAAACTCTATTTATCATGTCCTGCTTCATATTGTCACCGAATGTATCTCTAATTAATTTGAATCGCAAGAAGGCACGTTCAACTGAACAGCTTGAGAACTGTTTAAGCGCAACAAATCGCAATTCAAATGGATGGGCAGAAATTTCGCCACTCCTGGTTCCCCCCTTTTCAATTGCAGGAACTTTCGTCAGCAATGTGTGTCTCCAATTGTAACAAACCTGTCATAATTGCAATTTCGTCAGATGCATCACATGTCTCCGCTCTTCAACTCTGTGTTCACCTTGTTTGTCTTGCATCAATGAATGCTTTATGCTTTTTCAGAAAACAATCACCTTCTTAGAAAGACTTATTACTCACAGTACCGTCAGTGAATGTGCTGAGAAATCCAGAAATATTTAACAATGATTTATTTATGATTTTTAGTAGATTATTTACTGAGCAAAGTGGCGCACAAAATACAGCTGAAACTCTTGACAGATCCTATATTTTTTCCTCTGCAGCGCTACTCTGATGAACAAGATGGATTTTGGGATTTTACAAGAAAATTTTGATCTTGCGTATTCTATCCTTGGTACTCCTTCAAAACATCACCTGCAATCACTAAGTGTTGAATCTCACTTGTTCCCTCATAAATTTCAGTGATTCTAGCATCTCTGTAATGCCTCTCTGCAGGCATCTCGGTAACATATCCCATTCCCCCCAAAACCTGAATGGCTTGATGCGCGCACATTGTTGCTGCCTCGGAAGCCGCTAACTTTGCCATGGCAGCTTCTCGTGTATATTTCTCTCCGCTGTCCTTCATCATTGCTGCTCTCCATGTTAGAAGGCGCGCAGAATCTCTTGCGACGGTCATTTTGCTTATTATATTTTGGATACTTTGAAGCTTAGAAATTGGTTTGCCAAAGGCCTGTCTCTCAAGAGCATATTTGACAGCGCAATCTATGGATGCCGATGCAATTCCTAGGGCCTGACCCGCAACGCCAATCCTTCCACCATCTAGCGTCTGCATAGCAATTTTGAACCCTTCTCCTTCTTTTCCCAGGAGATTATCTTTTGGGATCCGTACGTTATCCATGATAAGGTTTGCAGTTGAAGAAGCTCTAATTCCCAGTTTATCTTCTTTGGCCCCGAGATCGAAACCTTCCAATTCCATTGGTACAAGAAATGCTGAAATACCTTTGTGCCTATCGTAGGGAGGTGATCAAAAATGAGAGGATGACGTTGCAGAAGTTTTGGAACCAAACCCCTGAGTGGCAACTCATAGAATCGGATCAATCGCCATTGAGTCATTTTACTTACTTTAATGACTTGTCAGTGGTAGCAAAAACAATCGCTGCAGATGCTTCATGGGCATTCGTAATCCATGCTTTCGTCCCATTAACAATCCATTCATCGCCATCTAATGTGGCAGTTGTAGATGCTGCGCCAGCATCGCTTCCATTTCCTGACTCAGATAATCCGAAGCATCCAATCTTATTATCTCCTGGGGCGGCAAAAGGAGTAATATATTTCTCTTTCTGATCCTCCGTTCCAAAGGCGTCAATAGGATATAGATAAAGTGAATTGTGAGCGCTCATAATGACTCCTGTACTCGCGCATCCTCTGCTGATTTCTTCCATGGCAATGGCATAAGCCAACGCGTCCATTTCTGATCCTCCGTTTTCGGATGAAACATTGATACCCATGAGACCTAGCTCTGAAAGTTTAGCGATAGCATCAGTGGGATATTGATGTTTTTTGTCCCATGTTCCTGCATTTGGTGCAAGTTCTTCATCTGCGAATTTGCGACACATTTCATATATCATTTGATGCTCATCAGGAAGCTGGGAGTATGTTGTGTACTTTCTTGAAGCTGGGATTGTGGTCGTATTGCACGAGGTCGCCTTCGCGGCATTGGATGTGAAAATTCTTGTAGAAGAAGAAATCAAAGAAGGAAGACGCAGCATGGTTTGATTTGTTTATTTTTTATGAGAGACTAAAAGCTGAAGATGAACAATGGAAGCCAATGCAAGTTTGATGGCACCAGGCGATGGCAGGGTTCGGGGGGTGTCATGACGCTGATGCCTATTTGGTTTTGGTTGTCACTCCTGGTCACTCACGCTCCTCCTGATTTTTGCTGTTCTCTCTGTGTCGCGCGCAAATAGAATAAATAATGATAACAAACGTCTTTGGTCTTCTACCTAGCGAGCTACGATAGCATAAGTACTAGTTGTTGTAGCTACTAGAGCAAGAATAGTCATCTTTCACTTTCGACAACTCCAAACTCCAAACAACTAGTAAACGACTTAAAAATACAAGAGATAGTTGGACATGTATGTATGCCAGATCAAACTGATAGTCAAATGGTTCCATGACAATATAAAATATCCACCAAAAATGTGAACACTCTCATTAATAAAGCACAAGAATCCCAACTCAGTTGTCCATTCTCCTCGTCTCATACGTGTGCTTTCATCAACGACATAAATGCTGCCCCTGTGATAGCTTCAATAATTATAGTACCATATATGGAGATGCCGTATATCTTGACCTTTAAATCATTCGCTTGGTGTAACACGAAAATTGATGTTGGTGAAAAGTAATGACTTGGCTGTAAAGCATAAAAACGACCGAACACTTGAGAGTGTTTCCACTATCGTCAAACTCAACTAGGTTCCTTTTCCATGTTTTAAAAACTTCTGACATGCTATATTATAAATTATATAAAGAAAGATAGCGCAGAAATAACATGATTGTGTCTTCACGGAAAGTCCCATCGTCTTTCTTGTATTCCACACCATTGTATTGAAATTTAAAAAGTTCATAGTTCTCAAGATCGATAAGTGGATCGCTGCTAAAAGCATCGTAAGTCTGGTATATGCAATACATATAGAGTTTGCTGTACCACAAACCATAATAGCATATGGAAAAGAGAAGCTGGACTCCCTTTATTGCTAGCGTAAGATAATAACCAACAACAACCATAAACTCCTTCATGTTGGTTCTCTTTCGTCGTCGCAATTTCCAATGAGTTCAATCCGGACATTGTTTGGGGCAAGATCGATGCCTTTATGTTGGTTCTCTTTCGTCGTCGCCATTTCCAATGAGTTCAATCTGGACATTGTTTGGGGCAAAATCGATGTGATTTGGAATAAAATTATTGTTCAATGTGAGGGTTAGGTTCGGATGTTGCCTATTTCGTCCCCAGCGTTCGGCTTCTTCTTTCAATACTTCTGTGCTCAATTCTCCAAGCAGGCTCTAATACATTGGTTCTATTTGTATGTGTCTCCCGTGGTCAACCTCGTCTTTTCTGTCCTCTAAATAAGAACGTGGTATTCAAAACAAGAAGAAAGAAGCTCTTAATGAAACACATTGTCATACTTTTTCTGTTTTCCCAAGAACATCTTTACTTCTTCCGAATGTAAAATTCCAAGACTGTTGCCATCTTGCAAAATCAGAAAATCAAATTATTTTCAACTGTACAGTGGTCATGTTAAACTTATTATCTACAGATTGACCCTTATTACTGCATCGACTGTGTCTTGGGTGGCTGGTAATATGTACAATTGCTGTAATATACCACCACAACGAGGCGCATCTGATATCTGATGGTTTCAATATCCGTTTTGTCGTCATCGTTGATAATCACAAAACTGTAAATACTACCATCTACTTGAACCCGTACTCTACCCTTTTTGCGCCAACAAATACTCTATCCAACTCATGCAACACCATACAAGCTTCCATCAAATCAACCAAGCACTCTTCTTCAAAATCAATGGCTCCCTTCATAACTTCAGAATTGTCTCTGGAAAGTATCTCTTCTACGGCTTCCCATGCAAGCTTAGCCTGGTTAGAACTAACTCCCCACCATTCAGTCATGAGTTCTGCATTTGACAATGCCAGTTTGAGAACAGGATCTTCGATGGTATGGGGTACGTCACTGTGCGTAGAAGGAGATGAGAGTTTGATAGGTGAAACCTTCGCTGGGATAATCTGAGGGATGAGCCTCATTTTGCGGAGAGCAGATTCTTCTACTTGAGCATGATCTGCAAAGACAGGCTTGCTGGCAATGCTATTTTGAGTAGTGTAGAAAATTGAAAATGAAGTGTGAGTGCGTGAGTATCACAACAATAGAGTTCGCATTTTTTGTATTACGGCATTGGGCAATGCATCAAAATCTATTCTCTATTAATCCTCCACCACATCAGCGCATAAAATGACAGTGTGTTCTATAAATGTCTGCAATTTTTTCTATGCAAGCAATGCGATGATAAATGTACGCCAATGTTTCGCGATCCAATGACATCAATTGGGAATAATTCAATTCGGCGAATAAGATTCAACGCATGATGAAGCTAAAACAAATGCCGTTGAAGGTCCATGGTCTCATAAAACTGAATGAATTGAAAGTGAAAGAAAACCCTTTACCAATACATTGCATGAACAAACTCACCTATTATCACTAGCATTGATCTCTTCGACAATGTCCCAAGCAACTCTAGCTTCTTTACTCTGGGGTCCAAACTTTCTAGAAGTCTCCAATGCCTCCTTAACAGCATTCTGACTATCGCCCCTTTCAAGGTTCAGGGTAGTTCCAAAACGAGGTTTGGAGGTGTGAAGGAAGGCCGAAGCGGAGGAAGATAGAAGTGAGGATACGAGGATGGTGTATTTCATGTTGCGGATTGAGAAATTTGTTGAAGATTCTTGTTTGCTTGTTCTGATGAATGATGAATTCTTACATCGATTTTTGATTTTTTATGCAGAACGAACCGAACATCTGGTTTGGAAAGGCCTTTGTGATACTTTCAATTGTCTCCCACCGTCATAGTTTGAAAAATCTGTTTGACCTCCTGCTGCACAACAATAACGGTAATTGAACCAATGCTAATACAGGCTAATAATCTATAATCTAACTGTAACCTCTCTTCAGACCTCTCCAGATTAGACCTTTGATGTATTAACTATGCTTTCACAAAATTAAAAATGCAATAGACAAACAATTGTCTACTATACTTTCCTGACGGATACACCAAACAAATCTATTCACCTCTAAAACCTTTAAAAGAAAAATTCAAGACGATGATTCTGGACGATTTCAATATTTTCTTTAATAGTGAGCACTACGATTGTCTATCTCTGTATGTTCACTACAAATGGGCTGAAATACACCAAATAAATAGAACATCGTATCCCAGAGCAGTATGATGATAATTTACGCACACTTCTGTTTTTTCAGAAAATATCTATAGTGGATGCAATGTAGCAACCATTGCACTGTGCTGTGCTCCTCCCGCGACCATCTGTACAGTCGCGGAGACTAGTCCCTTGCCTTCTTTTTCATTCAGCAAATTGATACCTCTTGTGACGTCAATCTTTTGAGGACGAAGTACGCAATCGCCATCACCAACATTTCCCACTCCAAGAGCGCCACTCACTCCGAATCCCCAGCTATAAACATCTCCATGTTCAGTCATTGCGAAAGAATGGGATCCACCACATGAAATTTCAGAAATAATGGGATTCGCTTTGGGCGATCCATCAGCGTTGTATTCCAAATAGATTGGAACTGGAGTGACTTTATATGAGCCGGCAGCCGGAGTGGTCGTGGTGTTACCTAGTTGTCCAGAACAAGTACGTCCGAAACCGTACAAATTTTTCCCAGTTAAATCAAGGCAAAGAGAGAAATGTTCACCTCCGGCGATTTGTTTTATGTTCATACCATCAAAAAAAGAGATCTCTGTGAGTTTGTCTGCTTTGTCGAGAATATCTCTACCATTGGAGTCTTTTTCAGTATAACCAAGTTGACCGTAGTTGTTCAATCCACAGCTGTAAACTTGGGTTGCACTAGCTTCGTTATCTTTTGCAAGGACAAGCATATCTGTTGAAACATGGTCAAGGTGTAAATTTGAGAAATGAGACCAGGGGAATATACGTATCATCGAAGATGGTAACTTTCGACAAATACAAATTAGTCTAGCAAATTGTCATGGGTACTTACGGTATCCACCGCCAGCAATACGTTCAACAATGCGATTCGTTGCGCCATCTGCAAATTCTGCGGCTTTCGGTATCATGTAATCCTCAGTAACTTTATCCACATGGAACGTAATATACGAGTCTGCCTCCCTGACTTCTTCAGGAATCTCATCGATCTCCTTATCACTTTTCTTGAATGGCGTAAATACATTTCTGCCTAATTCTCCACATTCACCCATTCCCCAGGTGAGAACATCTTGCCTTTGAACTCCTCTCACCACTCTCTTTACCAAAGCCGCACTATAACTAAATCCACACGCAATTTCTATCGCCTCGGCGCCCAACTGCCAGCAATGAACGGGCCAATCGCGTTTCCCCGCAACGAGCCAATCGCGATTCTTTACAGGGGGTGTGAGCTTTCTCTCTTTCTCCTTCGGATGAATCCTAGGATCATCCAACGGAAGACCGTCTCCCCAGCGCTTCCCGTCCTTGCACTTGTATGCGCCAAAGAAATAAACTCTACCCGTATTGGACAAGGCCAAGCAGTGACAATCTCCGGCAGCAATAGACACAATCATTTCTTCATATTTTGGATCAAGCGGAATCTTGGGGTCAGTGAAATTTCCACCACCCCTGGATCCTTTCAGATCGCTCCATGTGTACGAGGGCCTCTCCAATCCAACTGCTGTCTCCTTTGCACTAGGGACGAATCCCGATACTCGCACAGGAACGTATGCAGTGTCTGCTGTAATGTAACCAAGCGATCCTTCATCATTACAGCCCCAGCTATCCACCTTTCCATCTTCCGTGACGCTGATGTTGTGTAATCCTCCACAAGCAACTTTGATCACCCTCAGATTACTCAAAGTATTGACCTTGGCAGGACGCTTCCTCTCCGTGATATTATCCGACTGAGCAATCTGTCCAAATTCATTGGTGCCGAACGTCAGTACATCACCACCTGAAGGATAGAAGAAACGCTTCTTGATGGCCGCGGCATAAGCAATGTACTGTTCTGCTTCATAAACGAAATCCTTGTCTTCGGGTTGGATTTCGTTTCCATTTTCCAATGCGAGGAGAATGCGGTGCTCCATATCCTTGGCAAATTTTGCAAAGGAGATGTTGAGATAACCCATTTCTAGATAGTAATTCATCAAACGATCTTTTTTGCGCATGCGGCCGTGGGTGTCGGTGCTGGTGGGTTTTGGAGCAGAGGACAGCCCAGCAGGACTGGACAGGAGGCCGATTGCCTTTCTTCTTTGTTGTGAATTGCCAGGGGAAAGAGGAGAGGTCGACTCCATGTCAGCACCTTTGCGTTTGTTCATGATTGTTGAGTAAGGTGAGAATCAAGTCTCTAGGTGGTGGAGGATTGGTTTGGGTTGGTAAAGTAGTGATGTTGTTATTTTATAATATTATGTACCTGGTTGTGTCGCGTGAGATTATTTGAGATGTATCTTCTCCGGATTTGAACGGCCATTCATGTTAAAATTCATTCGCGCAAAATTATTATTCATTAACAAAATAGTTCATAACCTTAATCTAATGGATGAATACCACTAATATTTATAATTCATGTTCGTCGCGCAAAACTGAAAACGGGGGGCAGAGGGAAGAGTAGTATTTTTCAGGCTCACACGTTCCTGGAATGTTCGGGAACGTGTTTGGGAACATGTTCGGGAACATGCATGTTCCCGTGTTCGGGAACGTGTTCAGAACTGCTCATACCTCATGAACATGTTCGGGACCATGTTCCTGTTTTGATGATCAATCATTGAAAATCTCAATCTGACACCTCTCACATATTTGGGTATGTAACCGAGCATTATCTTCTCAAAGTTTTGCAGAAAGAATGAATTCAGCTGCGAATCTGCTTATGACAAAGCATAGAACACTCTTGGGTCACGATCTGAACAAATCATTTATGGTTATGACAAGGAAGAGGCAGGCAACAACATATATTACAATGGGCAAGAATGTAAATTAATTAATGTTTCAATCTATGTGAACTTCCAAGGCTTCTGTAGACCTCCAATTTGAAAAAAAGTCTCGCTGCCGCGGGGCACCCTCTCTGCCGGGCGGCACTCTTGAGGGAATCCATTCCCTCAAACTCCCAGGATGGGACGTTCCCTCCCAAACCCTCCCTGGTGGGGTTCCCCCACACGTCGTGGTTACCTACATGTTCACGTTGTGTTCCCAAACATGTTCCTATTGAGCAGAGCCTGTTCACCATGTTCGCGACCATGTTTGTGTCAGTAGAAAATAGAGAAACAGTTCCCAAACATGTTCAGACTCGATATTTTAAGGAACGTGTGAGCCTGGTATTTTTATCATTTGAATGTCAAAATCATTATTTATAGTCTTTATAGCCTTCTAAATGTCAATTGTTCTTCAAGATCACAGACCAACCATTATTTATGTGATACAGGATACACCGACAACCGTACCTACATACTCAGCCATTCATTTAATTGCAACCATGGGTACCATGTTATTATCAACATTGATGATGTTGTGCTTATCAGCAAGATCAATAAGAACAACGACTGCATTTCTGCCATCCCTATCTAGTGCAATTCGTAGCAGTACTCGTAACATTAGCAGTAGTAAGAGAAGTATCAGCAGTATCCCAAACATCTCATCAGGTAGTACTGCAGCCGGCATCTTCACTCGCGCCGTTACCACAATGCGTTCTTCTCCATCTGACAGGAATGCAGAAACGAATACGAATAATGCTGAATTTTCATCGTTGACTGTTGCTCAATTGAAAACCTTGTTGAAAGAACGGGGGTCAACTGTTGGAGGGACCAAACAAAAGTTAATCACGCGATTGTCCAATCTGGCAGAGGAACAGAAGCACAACAAGATTTCGAATTTATCATCCATGGCCAAGACGGGTAAGCGCAAGATGTCCACTCAAGCAATGTCAATGCCACCTCCAAGTCTGAAGCAGCAAGTCAGAGAGGCTTCTGAGAGTCAAAAAGCGAATGGAAATGCAAAAACAAGTTCGAATGGCGAGAACGGTTTCAGCAAGATTTACGTTCCACCCAATCTTATTAAAAGACTCAATGAGATGGGAATATCTGAGCCAACACCTATTCAAAAGGAAGCAATCCCGCTCGCAATCAAAGGTAGAGATGTCATGGGATTAGCACAGACTGGAACTGGAAAAACGCTGGCCTTCGGTCTACCACTCGTGTCGCAAATGATGGAGACCAATGAGAGACCGAGGCCCAAAGCTGTCCGTGGTCTAGTTCTGGCACCCACACGAGAACTTGCGAATCAGATCGCGGTGCAACTTGGGATTCTGACTGAAAACACTCCTATAAAAACATTTGTTGTGGTCGGAGGACAAAATATCAAGACACAGATTAATAAACTGCAATCAGGAACTGATTTGCTCGTGGCGACTCCTGGGCGATTGATTGATCTGATGGACCGTGGAGCGCTTTCTTTGCAAGGGACGACATTTTTGGTGCTCGATGAGGCTGATCTCATGCTGGATATGGGGTTCTTGCCCAGTTTAAAGAAGATTGCACAGAAGCTGCCAAAGAAAAGGCAGACGATGCTTTTTTCTGCCACCATGTCGAAAGATATGAATACGGTGGCGAGGAGTTATCTCCAAAACCCTGCTCGGATCGAGGTTGCGAAGGCTGGAAAGACTGCAGAAAAGGTTACGCAGGAGCTGCATTATATTGCCAAGGCTGATAAAACCAAAAAGCTTCTGGAGCTGCTTGGTAACCCTGATCACAAGGAGGATCGCTCTCTTGTGTTCGGAAGGACGAAGCATGGGATGGAAAAACTGTCGAAGAAATTGATTGCATCTGGGTTTAAAGCTGGATCAATGTGAGTACTTTCATTATTATATGCTATCCGAGTGCATAACCTACGTTTTGGAAATATCGTATAGTTTCCTTGCATATCCATGGTGACGCTGGTGTTATAGTATTGTGATACAAACCAGTGACGAAATCGAGTAATGGTCCAGATGTTTCCTGCTTCTCCCTTTCTCACATTATTTTCCGGTCTCATTGTATATTAGCCATGGAAATAAGTCACAGCCACAGCGTGATAAAGCTATTGCAGCTTTCAAATCGGGAGAAATTAAGGTTTTGGTTGCAACAGATGTTGCCGCGCGTGGCCTGGATATTCCAGATGTGAAGCACGTTTATAACTACGAATTGCCAAATGTTCCCGAAGCATATGTGCACCGTATTGGCCGCACTGCGCGTGCTGGCAAAGAGGGTGCTGCAGTTGCTTTTTGTTCCATGGAAGAAATGGATGATCTTTTAGAAATCCAAAAGGTGACTGGTGTCCAGATTCCAGTAGTATCGGGAGATCCATGGAGTAGGCAGGAAGCGAAGAGGGAAAAGGATAGAATCAAAGAGAACAAAAAGAACCAGCAAAAGACACGGAGAGCAGGCATGAAAAAGAAGCAGAGCAGCAGTGGTAGTAGCAGTAATACACATCAGAGATATAGAGGAAGTAGTAGATAGATTCATTCAGATTATGGAAGTCAGATGAGGATCTAGCGAAGGCAGAGTGAACAAAATCAGGTGTCTTGTGCTTGAAGATCTGTGTCGCGAAGTCTATTGCGTGTTTATAAAGTTTCAATGCATGCCTATGTTCACCTATTTCTCCATCTTTATTTAACAATTACTACAGCTACAGTAACTTGATCGAAGATAGGTTTATTATTTGTATCACTACGCGTGTAATTTGTTATTCGTAGATGCATTGAGATTGAAGCCAAAACATGACATTTACATTATTTGACAGAATATTGAGCAAGTGCGACGTTACTTCTGAAAACATGCTAATAAATTATCAGGACATGCGCAATGAGCAATGAGGCACCCGTGCGTCTTTCTTTGCAAGGCAGGCGCTGTCCCTCTTTCTTTGCGAAAGCATTTAGACCCCTTCTGGCATATCATATCATCATTGCAGATTGTACTTGCAGTGCCAAAATAATTGAGACTGTTGTGCCGATGATATCTTCCATTACCCATGCATGATAGCTGGATTTACTGTTTATTTTATTGGCAGATCACTATGATGTATTCATTGCGAGTTCGCGTAAACAGAACCCAAAAAATGAGGGAAATCTTATTATGATTTAATTACTTTTCACTATCACATCCACGCTATCTAAATACAAGCAAATAAGCTTAAATAAGCATAAGAGTATTTTGCAGAAACATCGAGCTTTTCACGTTGTAAAGTTATTCCTTACACAAACTAACAGGAGTAGATACTCAAAATTTGATTTCACTATGTAGTACAATTTCTCAAACCAAGAAAAATATTTACACGCCGTTACTGTAAGGTAACACATATTATAATTCACAGAAATCACTCTCGTCGACCCCTCCTTATCTTTGAAGGCTTTTTATTCAATAAATTGCAATGACCACAATCTGATAGAATCGTTTGAGAAGGAACTATTCTCTTTGAACAAGCGAACCTTCTCATATTTATTGAAAGTGCTCACCCCCAACAAATATTGAAATCTCGGCTTTTGCACGATGAAAGATTGTTTGTCATTATCGAATTTGAAAGTCGAATTCTTTGTTTCTATTCCAACTACACAACGACCTAAGAAAACGGACCTCTTCTTCCACCTCATGCAAGAAGTTGGGTGATCTCTCAAACGAAGTTGATCGAATTTATCAAAATGAAACTTTTGCTTCGACCTGCCAGTGCAAGGCCTCATGTTGAACTTGGCATTTACCCTTACATTTTTCGCTTGTAGACACCACTGGCGTATGGAATCGTCGAATTTGAATGACGAAACAATATTGAACGTTCTGTCTTCTACCTTTGTTGGAGTCCCGGTTGGAACAAAGCTTTGGGTAGGAGAGCTGCTTGGAAAGAACTCATAGCTGGGTTTAATTGATAAAGTGGGCTGCTGAGAAAGAGTTGGGGCAGGACTGAGAGACGGAGACGCAGATGGAAACTCGATGACGCGAACATCTGTTACAGAAACTTCATCTCCAGTTTCATTAGAAATAGCAGTAGCGATTGAATCGGTATTTTGCTCGAGAGTATCAATAATTTCTTCGGGAGATATAGAAGTGTCTGGTTCAGTTGATTCAAAGGTAACCACAAAAGTGAATTCGATTCTATCACCAGCAGCCCTACCAAGTGAACTTCCGCAAACCTGTTTAAATGATGTAACCTCAACTGATGTCGCATTTTTGTAAATTACTAATAAATTGTCTTCAACAACAGCTTTCAATCCTTCTGTAATTTTGCATGTACCATCTACTATGAATTGGGCTAACACTTTTTGAGTGAATATTCTTACTGAAGGAAAAATCGACGGCAAAAACGTTGGTTCTGATGATGGATCGTCTGAAGGACGAAACGTTGGACTGAATGATGGCTCGTCCGATGGTTTCATTGATGGCTTGTTCGTTCGTGAGACAGAAGGTAAAATCGACGGCAAAAACGTTGGTTCTGATGATGGATCGTCTGAAGGACGAAATGTTGGACTGAATGATGGCTCGTCCGATGGTTTCATTGATGGCTCGTTCGTTGGTGAGACAGAAGGTATAATCGACGGAGAAAACGTTGGTTCTGATGATGGATCGTCCGAAGGACGAAACGTTGGACTGAATGATGGCTCGTCCGATGGCAACACACTTGGCTCATCTGATGGTAAGACACTTGGCTCGTCCGAAGGAAGAACTGAAGGCTCGTCAGATGGCAACACACTTGGCTCGTCCGATGGAAGCACCGATGGCTCGTCCGATGGT
>Ga0307981_1002825_pt1 | contig 13631 bp, 12 predicted proteins | sample OrgLakmetagen987_FD_201849 | JGI IMG/M metagenome (GOLD analysis project Ga0307981, IMG submission 201849) | Saline water microbial communities from Organic Lake, Antarctica - #987 | ecosystem: Environmental > Aquatic > Non-marine Saline and Alkaline > Saline | place: Antarctica: Organic Lake... | reverse complement strand
TTGTATTATTTGTATTATTTGTATTATTTGTATTATTTGTATTATTTGTATTATTTGTATTATTTGTATTATTTGTATTATTTGTATTATTTGTATTATTTGTATTATTTGTATTATTTGTATTATTAGTAAAATCGAATAATTCATTATTAGTAAGATCGAATAAATCATTATTAGTAAGATCAAATAAATCATTATTAGTAAGATCAAATAAATCATTATTAGTATATTCTAATAAATCATTATTAGTATATTCTAATAAATCATTATTTATATCATCGGATAATTCATCTGTTAAATCATCTATAATATCATCTGTATTAAAAATATAAACACTAAATAATGATTCTTCGTCTGTATTATTTATTTCATTATTAATATATTCCATTGATAATGTATAATCATGTATAATATTTCTAATGTGGAAAATACAATTAGAAATAATATTATTAAACTTAATAAAATATTGAACTTTTTGTTCATAATTATAAGAATCGAAAATATCTGTTGTTATTAAATCAAAATTTAATAATAGTAATAATGATTTATTATGTTTAAAAAATTTTATTAATCTTAATTTTATTTCATGAGAACTTATACGTTCATAATCACTATTATTATAATTTAAATTTAATTTTAAATTATCTATGAATCTTTGTTCGCTATATGAGTTTAAATATGGTATAATATTATTTGATAATAATAAAATGTTTTCATCAATACTTTTAATTTTTTTATTAAATGTTTTTAATATTAGATTTACATAATTAATATTATTTAGCGATTTAATATAATTATTTATCAAAGTAAAAGTATAATTATATTGTTGTTTATATTCATTATTTTCAAGTAATGATGTATATTCTATTATAATTTTATTTTTAATTATACTAATAATATATTTTTTAGCAAAAATATCACAAATTGAATATTTAGTTATAAATATAATAAATAAATTTAAATTAAAATTTTGATCATCTACTTCTTTTTCTAAATCCATTATGTATTTATAAAATATTATTATTTTAACTTTATAAATTAATAATATTTTTAAACTTTATAAAATAAAAAATATCATCTATGTTTAAAAATAAAACTTTATTTAACTATTTATATTAAAATGAAAAATATAAATTGGGATATTTCAATAATAGAAGAAACAAACATAATTATTAATAAATCTAAAAATATTATAAATAATATAATTAATTCGGATAATAAAAATATTATTAATGACATTGAACAAGAACATTTTTTAAGAGAAAGTTTTGTAAATCAATTAAAATTATTAAAATATGCGTCTGATAATCTCGAAAAACAAAAAATAGCTACACATTGTATTAAATTATTAATTAAATATCGTAAAGATATAATATCAAATACTGATTTATTTCAAAAAATTTATAATTATTACGAAGATAATAAAGAAAACTTAAAAGAAAAGGAAGAATTATTAATATTAGTAAATTTTTTAAAAAAATTTATAATAAATGGTGTTAATTTAGAAGAATCTAAAAATAATACTTTACAGGAAAATTTAAAAAAATTAGACAGTTTAGAAAATATTAAAAAAACAAATATTAAAAATTATAATAAATTTTTAAAAATTAATAATGATAATTTAAAACATACACCTACGTATTTTAAAAATTTTTTAATTAAATCAAATGATAAAGATTATCGAATAATACCTTTAAAAACATCAATCGCTGAAAATATAATTTGTTATTTAAATAATAGTAAATTGAGGAAAAAATTACACCAATTTATAGGTTCTCGTTGTATTGAAAATTTAGATATTGAAAAAGATATTTATTTAACAAAATCAAATATAGCTCAAGTATTAGATGTTCGAACATATGATAATATATCACATGAAAAAAATATTATTTCAGATTCAAATATTTTAGTTCAATTATTAACACGATTATCAAATTATATTGATGAAAAATATGATACAGAAATTATTAATATATTGAAAATTATTTCTAAGAAAAAAAATAAAAAAATTAATTATGAATCATTTAGAAATAAAATTAATCACTGGGATATTCATTATTATTTTAATTATATGAAAAAAAAAATTAAATTGGATGAATTCAAATTAAGAGAATATTTTAAAACTAATAATGTTATTAATAGAATTTTAATAATGTTTCAAAACTTATTTTCTTTAAAATTTAAAAAATCAGAAAATCAAAATTGTTGGCACCCATCTGTTAAATTATTTGAAATTTATTCGCAATCTAAAAATAAACTCATTGGATATTTTTATTTAGATATTTATAATAGAAAACATAAAATTAATAATATTGAGTTCTTAAATTTATCTTCAAGATCTTTTGATAATTTACCTTGTTCTATTGTTATCGCAAACTTTCAACAAGAAACTAAAAATAATTTCTCATTTGTTTCATATAATCAAGTTCGTTTATTTATTCATAAATTTACAACAGTTATTTATAATACTTTAATTAAATCTAATTATTCATTAAATGGTATCGATCAAGTTCCAATAGATCAAATTAAAATACCAGCTTATTTAATTGAAAAAATTATATTTCAAAAAGATAACTTTAAAACTATCGCAATACATTATAAAACAAAAAAACCAATTGATAGTAAAACTTTTAATAAAATTAATGATATTAATAATATTGATATCGCTTATAAAACTAAATTAATTATTTTTAATTCGATATTTTATTTACATATGATTAGTAATAATCAAACAGCTACTTATTTAAAATCAGTTGATAAAGGTATATGTAATATTTATAATACCTATTTTGATAATATATTTAATAATCAAAATGTTGTTATCGAATCTTCAGATTATTATCCTTTCCTATTTAATAAAAAAAATTTAACTTGTTATAATCTAATTAATGATCTTTATGCTTCAGATATATTCATTAAAAATAAAAATAACCAAGAACGTATGATTTCAATTATTCAAAATATTATGTCAGAAGGTAGTTCAAAATCGTCTAAAACTATTATTACAGATAATTTTGGGTTAGATTTAGATCTAATCTCTTATGTTCAATATTATAATATTGAAAACAATGATTATAATATTGATATTGATACAAATTCTAATTTAGAATCTACTACTTGTAATAAACTAAATTTAACTTCCGAAATTATCGCAAGTTCAAAAATTAAAAACTATTTTGAAGAACTTGAATCAGAAATTACTATTCGAACAAATAAATAAATTATTTATAATTCAATAACAATATTTTTATATTTTTTTTTATCTTGATAATCTAAATAAGTTAATCTAATAAATATCATAAATATGAGTAAATGAAATAAATAATAACAAATATCAAAATAAATATTTGTATCTAAATTTATTAAAACATAATTCAATATTGTAATTATAATTAATCCTAATGTTAATATTATTGTTTTAATATTATTATATTTTCTTTTATAAGGTCTGTATTTTAATAATAGAACAAAAAATATACAATTAACTAATAAAAATAATGTATTTTGTACATTTGTTAAATTATTATTAATATTTGTTAATATAGATATTAATATTTGTTTTAAAAAAATAAAATTTATAAAAAATTTCTTTTTTGATTTATAATCATTATAAATTGATACATATTTTTGTGTTTGTTTATTTTTATTTTTATAAATTTTTAATGGAAACCCGATGATATAAGTTATTATTATTATTAATATTACAAATACTAATATTATATTCTTTATTTTTGTATTTGTTGAACTATTATTATTAAAATCTATTATTGCACCGAATGTTAATGTTGTAACATTACAATACGATAACAATAACATTTTATTTAAATAATATGAATATTTTTTTGGTTCTTTGTTTGTTTGATTTAAATTATTATATTCTTTTGATCTTTTTATAAAATTATATATTTTAAATATACAATAACCTAATGATATAACTAATAAAAAACTTATTACACTTGTTATAAATTTATTATTTTCTATTAGTAAAAATAATTGAGATTCGTACATTCTTTCTAAATATTCTAATATACGTTTATCTGTGCGATGTGGTACAAAACCATAAAATGTTATTGTTATTATATTTGTTATTATTTCCCATACAAAATTATATGTTTTTAACAATCTATTGTTTATTATTATATATTGAATAAATCTTATTAAAATATCATTATAATATTCTGTTATACCAAATATTAAATAGCGTATACTATTTAATGTTATTAATAATAGTGATATTAACATTTTCTTTATTAAAAATAATTTTTAGTAAAATATTATTTTTAATATCAATTTTTTTAACTTAAATTGAACTTTTCCTTTAATAACTCTTTCTCATCATTTATTGACTCTTCGGAACTGTCGGATTCTGTTTTTGATATATCCGAATCATAATTATGTTTTTCTTTTAAATTTTTTACATATTGTTCCTGTTTAATATAATTTATCCAACATTCATATAATTCATTTCCTTTTGAATGATTTATACGTTTTTGTTTTTTGTTTTGTTTTTGAATTATTGGTAAATAATATTCTAATATTTTTCCTAAATATATTGTTTCTATTTGTTCTGATTTACTCATATTTATAATTTCTTTGGGTTTTGTTTTATCTAATACATCATAAATTATAATTTTGAGTTTATAAATGTATGATATTATATATAATATTATTTGATTAGTATTTTTATCATTTTTTGCAAAATTATTATTTTCTAAAAAATCTATATCAAATAATTCTTCTATTGATTTAGTTTCATTATTAAATAAGTTTTTATAATTTTTAAAATTATAAATAAATAATAAAAGTCCGTGTTTTAGATATTTTATATTATCAGTTATTTTTAAAACTTTTAATGATTCAAATAGGGAATTATCAAAATCAACTAAATTTTTAATTGTTAAATTATCTTTGTCTAAAATATCATATAAATTATTTATTTGATAATTATATATTTGCTCATATTGAATACCTTTTAATATTAATAATTCTTGATGATCTAATTCACGTTCTAAATATTTTTCCCATTCTTTTTTATTTATTGAATGTGGTATTTTATCCATTTAATTTATAGATCTATCTATTTTTTATTTTTTATATTTAATTATTGAATTAATTATAAAAAAAATTAAAGATTATAATAAAATCTAAAAAAAGTTACTATTTCATATAAAACTTTACAATCGATTTCATTGTAATTAATTATATCTTCCATTACCGAATCTATTCTATTTTTTTCATTTTCTAATTTAATTTTTGCATTATCTATTAATTTATTGTATGTTAAATAAAAATCATAATATTTTATTGCTTCTAACATTGCATTTATTCCATTTGTACAATCAGTATTCCAAATAGTTTTAATGCATTTTAAATCATATAGCGCTTGTGAAAAATCTTTTAGACCATAATTCATACATCCTTTTACAACAATGTGATTATCTTTTACAAGTTTATTTAAATTAACAAAATCATAGTTACATATTAATTGATTCACTTTTCGATTATTTCTTAAATTATAAAAATATGAAAACTCATAATATCCCCAATGATATATTTTGACAGTTTCATTATTTTTTATTCGATTCATTGATATATATTCATCTGTTTTTTGATCAATAAAATTAATCATTTTTGATATTAAATCTATTTCATTTTCATTTTCTTTTAATAGAAATTTTTTATATTTCCATTTATTATCTTCTTCATAACCAACACCTGCTAAAAATAATACTCGATTTGATGGTAAAGATACTTCTATATTTTTATTTTGTATCATTTTATCATATGTTTCAATATCAATAAAAAATTCAATTCCATTATTTTTTAATTTTGAACATTTTAATTTTCGTGGTTCAATTATAGAATTTGTCTCTCCTCGATTTACCTTTAAAATTAAATCTATTATTTCCCTTTTTTTACTTTTTGTATTTATTCCTAATACATTTGTTGTACATTTTTTATCTTTCCAATTATAAACTCCTCTTTTATGAGCCATTTCTCTTTCTTTTATTCCAATATTCCATACTAATGTAAGTTCATTAATCATTTTAGCATGATTTAGTTTTGTTTCATAATGTTTATCATTAATTATATTACACATATTGGGATATAACTCTTTTTTTGATGGAGGATTTAAACTATAACTTTCTCCATTAATTTTTAAATCACGATACCAGTCAATTGCTTTTTTTGTTTTAGTTAAATAATTATAATCATAACTCTTATCACTAAAATCTATATGACCTAATCTTTCAAAACAATCATAACCATATACAATATTTTCAGTTTTATTTAATTTATAACTTTTTCCTAAAATATAAGCTGTTGATGGTGTATATCCCTGTATTTCTCCAAGTATTGAATTATAAATAGCTAATTGACCTTTATAACATGGAGTTCTATTTGAATTTCTTAATTTTTTAAAATCAGCACAAAATTGTATTGTTGTCCATTTTATATCAATTATTCGATAATGATATTTACCATTTGTATATGGAGCTTTTATTTTTTCATCATTCTCTTTAATCTGTTCTATTTTAAATATTTTATTAAGATAATCACTTCGAATTATTATATCAGATACTCCTCTTAAAGTATTATTTTTTGAACATAATGGTGCTTGAAATATTAATGGTATTCCTTCTTTGATATATTTTTTTGTTAATTCAATATGTTTGGGTAAAATTTTTTCATTCGGTTTTAATACAGTTCGAGTTTTATTTTCTTTTGATAAGGTTTCAAATATATAATCCTCAAATTTATATCCTTTATCACATAATATATTTGAAGATTTATTTTGTATTGATCCATAATTCGTTTTAGATTTTTGATTTTGATTTGTTTTTGATGTATTTGAATATAAATTATAATAATCTAAAACTGGATCATTTAATAAATAATTTTTAACATTTGATGCCGATACTACTTGTTCATTATCATTTGATTTTGTTGTAATTATTGATGATGATAATAAATTCTTCCATTTCTTTGATAAATAACTATCAGAAAAATTATTCCTATTATTACATATTCTTTTACTTTCGCGATTGTTCTCATTATCATCTTGTCTAATACGTTTATTGGATGATCTTAAATTATAACTATGTTTCATTAATCCTTTTATTAATTAATTATCTAAATAATTTATTAATAAATTAATCAATTTTTTTCTAAATAACATTTACTTCAATATTTGTTTCATTTAGTTTTTCCTCATATTTTGATATTTTTCTATTACATTCGATATATAATTTTAATAATTTCTCTGTTTTAATATCATCTGTTTCAATCTGTTCTTTGACTTCTTTTAATCGTTTAAAATAATTATTATATTTAATTTCTGGATCTTCATTTTCTGACTCATATTCACTATCATCTTCTAATATATCTTGTTTAACTAATTGATTATTAATATTCAAAATAGTATTTTTAATTAAATCGATTTCATTTTTATATTCGTCATATTTTTTAATTTTATCTGTAAAATCTTCAATTACTTCTAATTTAGAAACATTCTTATTTAAGTTTTTAATTCGTTTTTCAATACTTGGCATTTTTATATTTGATTACTATAAAATAATTATTATTCGCATAAAACTTTAACTTTCAATATTTTATTTGCTGTTTTAATTTCTAAAATATCATCCTTTTTAATATTATTATGATCGCTATTTAAAATATAACAAAATCCTTTTTCTAAAAATAATTTATAATTATTTGATTCTAAATTTATTAATATACGATTTGTTTCTTGATTTAATTCTTCTAATTTATCTTTTAATTTATATTTTAGCTGTTCTAATAATTTTATATTTGATGTTTTAAAATCATTTATACTCGTATATGTTTCATTTAATTTATTTTTTATTTTAATTATCATATTTTCATGTTCATTAATTTTATTTTTTAATATTACTTTTATATTATCTTCAAGATAATGTTTTACTTTATTAAATTCTTCGATTTTTTGTTTTTGAAATGATGTTATTAATTCTCCCGCAATTGATGGTGTTCCTGCTCTGATATCTGCTACAAAATCAGAAATCATATAATCATTTTCGTGACCAATCGCACTTATTATACACGTGTTACAATTATAAATACTTTCAATAACTTGTTCGCTTGAAAATCCCATTAAATCTTCAGTAGAACCTCCTCCACGAGCTAAAATAATACAATCAAATTTTAATTTATCTAATTTAGTTATAGCATTAGAAACTTCTCGAGGACAATTAATACCTTGGACTGTTGAATTTTGAATATTTATAATACCATTAAAATTATGCTTTTTTAAAACACTTTTTATATCTTGTAAAGCGTCCGAATTTATTGCTGTTATTATTGCTATATTTTTTAAATTATGTGGTAATTCTTTTTTATTTTTTTGATCAAAATATCCTAAATTTTCATAACGTTCTTTCATTTTGATAAAATTTTTATAAGTTTCACCTTCTCCACATTTCTCTATTTCATAAGCTGTTAATTGATATGAAGAATTTCTCACAAATGTTGTAATTTTACCAGTTACTAAAATTTGATCACCATTTTCAAAATCAGGTTCATTATTATAATTCCAAAAAGTAACATTTAATAAACTTTTTGAGTCTTTTAAAGACATAAATAAATGTCCTCTCGACACTTTTAAATTTGATACCTCTCCTTCAACATTAATTGTTTTATTAAATTCGGTTAAAATATTGTTTCGAATTAAATCAGATATTTCACTTACTTGCATATTATTATATTATATTTATATTAATTATCTTTAATTAAGTTAAATTTTTCAATATTTTCTTTGATTTGAATTTTAATTTTATATTCAATATTATAATCAATATCTAAATCAATAGTATTTGAATTTATCAAATACGTATATATTTTATCAATACTATTAATTTTATTAATTTTTAATTTTATAATTTGTCTTAATATTTGATCACTATTGAAAATCTTTTTTATTTTTATATTTTGTATATGTTCATTTATTAATTCTAAATTTTTACTTGTATTACTTATTTTTAATTTATTTAATTTATTTAGATCAGATTTATATATTTGACATGCGATATATAAATTTATTTTATCATTCGTTTGTTCTAATTCTTTTTTTATATTTAGTTCATTATAAAATTTCTCATTTAAATTTATTAATGTATTTATTACATCAATCGGTAGAGTTTCACAATATCCTAACTCTACTAAATTATTATTTTTTATTTTGATTGGATTATATTTTATAACTATTTTTACTAAATTATATTTTAATTTTTCATCAAATATTACATTTATTTTTGATTTTGAAAATAATGTTCTAACATTTATTTCACATGGATCACTTTGTAGTTGTTTTTGAGCTTTTGTTACATATACAATATGTTCCTTTTTTGATATGTCTAATCGTGAATATATTTTACGAAATGGATAGTCATTATAATTATTACCCCATATTAATATTTCTGTATTATTATTTGTTAATAAATAATTCTCATAATCATTTGGTTCATTATTCATATTAATATATCCTGTTATCTTATTCGTTAATTTTGACATATATGATTTTGGATTGTAATTATCTAATAATATTTTAATTTCTTCTATCGTTTTTATTAAATACCATAATTGGGGTTGAGTTACATTTATTGATAAATAATATTGCTTTTGATATAATATTAAATATGCATAAAATATTTTATCCTCAAAACCATATGTTAAATAATTTAAATTCTTATTTATCTCATAACATCCTATAATTTTACATTCGGATATTTTTATTTCTTTATTGATTTCTTTATTGATTTCTTTATTATTAATTTCTTCCCATTCTAATAGATCTATATAATTTTCAATATCAAAATTATCTAATGATAGTATATTTGTTGATTTTAAAGTTTTATTATTTATATTTGTCATCTATAATTTAATTTATATTTTATTTAAAATTAAATAAAATATAATTTATTGCTTTATTCGAAAATATATTTACGAATTGTATTAACATATTCTCCTGTATAATTTGTACTACTATGTAATCCACTTAATTTAAAGAATTTTAATTGAGGGTTTGTTTTTTGATTTTCTAATATTTTTTGAGAATGGCTAAAAGCAATTAATTCATCTTCTGGTGAATGAGCTACTAATATAGGTAATTTATCTTTTAATGCTTTCACATTTTCATAATTATTAAAATAATTTGGAATTAATACATTTTGTAATCCACAACATAATTGTTTTTTACTCATTTCTCTAATAGAACTAAATCCACTTTCCAAAATTAATGCATATGGTTTAGTTTTTTTATCATTTACTAAATAATTTGTTAATTCACTTGATATACCCGCTCCTAATGATATTCCATATACTGTTATTCTATATGGTTGAATATTCTGTTTTTTAATTAAATAATTCCATGCTGTTTTAATATCAATTAATGCTCCATCTGGAGTAATTGTTCCTGAACTTTTACCATAACCGCGATAATCTAAAATAAAAATATTTCCTAAATTACCATATAATTTAAATATATTATATGTTCTTTTTAAATTACCATAGTTACCGTGAGCATGTAAAATAGTTCCCTTTTTTGTTGGATTTTTATAATGAATACAATGAATAAATTGTTTATCTGGTGTTTCTAAAAATAATTCTTCTATTGTTATTTGATCATTAAATTTTGTTTTTAATTCATTTGTTAATGCTTCTAATTCCATTGATTCATTTTTTTCTAATTTTTTTGGTTTAAACATCGATTCATGTAAAAAGTATTGTGCTATTTTATATATAATTAAATTTATAATAATCATTACTATAGCTATTATAAATATAATTAATATTATAATTTTTGAATCCATTAATATTAATTATTTAATAAATAAAATAAATTTATTCTATATATTAATCAAATTTAACATCAAGATATTCCTTTAATTTTAAATCAGGTTCATTATTTATATCATCATATTCTATATTATCATATTCTATATTATCATATTTTATATCATCATATTCTATATTATCATATTCTATATTATCATATTCTATATTATCATATTCTATATTATCATAATCAATATCAGATATTTCCGAAACATTTGAACTTAATCCTCCAAACATTTGTGGGGCAATATGTAAAGAACCATTTTTAGCGATATTACCTAAATTTATATTTGTTTGATGTTCTTGGAATAAATTAGGCTGAACATTTTTTGTTTTATATATTTGTTTTAATAAATATATATCTTGAGAAGTTAATTTTATTTTATCAATTGGTTTTGTTTTAAATATATCTTGATAAATATTAAAATTTTGTTTTAATGTTTCTGTTTCAATATTATTTGTATCAAAAGCTTCTTTACCTTTTATAATTCTTAATGGAGTTTTTTTGGCGACATATAATTTATTATGTTGTAAGCCAAATAATATATAATATTCAATATTATCTATTTTTATTTTTTCTACTAAATTATCTAAATATTCTTCACTTTCTGGTTTTTTATTCATAATTTGCGCATAACACCATTTTTGTTCATTATTATCACATCGAAAAAGTAAATAAACTTTATCATTTAATTCTAATAAAAATAATATATTTTTGGGTTTTAATATTTTTAATCCTTCTAAAATTATATTAATTATATTCATTTTATATAACACAATTATATATTTTTTTTATAATCTGGAATATTTATAGTATCATTTGTTTCAATTGATTTATTATATAATGGTATCGTATCATTTGAATCATCATCATTAATTTCTGGATTTTTAGATTCTTTTAATTTTGTATCATCACATATAACTGATTTTTTAGCTTTTTGTGTATCTTTTTTTTGTTTTTTGGGTGATTTATTAGATTTTATTATAACTGGTTCTTTAATCGGTTCTTTAATTTCTTCATTTATAACTGGCATTTTATTAATATTATTTAATACTGGAAGTTTATTATATTTATCAATACGGTTTTTTACTAATGAAGCAATAAAATCAATAAAAAATAAATATAATAAATTAGATGTTCGAACAATATCTTTTAAAATAAAATATAATATTAAATAAATTATTATTCCTGTAATTAATAATACAATTAGATCATAATTTAAATTCTGGTCGTCATTTATATATTTAATAATGTTAAAAATCATATTTAAAATAAATTTATAGTATTTTTTTAAATTTTAAACTTAATCTATTATTTGGTTTATTAAAACTAAATAATAAAAAATTGAAAAAAATATAATTTTAATTAAAAATTATATCAAATTATAAAAATGGCTTATTTCAATATTATTAAAAATAAAATTTATTTTAATGATGAATATGACTGGGATCATTTAGATTTTACATTAAAATATAATGGCGGAGCTTTATATAAACCTGTTAATAAAAAGTTTGTTGAAATACATCGTGAATTAATTAATAAACATTTTATCAATAAAAAACAAAATATTAATAATAATAATAATTATCTTGATAATAATCAACAAATTATTAAAAATAAAGAAAATCGTAATAAACAATGTTTTAAATGTTCTAACGAATATAAGGAAAATCAAAAATATATCGAATATCGTAAAAATATATATAATCAATATTGTGATGATATGTATACAAATTTTGTTAATAAATGTTTTGTTAAAAATACAGAAAAATATATTTATGAAAAAATTTATAATTATATTTATGGAAAAATTTATAAATTAACTTTTCATAAAAGAGAAATTAATTTATTATGTTTAGTATTATTTTGTATGTGTGGATTTTATTTTTATTGATCATTTCGTACATACGTAACAACTGGTGGTATCGCATTTGAATATTCTACACCACATTCTTTTTCACGATCTGAATCACTTTTATCTGCAATATCAATAAAAAAACTTTGTATTGCTTCTTTTGTTAAAAATGTTTTAATAGTATTAATAATATCTTCTTGATCTTTAAAAGAATTCATATCTTCATCTAAAATAGTATCAATATTATCAATAGTCATATTCAATGAAAATATACCATTAATTTTTTTATTTAGAAATTCTTTCTCACTTTTAATATTATCATTTATATTAAAATTTAAATAAAGACGTCCTAATTCGCGTTTTTGAAGTTGTTTATAATATTTTACAATAAAACAATAAAGAGGTTGTTTTTTATTTTGAACTAAATAAAAATTTGTTACATTACACGCATAAACATCTACATAAATTTTTCTTTCATCACTTATATAAAATGAATCTACTAATGTATCTCGCAATACTGTATTTTTATCCATTTTAATAGAATCTAAATGTTTTATTTTTACTGACTTTTCTTCTGGAGTTGCAATTAATTTATATACACCTGTAATTTTTTTACTCATTCAATTTATAAGATATTTTATCATATACCTTTTTATATAATTTTGTATGTTAAAATATTTATATCTTTTAGATTTTTATTAAAATTATGATTTCCATTTATATTCTTATTATTTATATTTATATAAATAGATTTACTATCAGCAATTGTTGGATCTAAATATTTACGTATAAAAATATTTAATTTAGAATAAGTTAAATTATTTTCAAATAAATATTCATCATTATTATAAATTATCTTTGTTTCTTTATTATCTTCTTTAATCGATAATTTGGATTGTTCTT
>Ga0307981_1002824_pt1 | contig 13631 bp, 10 predicted proteins | sample OrgLakmetagen987_FD_201849 | JGI IMG/M metagenome (GOLD analysis project Ga0307981, IMG submission 201849) | Saline water microbial communities from Organic Lake, Antarctica - #987 | ecosystem: Environmental > Aquatic > Non-marine Saline and Alkaline > Saline | place: Antarctica: Organic Lake... | reverse complement strand
AAAGCCATTGTTGTTGTGCACTTTGCGGGCGATAGCTGCGATATGCAAACCATTGCCGCACTTTGCAGGCCTTTGAATATCGCTATTATTGAAGATGCCGCGCATGCATTAGGGGCGAATTATGTCCCAAAATTGAATGTAACGCAGAGTTGTCAAACTGCAGAGTTATCGAACCCATCGAATATCAAGGTCGGTAACTGTGCGTACTCAGATTTAGCGGTCTTTAGTTTTCATCCTGTAAAGTCAATTACTACCGCAGAAGGCGGTGCTATTGTTTGTAATAACCCAGCCTTGCATGATGCTTGTCAACTATACGCGAAACATGGAATTACTCGCGATAGCGAAAAACTAGTGGGAGACATCCATGGCCCTTGGTATTATCAACAACTGGTATTGGGATATAACTATCGTTTAAGTGATCTGCAGGCTGCTTTGGGCCTTAGTCAGCTTAAACGTATTGATGAGTTTGTAACTCAGCGTCGCGCATCCGCAAAGCGATATTTTGAAGGCCTAGCTAACTTACCACTTAAACTACCATCAATAGGTAGTTTAGCTAACAGCAGTTGGCATTTATTTATGATAGAGCTGACTCAACACGACCGCAAAACCATTTATCATAAGCTGCATAAGGCTGGCATAGGCGTTAATGTGCACTATATTCCCGTGCATTGTCATCCGTACTATGAGTCTTTAGGCTTTATGCCCAATGACTTTCCTAATGCCTTAAAATTTTATCAGAATGCCCTTACTTTACCTTTATATGTAGGTTTGACCGAGTCAGAACAAGACAAGGTAATACAAGTATTAAGGGACTTGCTACAGTGAAGTTTGCCTTAATTCCTGCGCGCGGCGGCAGTAAACGTATACCACATAAAAATATAAAATTATTTAATGGCAAACCAATTATTGCGTACTCTATTGAAGCCGCATTGAAGTCAGGTCTATTTGACGAGGTCATTGTTTCAAGCGATTCAGAAGAGATTGCCGAGATTGCTAGAGCTCATGGCGCTACTGTGCCATTTATAAGGCCCGCTGCTATTGCCGATGATTTTGCCACAACGCGTGAAGTCATATCTCATGCAGTTGAACAGATGCTTGCGGTTAATCCTTTGTTTACTCACTGCTGTTGTATCTACGCGACCTCTCCTTTATTGCAAACCAAATACCTAAAACAAGGCTTTGAGGCACTAGAACAGCAAAAAGATAAAGCCTTCTCATTTTCGGTAACGGAATTTTCATTTCCAGTTCAACGCGCCCTTTCGATTCAAGACGGGCAATTATCCGCGCTGTATCCAGAATATGCTGATACCCGCTCGCAAGATTTGCCAAACGCTTATCATGACGCAGGTCAATTTTACTGGGGCACCACAGCTGGCTTTTTATCCGATAAAGCCTTGTTTTCAAAGCATGCAGTGCCGATTATACTGCCGCCATATCTGGTTCAGGATATTGATACCCTCGATGACTGGACAAGAGCTGAGTTAATGCACAAAGCATTTATTGCGGATTAACCCTCCAAATTTTTGACCACATTAAGTAAATATTTGTTATATCTCATTGATTTAAAGGTGTCATTAAACCGTCGTTTTCGGTAATATCCGTCAATTAACAGCCAAACTACGGAATACCTAATCTACTATGAATCAGATCCTGATTATCAGCGACAATGAAGCGCGTATAAACCATCTCAATATTATACTCACGTTTTTGGGCGAAAAATCCCAGCATTGTAGTTATTCAGACTGTTCAGACATCTTTGGGAAAACCCATAATTGGTCAGTGGTGCTAATAGACGGTGAAACCCCAGAGGAAGCAGAAGAGGTTATTCATGCTTTTCCAGAGAGCCCCTTTATTAATATAGGCTTTCAACTTAACGGTGAGCGCAGCTTCAAAAACTTAATGGGCTCGCTTTATGAGCCAATTACTTACGTTAATCTCACCGAGCTCCTGCAAAAATGCGGTGATTATTATACTGCCAACCGTCCGCTAGATTCCCTAGTATCAGGTAAAACAAAATTATTCAGAAGTCTTGTGGGCAATAGTATTGGTATCACCGATGTACGCGATTTAATTGAGCAAGTCGCGCCAGTTGAAGCTAACGTATTGGTATTGGGTGAGTCAGGTACGGGTAAAGAAGTGATTGCACGGAACATCCATTACATGTCCAAGCGCCAAAAAGGTCCGTTTGTGCCGGTAAATTGTGGTGCTATCCCAGGTGACTTGCTAGAAAGTGAATTGTTTGGTCATGAAAAAGGCGCATTTACTGGGGCAATAAGCTCGCGTAAAGGTCGTTTTGAGATGGCAGAAGGCGGTACGTTGTTTTTAGATGAAATCGGCGATATGCCCCTACAGATGCAAGTAAAATTACTACGAGTATTGCAAGAGCGTATTTTTGAGCGAGTAGGTGGCACCAAAACTTTGAGTTGTGACGTTCGAATAGTAGCAGCAACACACCGTAATTTAGAGCAGATGATTGAACAAGGTAAATTCCGCGAAGATTTATTTTATCGCTTAAATGTGTTTCCAATTGAAGCACCTGCGCTGCGAGAGCGCGCACAGGATATTCCACTATTATTGCAAGAGCTGGCCTCACGTTTGGAAGGAAGTAAGCAAGAGTCTGTGCGCTTTACGCAAACTGCGATGCGCTCGCTAATGACGCATGAATGGCCAGGCAACGTCAGAGAACTATCGAATTTAGTTGAACGCTTATCCATATTACATCCTAAACAAGTGATTGACTTAGAGCATTTACCGCATAAATACCAATATGATGAAGACGGCCAAATGCAGGTTCAAGCGGCTAATCCCGATGATGAAAAAGCAGAGAAAGATGCGATCACTGCAATGTTTAAATATGCAGAAGCTAATCCTGTACCAATTGAAAATAATCTTCCCGTGGCTGCTGACACGACCTTGCCAAATGACGGTGTAAATCTTAAAGAGTACTTATCCGATTTAGAAATTAGCCTAATTACTCAAGCTTTAGATAAACAAGACTGGGTCGTTGCAAGAGCTGCCGATCAACTTGGTATGCGTCGCACCACCTTAGTAGAAAAAATGCGCAAGTATGAAATTTCCCGCAACAAGGAAATGCAAGAAGGCAATTAAAAGTGCGAATATCTTTTCCATGAAGATTATTGCAAAAGAACATATTTTTGACGCAAAATTAGCGGCGTCAAAAATACTAAAATCGCTAAGGCTCTGATTTTTATAATATAAATTTTGGCATACAGAATGCATTACATGAAGAAAATGTTCATGTGAGTAGTAGTAGATGTCAACCTTATCGTTTCGCACCCCAGACTCAGCTAATCTGAATAAGCAGATAACTTACGCAGTGGCGCCGTCCATTCGTGAGGTTTATGCTCAGCGTACGTCTCTTGAACATGCTAAGGACGACGCACAGCAAGCTCAAAACCCACATCGTTTCTCTCATTTATTATCTATTATGCCAGCCGGCGTTATTGTGATTGACCAAAGAGGTGTGATCACCTTGGCCAACAAACAGGCCAGTACATTATTAGAAGAGTCTCTTGAGGGCGAATTATGGCGTGATGTTATTAATCGCGTATTTAGCCCTAAAGCTGATGATGGCCATGAAGTTTCGATGCGTAATGGTAAGCGTGTAAAAATTGATATATCTCCATTAACTGAAGAAAAAGGTCAGTTGATTGTGATTACCGATTTAAGCGAAACCCGTGAACTTCAGCATCGTTTAAGCCACATGCAACGTTTGTCTTCACTTGGTAAAATGGTAGCGTCATTGGCGCATCAGGTGAGAACCCCACTTTCTTCAGCCTTGCTATATGCAGAAAATATTAAAGGCATGCAGTCGGGTGATACAACTACTGCCCGTTTTAGTGAAAAACTTATTATGCGTCTTAAAGACCTAGAGTCTCAGGTAAACGACATGTTGTTGTTTGCAAAAAGTGGCGATAACCAAATTGTAAAATCAATATCCGCGGGTGATATCGCCAATGCAAGCGTACACAATCTCGAAGCCCAATTTGTGCAAGCAGGGGCTCAGTTAAGTTTAAAAAACAAAGCATCAGAAATGCCTATTTTATGCAATTTAACCGCGCTTTCTGGGGCCATTGGAAACTTACTCGGTAATGCTTTGCAGGCAATGATTAACGCTAACTCAGAAAATAAACATGTGACCTTATGCGTTGATAGCTTGAGCGTTGAAGACAAAGACTACATTGAGTTTAAAGTACTCGATTCTGGTCCTGGTATTAGCAAAAAAGACGTTCTTCGTATTTTTGAACCTTTTTACACGACTAAATCTCAGGGTACCGGCTTAGGTCTTGCGGTGGTGCAAACCGTAGCAAAATCTCATAAGGGTTTTGTTAAGTGTGCTAACCGAGAAGATACCACGGGTGCATGGTTTAGTATTGCAATTCCAGCGTGCGTAGCCACCCAAAACGAACACTATTCATCCCCTATAAAAACTACGCGAGGAGTAAACGCATGACTAAAACTAAAGTACTGATTGTTGAAGATGATCACGGTCTGCGCGAAGCCTTAGTCGATACTCTGCTTCTTGGCGGTTACCAAGTAACGCCAGTAGAAAGTGCAGAGTCTGCCATGGTCAAACTATCCCATGATGATTTTGATTTGTTGGTAAGTGACATTCAAATGCAAGGCATGGACGGATTGTCTTTGCTTAAAAGTGTAAAAAAGAAATACCCAAAGCTGCCTATGATATTGATGACGGCTTACGCAAACATTAATGACGCAATTCAAGCTATGCGTGATGGTGCAACTGATTATTTATCGAAACCATTTGCCCCTCAGGTATTATTAAACTTGGTTGGACGCTACGCACCTGCACAAAAGGTGGTTTCTACCAAGCCAATTGTTGCCGATGAAACGTCAATTAATATGTTAAGCCTTGCCCGTAAAGTGGCGAAATCAGATGCTACCGTCATGGTCTTAGGCCCGAGTGGTTCGGGTAAAGAGGTTATTTCTCGTTATATTCACGATAATTCAACACGCAGTGAGTGCCCGTTTGTGGCAATCAATTGTGCGGCTATTCCAGAGAATATGCTTGAAGCTACACTCTTTGGTTACGAAAAAGGCGCATTTACCGGCGCGATTCAGGCTTGTCCTGGCAAGTTTGAACAAGCACAAGACGGCACTTTACTGCTTGATGAAATCACTGAGATGGATTTATCTCTGCAGTCAAAATTACTGCGAGTTTTACAAGAACGCGAAGTTGAACGCTTAGGTGCACGCAAAACGATAACGTTAAATGTGCGCGTGATTGCCACGAGTAACCGTGATTTAAAAGAGGCGGTAGCTCAGGGGCGTTTTAGAGAAGATTTATATTATCGCTTAAATGTGTTCCCAATAACTTGGTTGCCTTTGGGTCAACGTAAGGGCGACATTATACCGTTAGCAAACCATATGATTGCGCGCCATAGTCAATCGCAAAACAAAGTCATTGCCGATCTAAGCGCCAGTGCGCAGCACAAGCTATTGAACCATAGCTGGCCGGGTAATGTCCGTGAATTGGAGAATGTTATTCAGCGCGCCTTAATTTTGGTAGAAGATAGTCACATAGATGCGTCTGACTTATTGATTGAACCCGCCCAATCTATTTTTAGCTCTGTACCTACGTCAAATATTGCTCAAGAAGATGCTGAAGATACCGATAACAAATTATTAGGCTCAGAGCTTAAGTTTCAAGAACATCAAATTATTCTCGATGCGCTACAAGCTTTTAACGGCAAGCGTAAAGATGTTGCTGAAAAGCTTGGCATTAGCCCCAGAACATTACGCTATAAACTCGCAAAAATGCGCGAGTCTGGCATTGACTTACCAGGTTAAGAGAAGCAGGTACGCTTTCTTACCTCATAAAGTCTCACTGCGGCGCTTCACATTAGCGCGCAGTTATCAAAGTTTTTTGTGTAAGCAGTAAGATATGGATGTCACTCCCTATTGTCGCCCCTTTGTGGGCGACTTTTTTTTGCCCAATTGTTAAGTGTTAGCGAAACTAGCGCGCTCTTTGACACTCACGCCTACAAATATGTACTCCTGCAAGTTCTTGCCTGCCTAATTCAACAATAATTGCCGCTTTTAACAGTTATGGCATTTTCATTGCATATCTGTTTGTAAGTAACAGTTTAGTATCAAAAAAATGACGGGTGAGGAAATTCCAATGGATATAAAAGCAAATTCTCTATATCAGGAAATGCAGGCAATGGCGATGCAGGCGAGTGCTGCGCCAGTCCCGATGGGAAGAATGGAGGTGAGTCCTTCAGGTGGCCAGTTCGCCGATATGCTTGGTCAGGCAATTAATAATGTAAATGGCCTGCAAGGAGAGTCCCGTGGTTTACAAAAACGTTTTGAAATGGGCGACCCTAACTTAAGTTTAGTTGACGTCATGGTAGCAAAAGAGAAGTCAGGTATTGCATTTGAAGCAACGGTTCAGGTGCGAAACAAGCTCCTTGAAGCTTATAAAACCATTATGAACATGCCGGTATAAGAAGGGAATAAACAGTGGCTGAATCAGCAAGCACCGAGTTAAGCATTTCAGACGATATCAGCGAAAGAGAAGTCTCTGATGGTAATCGTAATAGGGTCGTGGATACTTTAAGTAGCCCTGACACGATTCGTCAAATTACTATGATTGTCACCCTGGTTATTTGCGTTGCCATCGCCATATTTATCTTCTTATGGTCAAAAGAGCCTACTTATCGTCCGTTAGTGCAAATGCAACCACAAGAGATGATTGAAACTTTAGATTATCTTGATCAAAGCCAAATCCAATACAAGATTGAAGGTTCTACTATATTCGTTGAAGAGTCGCAGTTTAAAGATGTGCGTCTCGGTATGGTCCGTCAGGGCATAAGTATGGAAAAATCGGGCGGCAGCGATATCATCATGCAGGACATGGGCTTTGGTGTTAGTCAACGTGTTGAGATGGAGCGTTTAAAACATGCTCGAGAGCAGATGATCGCGCGAACTATCGAAGATATGAATGCAGTGCAAAAGGCGCGTGTGTTATTAGCGATTCCTAAAGAAAATGTGTTTGCCCGTAAAGAAAAACAAGCAAGTGCGACGGTAGTAATCACCGCCGCTCGCGGCTCGGTGTTGTCGGGTGAAGAAGTTGATTCGATTGTTGATATTGTAGGTTCAGCCGTTCAAGGTATGGAGCCAAGCAGAGTGACGGTTACCGATAGCAATGGACGCCTACTGAATTCTGGCTCACAAGACTCATTAAGTGCCCGTGCCCGCAAAGAATTTGAGCTTGAGAAAAAACGAGAAAGTGAATACTTACAAAAAATTGACTCTATACTTATCCCAGTGCTCGGATTGGGCAATTATACTGCCCAAGCAGATGTAACAATGGACTTTACAGCGACTGAGCAAACCCAACGTCGTTATAACCCAGATTTGCCAGCCGTGCGCAGTGAAATGATTTCAGAACAAAGTACCGTAGGCGCTATTATCGCCGGTATTCCAGGTGCTCTAACAAACCAGCCCCCACTTGATGCAAATATTCCAGAGCAGGCAGGAGGTGGCAATGGCAACGGTCAACCAGTACCCGGCAATAGCAGTAAAGAACAAACTCGCAACTTTGAATTAGACACCACCATTAGTCACTCCAAACAACAGTCAGGCGTAATTCGTCGCTTGAGTGTTTCAGTAGCGGTTGATCATCTGAGTTCGGTAAATGCCGCTGGCGAGACAGTTACCACTACGATGTCACAGCAAGAATTACTTAATATCAGACGTTTGTTACAAGGCGGTGTTGGCTTTGACGTAACTCGTGGCGATTCATTAGAAGTAGTGAGTATCCCATTTAATCGTATTGAAGTAGCCGAGATTGTTGAGCCATCAGTCTGGGAAAAAGAATTTTTCATGCCGATGCTTAAGCTGATTGTTGGTGCTGCAGTGATTATTGTGCTGATTTTAGCTGTGGTTCGACCCATGCTCAAACGCCTAATTTTCCCTGAGGCTGATATGACATCTGTCTCAAGCGATGATGATATTGAATTGGATTTAGGCGACGAAACCATGAGCTTGCTAAGCGATGACTTTGACGAAAGCAAGGTTGGCTTTGCTTCTGATGGCTCCTTAACGTTGCCAAATTTAAACAAAGATGAAGATGTACTGAAAGTAGTACGTGCACTAGTGGCAAATGAGCCAGAGTTGTCGGCACAGGTTGTGCGCGGCTGGTTATTAGAAGACGAGTGATAGAATAATGCCAGAATCTACCGATTTACAAACGAATGATGCAGCGCCGGTTTACGATATTGGCAAGTTGGATGGTATTGAAAAAGCGTCTATCTTGTTACTAAGCTTATCTGAGGACGACGCCGCACAAATTTTAAAGTTTATGCAGCCTAAACAAGTGCAGGCGCTTGGTGGCGTAATGGCTGCTATGGACGACATGACGCAGCAAAAAATTAATGCTGTGCATAAACATTTCATTGAAGAAATTCAAAACTATTCCACCATTGGCTTTAAGAGCGAAGATTTTGTGCGTCGTACTTTAGTAACCGCATTGGGCGAAGATAAAGCCGCACATTTACTTGACCAAATACTAGCTGGTTCGGGAGCGAAAGGTTTAGAGTCGCTCAAATGGATGGACTCTAAGCAAGTGGCTAACATTATTCGTAATGAGCATCCACAAATTCAAACGATTGTAATGTCATATCTGGAGCCAGAACAGTCGGCAGAAATTTTAGCCCAGTTCCCAGAGAAAGTGCGCTTAGACTTGTTAATGCGAGTGGCTAACTTAGAAGAAGTTCAGCCAGCGGCATTACAAGAATTAAACGAAATTATGGAAAAACAATTTGCCGGACAAGCAGGGGCACAAGCAGCCAAAATGGGCGGCTTAAAATCTGCTGCAAATATTATGAATTATCTCGACACCAACATAGAAGCGCAATTAATGGATTCTATGCGTGAGCAAGATGAAGAAATGTCGCAGCAAATTCAAGACTTGATGTTTGTATTTGATAACTTGATTGATGTTGATGACCGCGGCATACAAGCAATCTTGCGCGAAGTGCAACAAGAAGCTCTTATGAAAGCGATTAAAGGTGCAGACGAAGAGTTGCGGGCTAAAATTACTGGCAATATGTCTAAACGTGCAGCAGAAATGTTACTTGATGATATGGCGGCCATGGGTCCTGTGCGATTAAGTGAAGTTGAAACCGCGCAAAAAGAAATTTTATCAATTGCAAGGCGCTTAAGTGATGCTGGTGAAGTCGTCCTTGGTGGCGGTGGTAGCGAAGAGTTCGTATAGAGATGGCACACGAAGACTCAAATGCATTTGATGACGCTAAACTCTGGGATTTACCTAGTGTAGATGACAGTGAGCCACAAGATGATGGCCGCACAGATGCCTTCAATAAACCAGTGGGTAAGTGGAAATATGAAGCCCCCGAACAGGAAGAAGATTTAGCACCTCTTACCGCCGAAGATATTGAAGCAATCCGCAGCGCGGCTTATCAAGATGGCCTTACCGCTGGACACCAGGAAGGCTTTGAAAAAGGCCATGAACACGGTCTGCAAATAGGCAAAGATGAAGGCTTAGAGCAGGGTAAAGCAGAAGGTCTTGAAAAAGGCGAAAGCGAAGCTGCTGAAATCGCCAGCGTTCATATACAGGGTATTAGTTCTGTCCTAGAGGCCTTGCAGATGCCACTTAACCAAGTCAATGAGCAGGTGAAACAAGAGTTAGTTTTGCTTGCGGTCAGCTTAGCTAAAGCGGTACTGAGAACCGAAGTTAATCAGTCCAGTGAAAGCGTCTCGCAAGCGATTAATGATGCCATAGCGGTACTGCCTATATGTGACGCGAACTACCAAATTTATTTACACCCCCAAGATTTAGAGAACATCACGGATGCCATGGGCGCAGATGCCTTGAATCAAAAACGCTGGCAACTTATTGCGAGCGCGGAGTTAGAGCAGGGCGGTTGTAAAGTGCTGACACAAAATAATGCGGTTGATATGTCGATTTCTCGACGTTGTGAACAAATTTTTAGCCAATTGCTGGTTGAACAAGGTTTAGCAGATGACCCTCGCGCTAGTTGAACACATTCAAAAATTAAGAGCCTCCACACCGATTGGTGTGCCGGTCGCGTCTGGTAAATTAGTGCGCGGAGTAGGTCTAACCCTCGAAGCCGTGGGTTGTCAAATACCGATTGGTGGACGCTGCCGAGTTCAAACGATTAATGGTAAAGTAGAAGCCGAAGTCGTTGGCTTTGCTGGCGATGTAACTTACTTAATGCCAACAGATTCGATTAAAGGCGTAGTACCAGGCTCTTTAGTTGAGCCTATTGCCCATGACGCCGGTTTAGGTGTGGGTGAAGCTTTATTAGGTCGTGTCATCGATGGAAATGGCGAACCGCTGGATGGTAATGGCCCCATTGCAATAGACAAACGAGTCTCTACTCATCCGCCGCCCATTAACCCTCTTCAACGCAAGCCTGTCAGTGAGCCCTTAGATGTGGGTGTGCGCGCGATTAATTCCATTTTAACCGTGGGTAAAGGTCAACGTATGGGCTTATTTGCCGGCAGTGGCGTGGGCAAAAGTGTCCTCATGGGAATGATGACCAGAGGCACTGTGGCAGATGTAGTAGTGGTCGCGCTTATAGGTGAGCGTGGTCGTGAAGTAAAAGAATTTATTGAAGATATATTAGACGAAGATGACCGTAAAAAAGCAGTTGTGGTAGCGGCTCCCGCAGATACTTCACCACTTATGCGAATAAAGGGCAGCGAAACGGCTATTACCATTGCAGAGTATTTTCGTGATCAGGGCAAAAACGTATTATTGTTGATGGATTCATTAACTCGTTATGCCATGGCTCAGCGCGAGATTGCACTTGCTGTAGGTGAGCCACCAGCGACTAAGGGCTATCCGCCCTCAGTTTTCGCAAAACTACCTGCTTTAGTTGAAAGAGCCGGTAATGGTAATCAATATCAGGGCTCAATCACTGCGTTTTATACTGTATTAACGGAAGGCGATGACTTGCAAGACCCAATTGCAGATTCAGCCCGTGCCATTCTTGATGGACACATCGTACTTTCAAGAAATCTAGCCGATTCTGGCCACTATCCAGCCATTGATATTGAAGCATCGATATCACGTGTTATGCCGCAGGTAGTCAGTGCAGAGCATGAGCAAAATGCGCGTAGCATTAAACGTGTTTATTCTGCTTATCAGCAAAACAAAGATTTAATTAATTTGGGCGCCTATGCGCGTGGTAGTGACCCTACTATAGACTTATCGATTGCAGCAGCACCGGCTATTAATGCCTTTTTGCAGCAAACAACTAAACAAATTATTAGCTTTGAAACTGGCCAAGAAGCTCTACAAACATTAGGTGCAGGCTTACAAACTGCAAGCAAGGGGTAGGTGTAAGTGGCCAAATTATCTCAGTTGCACTTAGTGGTCTCGATTGAAGGTAAAAAAGAAAGTGGTCTGGCGCGACAGCATCAACAGGCAAAAGACCATTTAATGAGCAATCAGCAGAAACTCTCTTCGTTAGAGCAATATCGCCTAGACTACCTCAAATTAATTCGTCAAAAAGCAAGTGAGGGCCTACAAGCGAAGGCCCTCATACAGCATCAAAGCTTTGTTGGAAAACTAGATAAAGCCTGCGAACAACAAGTTCAGCTCATTAATCAGGCCGTATTGGTAGTCAAGCAGCGCAAAGAACAATGGCTGAAGCAAAAAGCAAAAACGCAAGCGGTTGCTAAGTTTATTGAGACTCAGACACATAAACAGAGCTTAATTGAGTCGAAGCAAGAGCAGCGCTTGTTCGATGAGCTTTCAGCCCTAGCGCATTATAAACGAAGAATATCATAGGCTTAGAGTAGATTTAAATAAATTGGTACGTACTTTGCTTTATATCTATTATGTGACGTTGATTATTTATGATAAAGCTATATATATCAACGATTTATAGGATAAGCAATCTAGGATAATAGCATTATGATGCAACAAGTTGCCACCCCATCATCAAAAATTGCCGTTAATGACTCGTCAGACATAATTACAGGTGTTCCCTCAGCGAATGAGGCGCACAGTCGAAAGTTTAGCGAAGGTCGCAGCGCCTTTGAGGACGCAATTGCTAGAGCGGAAAACGGAGCATGGGAAAATAATAAACGTTCACTTATCCAACAAGAAAAGCAAGCGATAGAGCGAGTCGAAGTAAAGCGTGGAGCATCAGATAAACCTGGAAGCAAAGATGAAGAGTTTTACACGCAGCCAGCAGAGCCATCTAAATATGAACCTGTGCGTATCGCTGCTTCTAACAGCGAAGAAAGCAATCTGAAAGAGCTTGAGGCAGAAAATATAGACGCTGACGCGCTCGAGCAAACCGATGTTCGAATTTCACAGACGAGCCAGGCGCAGCCAAAGGAAATTCAGGAGGCTTCAGCATTTCAAATTGAAGACTCGCTGGTAGAGTTTGATTACGTTAATTTTATTAGCCAAATACAATCGCTAAATACTGAACCAGTTGATGGCTCTAATGAACTTACAGAGGGTTTGGGGAATGATGAGCAAGCGCTGGATTTAGCCAATGTGAGTCTAAATCAAGAAGAGCTTCAAGTTATATTAGATGCACAAAAAGCGGGTGTTAATTTGAACGAGTCTTTAAGCCAAGAACAGTTGGATAAGCTCGATGCAGCAATAACAAATATGCTCACACAATATCATCAACAAACAGATGAAAAACTGCAATCTTTACCGCTAGGCAATGAGTTAGATACCATTGAGCCCCTGATTGATACTAATACCGACGCCGCGTTGGACAAGGCGCTGGTGCAAGCAATTATTCAACAGCCTATTGATAATCCAAAACTAGAAGCGCAAGCCATTAGTGAGGCTGAAAATCCAATCAAAGCACAAGCTACTATTGATGTGAGCAAAGCGCTCAGCGAACAAGATAAAGCAGATATTAATGCTGATGTAGTACCCAATTTAAAAGAGATAAACGCTGCGTCTGCAATGTTTGAAACAGCAGCAAAGATGAATGATGAAGACAGTCAAGTGAATGACCTTGGTTTCAAAGAGATAGCATCGAAAGAAAAAGCACTCCAAGCAGCTTTGCTTGAGAACGATGCGAGCCAAGAGTTAATAAAAGATACTGGACAAAATGCCGAGCGCGCGAGTATTGCTAATACTTCTCCAAACACGAACATAGAAACTCAAGTGCAGGTAAAAAATACAAGTGAGGATACTCAAGCACTTGTTAAACAACTTTCATTGCTAGATGAGCGCTCACAAACAAATACTATTGAAAACATAAAATCGAGAGTCGAAAAATTTGCTGCTGATTTGAGTGCCAATACAAAGGGCAGTGAGTTTGTTGCCGCCATGCAAAGTGGGCTTAAAGAGTTTAAAGAGCAAATGCAAAGTGGTCGTGAACCCGGAATTGACCTAAAAGCACTTGTTTCTGACGCTTTAGCTCAGGCAAACGTCGAAATACCAGCGCAAAATCAAGCAAATGTAGACAAGGCTTTGACACAGTTTGGCGCCATTATGAATTTAGCGAATAGTGTGAACCAATCGACGCAAGCTCAGGCACAGCAGCTGTTTGGTATGACTGAAACACAAATGATAAAAGAATCTAACGTTTTGCACGCAGAAGGTACGAAACTTGCTC
>Ga0307981_1002821_pt1 | contig 13639 bp, 5 predicted proteins | sample OrgLakmetagen987_FD_201849 | JGI IMG/M metagenome (GOLD analysis project Ga0307981, IMG submission 201849) | Saline water microbial communities from Organic Lake, Antarctica - #987 | ecosystem: Environmental > Aquatic > Non-marine Saline and Alkaline > Saline | place: Antarctica: Organic Lake... | reverse complement strand
ACAGCTGGCCCTCAATGATATCGCCGAAACCTTGCTGAGGTTAGCTGGCAAAAGAAAATATAGCGCACAGGAAAAGCACTGCGACTTTTACATATGTGTTAAATCGCAAACCTGATACGCATGGGGGCCGGGGGTGGACTTTGCACATTACCAAAAGGAAAATGCTATAGCGACCGGCACCGCTCGCCCCCTAAACCACTCCCCGCCGCAGCTTTAGCGAAGGAGGGCTAAACCCTAAACAAACCCCAGGAAGCCGCTCAGCCCTAAACCACTCCCCCACCATAAACCCCAAAAACAAAAAGTACAAGCAAAAAATCCCTACCTTTGCCAACGACCTAAGTAAAAAACCTTTTGATGAAACGCCTATTACACTACCTCCCCGGCAGCGGCAACGCAGTATCTGGAACTGCCTCCAAAGCGATGATCCTCATTATCGACTTGTTTTTGGCGCTAATGTCTTTCTCCTTTGGGCTCCTTCTGACCGATAACATATACCTCTACAACCAAGGTATTTTCCTGCTCAGCATGGGCCTTTTGACGCTAATGGCTCTGCGCGCCTTGTCGTTTTATATCTTCAAAACCTACCTCATCATCATCCGCTATGCGGGTTTGAGAGATGCCCGGAATGTTTTTCTGGCAGTCCTGACCTCCTCGGCGGCCTTCCTCATCGCCACCTACCTCTTTCCCACCCTGCTGAATACGGATGACAACTGGAAGATCGTTGTGGTGGACGCTGTCCTGCTCATTGCCCTCTGCGGCGGCTTCCGGCTAGCATTGCGTTCCCTGGCCGATGCCAACCGGCAACGGATGGGTAATGGTGGCTCCCGAATCAACATTGCCATCTTTGGCGCCGGTGAGCTGGGCGCACAGCTCTATCAGGTGCTCAAGCAAAATGTCAACCACGACTACCGGGTGGTGGCTTACTTTGATGACAATCAGAAAGTGCACCGCAAGCACCTCAATGGCATACCGGTCTACAACCCAGACAAGAGCTTCAAGGAGACCGTCGAAAAATACGATATCAAAACCGCTATCATTGCTATTGGCCCCAGCCTGACGGAAGAGCGGCGCATCCGGTTTATCGATCAGTGCCTGGAGCATAAGGTGAAGGTCAAAAAAGTACCGGTCACCGAAGCCTGGCTTCAGAATGACCTACAGGTCGACAAACTCCGCGATATCCGATTTGAGGACTTGCTCAACCGGCCCGCTATAGAGCTCAGCCTGGATGATATTGAAGCTTCCATCAAAGGTAAGACCGTACTCGTTACTGGTAGTGCGGGCTCTATTGGCAGAGAAATTGTGCGGCAGTGCCTGCGCTTCGAGCCCCACCTTCTCATCGGTGCCGATGTGGCGGAGACGCCTCTGGCCGAAACTACCCTGTCCTTCCAAAAGCACATCGATAGCAAGCGCTTCAAGACTGTCATCGCCGATGTGCGGGACGAAGACCGTATGCGCCGCCTGTTTGAAGAACACCGTATCGACTACGTCCTCCACGCCGCGGCTTATAAGCACGTGCCCATTATGGAAGAATACCCTGAAGAGGCCATCAAAACCAATGTGCAGGGGTCCTTCAATATGGCCCGCCTGGCTTCCCAGTTTAAGGTAAAGAAATTTGTCATGATCTCCACGGACAAAGCCGTCAACCCAAGCAACGTCATGGGCGCCTCCAAGCGCATAGCCGAGCTCTTTGTTCAATCCCTCAACCACCGCAGCAGCAACGAGACGCAGTTCATCACCACCCGATTCGGCAATGTACTGGGCTCCAACGGTTCCGTCATCCCCATCTTCAAAAAGCAGATCGAAAAGCGGCAGCCCGTCACCGTCACCCATAAGGATATCACCCGTTACTTCATGACCATCCCCGAGGCCTGCCAACTGGTACTCGAGGCCGGCTCCATGGGACAGGGCGGCGAAATCTTCGTTTTTGACATGGGCAAGCCCGTCCGCATCTACCACTTAGCGGAAAAAATGATCAAAATGGCGGGCTTCACCCCCGGCGAAGAGATTGAGATCAAAATTTCCGGTCTGCGCCCCGGAGAGAAGCTCTACGAAGAACTCCTCGACGATGGCGAGAGCACCATGCCCACCCACCACCAAAAGATCAAAATTGCCAGCGTGCGCGAATGCGACCACAACTCTGTCAGCATCGCCATCCTGAAGCTCATCAACCTCGCTTACGATGGCGCCCCCGGCGAAGAGATCGTCCGCTACATGAAAGACCTTGTCCCTGAATTCACTAGCCAGAACTCGAACTACAGTAAGCTCGACCGCCCCAGAACGGCGGATGGGCAGGAGTGAGAAGGTTGAGACTGAGTCCATTCAGGGTCTGCCGGCAAGAGGAATAGCTCGCTATTCCCACCAAGCAGCCATCACGCTGCCGCTCAACCTTCTCCGGTCGACGTAGCGAAGCGTAGTTGACAACCTCGCCAAGCCCACCCACCAGACCAACCTCAACCTCAGCCTTACCCAAAGCCAAGCCCCCAGCACATTACAGTGCTCACCCAGCACCAAAACCATTCACTCCTGGCAAAACTCCTCCCCTAAACTCTAAACCGCTCCCCACCGTAGCTTTAGCGAAGGAGGGCTAAACTCTAAACAACCCCAAGAAGCAGCTCAGCCCTAAACCACAATACCCAAGAAACGCCCCCTAAACCCTACCACATTGAACAGGCCGAGGTTAAAGGTAAAGGATCAGGTTAAGGTTGAGGGCGAGCAAGGGCGACAACGCTACCGGCAGCGAGCTGCCTCCGCGCCCAGCAGCCAAAACATGGTCATGCTTGCCAAACTCCGAAGGAGTGATACACCCCTGACTGGGGCAACGCCCCAAGAATGTAATGCCCTTTGGTTGAAGCCCTGTAGGGGCAGAACTGCGGCACCGCTCGCCCCCAGCCACCGCCAGTGCAGTCCCCGCACCGATGCCCAAGAGTTGCCCCCGGCCTTGTAGCGTTTAGCACCGGGAAAGCAAGAATGCCGGTGAAGCAGATCAGTGTTTGAGCTGAAAACCACACTATAAGCCCACAAAAAACACCGTGCAATCAACCGCAACTTGCGCAAAACACTACGCATCAAAGCGAGTTTTGATGTGCGCGGCTGTTTTCGCAGTTAAACGCTATGGTTTGACCACTGCTGGCACCTCTTATTACTCTTCGTTCTTTTGGCGCTCCAAAAGAACCAAAAGATCATCTGCCTCCAAGTGCAGCGAAACTACCCTTAAAGCCTTAAAATGCGGAGCGTTCTTACTTCCTCTTGATGCCTAGTTTTAGCTTTTTCCGGGCGCGGTGTATCTTGCTGCGTTAGAAGCCTTAGCGCATCTCTCCTACCCACCTCTACGGCTGGTTCCTGTTCGCTTGTGCATCCGCTCAAGGCAGCAACCTACAAGGCGCGTTTTCTGCGCTTGCCGCTTTTCTTCCTCTTCATCCATCGTCGTTTTACTCCCTTGCCCTGCTGGTAGTGGAAAAAGCTGCACATTGCCGCAGGGCGGGGAGGCAGATCACCCCGGATGCACGGCTTTGGCTCCCCCACCGACCGGCACGGCTCGTCCCCAAGCCACACCCCCCGCAGACCAAGCCAAGAAGACCAAGCCTGGTCCCCGGCATTGCAGCGTTTAGGGAAAATCGTAGGCAGACGGCGGCCACCCAGTGGCGCGGATACACTGTTTGAGCCAAAACGCCCAATCAACGTGAAAACCCAACATCAAGCTATTCCCCGCAACACCCCAACCCACCCTGCACCAAGGCGAGTTTGTAGGCGCGAGTCGTCTGCCTGCGATTTTCCCGTTAAGAACGATGCACAGCCTTGACTTTTTGTTTCTTCCCACCTGCCATAGCCTAAGCGAAGGCAGGTGCGTCAAGGCAAAAGAAAATGAAAGATTTGCGCATAAGCAATCACCCCAGTAGCACCCGAATCGCAAAAAAAGCGCAAGCAAAAAAACAAACCCATCCTGGGTACCTAACGGCACCCAACCCCATTACATCCGGAATGGCTACCCAGGCGAGGTACCTAGCGGCACCTTTTGCGCAGCCATCACCGCAGCACCGCTCTGGCTGCCCCACCGACCAGCACCGCTCGCCCCGTCAGCCGAAGCTTTGAGCGAAGGCTGATGTCCCCCACACAAAATAACAACCCAATGAAAATCCATTATCATCCTGGCGGGGGTCGGGGGTGGAAGAAGTAGCTTTTAATTCTATAAAAATTAACAAGCCGAGGTGAAAGGTTAAGGTTGGTCCAGCGCTAGTACAAAGGCGAGGTTGAGGTTGAGCGCAAGCAGGGGCGACAACACCACCGGCAGCGAGCTGCCTCCACTCCCGGGCAATCACGACCGGCACTGCTCGCACCCCTAAACACTCACCACTAAACCTTAAACCCAGACACACAGTCCGAGGTGAAAGGTTCAGGTTGGTCCAGCGCTAGGACGAGGGCAAGGTTAAGGTTGAGCACGAGCAGGGGCGACAACACCACCGGCAGCGAGCTGCCTCCACTCCCGGGCAATCACGACCGGCACTGCTCGCCCCAAGCCACACCCCCAGCAGCCAGAGCATGGGGCCCCGGCATTGTAGCGTTTAGCGGATTGGGCTGGAAAAGACCGTAAAAAACGGCTCACTGTTTGAGCCAACGCCTGCTATCTGCCTGAAAACACAACGCTATGCGGTTGCTCAACATTTGCGCCGCCATGATGCATCAAGGCGAGTTTGAGCAGTTTAGGTCTTTTCCAGCCCAATCCGCGTTAAAAACGATACACAGCCTTGATCTTTTGGTTCTTTTGCATCAAGGCAAAAGAACATGGAAGATTGGCGCACAAGCAATCCCCACCAGCACTGCTCGCACCCCTAAACACTCACCACTAAACCCTAAACCCAGCCACCCCCCAGACAATACCAAAACACCCACCGCCCGCCGAAGCCAGGAAAATACCAAAACACCAACCCCACCCCCACCAAAACCCCAAAAAACTCCTACCTTCACCCTCAAAACCACCCAAAGCAATGAAAGCCCTCATCCCCATATACCTCCTGCTCCTCCTCCCCACCCTCGCCTACTCCCAATACCAGCTCCTGCAGCTCAACGCCGAAGAACGCTACTGGCACGAAAACGCCCTGCTGCGCGACACCCACCAACTCCACACCGCCGTACGCCCCTGGCGGCGCAATGAAGTAGACTCCTACAGCCGCAAAAGCGACCTGCTGCCCGACACCATCGTCAAAAAAGGCGGCTTCTGGGACTGGGTAGAACGCAAAGCCCTGTACGAAGACTTCATCCACTCCCGGGGCAGCGACCACTACTTCACCCTCAACCCCGTGGTGTATTTCCGCGGTGGGCAGGATGCCGAGAGCGACTTCGACAATACTTACCGCAACTCCCGGGGCGCGCGCCTCGAGCTACAGCTCGGCAAAGTCTCTGCTTATACCACTTTGGTGGAAACCCAGGCCCGCCTGCCAGAGCACGTTCGTGACTTTGTGCGCCAAAGCCGGGGCGTCGTGCCAGGCTACTGGCTATCCAAAGGGTTTGAGAATGGAGCCCGCGACTACGCCTACGCCGCCGGGGAGGTGGCCTATACGCCCAACGATAATTTCCACTTCCGCCTCGGCCACGGCAAGCAATTTATTGGCGAAGGCTACCGGTCGCTGCTGATGTCCGATAACAGCGTCAACTATCCCTACTTTCGCATCGAGACGACCTTCTGGAAATTCCGCTATGTCAACACCTGGGCGATTATGAACGACCTGCGGGACAGTGTGATGGTCGGCAATGTATTCGCCAAAAAGTACCTGTCGATGCATTACCTCAGCGCCAACATCGGCAAGCGCTTCAACATCGGGCTCTTTGAGGGTATCATGTGGGGCGACGAGCTCAACCGCTACGGCTTCGACCCCAACTTCCTCAATCCGGTGATCCTTTATCGCCCGGTGGAATTTGCGCAGGGCTTTGCCGGCGGCAATACCCTCATGGGCTTCCAGGCCTCCTACCACTTCAAGAATGGCATCCTGGCTTACGGCCAAATGGCGATGGACGAGTTCACTTCCTCCGCTGTTTTCAACTGGAGCGAAGGCGACTGGCGCAATATGATGGCCTGGCAGGCTGGGCTCAAGTGGGGGGATGCCTTTGGTATCCGCAACCTCTTCCTGCGTGCTGAGTACAATCTCGCCCGTCCCCACATCTATGCCCACCGCGAGATCCTCACCAACTGGGGGCATTACAATCAGCCCCTCGCCCACCCCTGGGGCGCTAATTTTGAAGAGATGCTGGTGCGCGCCCACTACCGCGTTGCCCGCTGGAGCTTCCTCGCCGCCTACCATCAGGGCCGCACCGGCCGCGATGCACCGGGAGAGAACTGGGGCGGTGATGTATTCAAATCCTTTGATATCCGCTCTGCCGACACCGGCGTCTTCGCCGTACAAGGCAATGTCGGCGACCTCACCTACCTGCGCGCCGAAGCCGCCTTCACCATTAATCCGGTCTACAACCTCGAAGTCCACGCTGGCTACCGGTCTCGCACGGAGACCAGTGAAGTTGGTGGCTTTCCGGACAGCCGTTGGGCCTATTTTGGGCTGCGTACAAATGTGTATGCTTCTTACCAGGATTTTTAGGGGAAGGATTCAAGGGTAAAGGGAGGGAAGGATAAAGGGTAAAGTAGAAAGGGTAGAAGGTTAAAGTAGAAAGGTTAAAGGAAGGAGGAAATTAATGCCCCGAGGTTAAAGGTTGAGGTTAAGGTTAAGGTTAAGCGCGAGCAGGGGCGACAACACCACCGGCAGCGAGCTGCCTCTGCGCCCGGGCAATCACGACCGGTACCGCTCGCTCCCAAGCCACACCCCCAGCAGACCAAGCCAAGAAGACCAAGCCTGGCCCCCGGCATTGCAGCGTTTAGGGAAAATCGCAGGCAGACGACGGCCACCCAGTGGCGCGGATACACTGTTTGAGCCAATACGCCCAATCAACGTGAAAACCCAACATCAAGCTATTCCCCACACCACACCAACCCACCCTGCGCCAAGGCGAGTTTGTAGGCACGAGTCGTCTGCCTGCGATTTTCCCGTTAAGAACGATGCACAGCCTTGACTTTTTGTTTCTTTTGCGTCAAGGCAAAAGAAAATGAAAGATTGGCGTACAAGCTACACCGACCGGCACCGCTCGCCCCCCTAAACACTCACCACTAAACCCTAAACCCAGACACAGACACACAGTCCAAGGTGACAGGTTCAGGTTCGTCCGGCGCTAGTTCAAAGGCAAGGTTGTCAACTACGCTTCGCTACGTCGACCGGAGAAGGTTGAGCGCGAGCAGAAGCGACAACGCCACCGGCAGCGAGCTACCTCAGCGCCCGGGCAATCACGACCGGCACCGCTCGCGCCCAGACCCTGCTGCGCCAGCCTTGCCCCCCGGCATTGTAGCGTTTAGCACAGGGAAAGCAAGAATGCCGGTGAAGCAGATCAGTGTTTGAGCTAAAGACCACGCCAGGAGCCAGCAAGAACAACGTGCAATCAACCCCAAACAGCGCAAAACACTACCTACCAAAGCGAGTTTTGAGATGCGCGGCATTCTTGCTTTCCCTGGGCGGCCCCTGCCTGACCACAGACACAGCTGAGAACAGGCAGGGGAAACGGTACACAGCCTTGATCTTTTGGTTCTTTTGCATCAAGGCAAAAGAACAGGTAAGATTGGTGCACAAGCAATCACGACCGGCACCGCTCGCCACCACAAAACCATAAAACCACAATACCCAAAAAACACCCTCTAAACGAAGGCAGGTCCCCCACACAAAGAAACAACCCAATGAAAATCCATTATCATCATGGCGGGGGCTAGGGGGTAGAGCTAATCCAATTAAGGGCCAGCGACAGGTTGAGGTTGGTCCGGCGCTAGTACAAGGGCGAGGTTGAGAGCGAGCAGGGGCGACAACGACACCGGCAGCGAGCTGCCTCCGATCCCCGGAAATCACGACTGGCACCACTCGCAACCACAATACCACAAAACCATAATACCCAAAAAACGCCCCCTAAACCACTCCCCGCCGTAGCTTCAGCGAAAGAGGGCTAAACCCTAAACCGCCCAAAGCCCTAGCCCAGCACTAAACCCTAAACCCTAACCCCCCCAAAGCCCTAGCCCAGCACTAAACGCTAAACCCTAAACCCCCCAAAGCCCCAGCCCCACTTGCCAAACTCCCCCAAAATCAGTACTTTGCAACTATGGTAACCAGCATCAGGCAATTAGACCCCCAGAAGATATACACCTACACCGACTACCTCACCTGGCAGTTAAAAGACCGCGTGGAGCTAATCAAAGGGTACATCACCAAAATGGCACCTGCCCCCGGGCGGCGGCACCAGGAAATTAGCGGACAGCTATTCCTGCAAATCGGCAATCAGCTCCGGCACAAGCCCTGTCGCCTCTACAGCGCCCCTTTTGATGTCAAACTCCCCACCCCCGAAGGCGACACAGTCGTTCAGCCAGACCTCTGCATTATATGCGACCTGGACAAGCTCACAGAGCAAGGCTGTCATGGCGCCCCTGACCTCATTATTGAAATCCTATCCCCCGGTAATTCCAGAAGAGAGCGCAAAGAGAAATTCGAGCTATACCAAGAGAGCGGTGTGCAGGAATACTGGCTGGTAGAACCCTACGAAGAAAGTATCCTCGTTTACGTCCTCAATGAAGAAGGGCAGTACATAGGCAGCAAGCCCTTCGTGCCCGGTGAAGTGATACACCCCATTACCCTGCCCGGTCTTGAGGTGGAGGTCTCCTCTCTTTTTCAGGATTTCTGAGGCAGATAACTTCTAGTGTCTCAAGAACACCGGAGGAAAGGAGTGCCCCCGGTGAAGCCAACCGCCCCGCGCCTCAGCCTACCCTGCCGGCCACAATACCACAACAACCAGCAAACCACCCACCCAGAGTACCTAACGGCACCTTGTTCCCAGCGGGGACGGCAACACGTCTCTGTCTGCCCCACCGACCGGCACCGCTCGCCCCGTCAGCCGAAGCTTTGAGCGAAGGCTGATGTCCCCCGCACAAAACAATAACCCAATGAAAGTCTATTATCATCCTGGCGGGGGTCCGGGGGTGGAAAAAGACCATTTTAATTCTATAGAAATTAACAGTCCGAGGTGAAAGGTTGAGGTTGGTCCGGCGCTAGTACAAGGGCGAGGTTGAGGTTGAGCACGAGCAGGGGCAACAATGCCACCGGCAGCGAGCTGCCTCCGTGCCCAGGCAACGCCGACCGGCACCGCTCGCGCTCAGACCCTGCCGCGCCAGCCTGGACCCCCGGCATTGTAGCGTTTAGCACAGGGAAAGCAAGAATGCCGATAAAGCAGATCAGTGTTTGAGCTAAAGACCACACCAAGAGCCAGCAAGAACAACGTGCAATCAACCCCAAACAGCGCAAAACACTACCTATCAAAGCGAGTTTTGAGATGCGCGGCATTCTTGCTTTCCCTGTGCGGCCCTGCTTGCCCCTCGACCCAGCTTTGAACAAGCAGGGAAACGGTACACAGCCTTGATCTTTTGGTTCTTTTGCATCAAGGCAAAAGAACAGGTAAGATTGGTGCACAAGCAATCACGACCAGCACCGCTCGCCACCACAATACCATAAAACCACAATACCCAAAAAACACCCCCTAAACGAAAAGAAGCGCAAGCAAATAATACCATCCAGGGTACCTAACGGCACCCAACCCCACACATCCGGAATAGCTACCCAGGCGAGGTACCTAACGGCACCTTCTGTCGTAACACCAACCGACCAGCGCCGCTCGCTCCCTGCCTGCCATAGCTACCTAAGCGAAGGCTGATGTCCCCCGCACAAAATAATAACCCAATGAATGTCCATTATCATCCTGGCGGGGGTCCGGGGGTGGAAAAAGACCATTTTAATTCTAGAAAAAATTAACAGGCCGAGGTTGAGGTTGGTCAGGCGCTAGTTCAAGGGCGAGGTTGAGGTTGAGCGCGAGCAGAGGCGACAACGCAACCGGCAGCGAGCTGCCTCCCCTCCCGGGCAATCACGACCGGCACCGCTCGCCCACTAAACCACCCCCCACCGTAGCTTCCCCAAAATTCCCTATATTCGCCACACAACACCAAACAAAAACGCATGCCCAACTCCAGCAACACCTACGTCGCCATCATGGCCGGTGGCATCGGTAGCCGCTTCTGGCCCGCCAGCCGGGAAGAACGCCCCAAGCAGTTCCTCGACATCCTCGGTGTAGGCAAGTCCCTCATCCGACTGACCTTTGAGCGGTTCCTCAAGCTATGCCCGGCTTCCAATATCTTTATCGTGACCAACAAGCAGTACGCCGGGCTCGTTAAAGAGCACCTGCCAGAACTGACCGACAACCAAATTCTAACGGAGCCCTCCCGCAACAATACCGCGCCTTGTATTGCGTACACGGCATTCAAACTACAAGCCCTCAATCCGGAAGCCAACCTCGTTGTGGCGCCAAGCGACCATATCATACTCAAGGAAGAAGCCTTTGTGGATACCCTGCAGCAGGGGCTGGCCTTTACCGCCGGTAACGATGCCCTGCTTACCCTCGGTATTACCCCCACCCGCCCGGATACCGGATACGGCTATATTGAGGTGCCCTCAGCAGATAACAGTTCGGACCAACCCCTGCCGGTCAAAGCCTTTAAGGAAAAGCCCGACCGTGCCACGGCACAGCAGTACCTCGACAGCGGAAACTATTTTTGGAATGCCGGTATATTCGTTTGGCGAGTCAGCAGCCTGTTGAAGGCTTTCGCCGAAAATGCCCCGGAGATCCACCGCATCCTGGGCGCTGGCACCGAACAGTACAATACGCCTCAGGAGCAGGCCTTTATCGATAAGGCTTACCCCACCACACCTTCTATATCGGTCGACTACGCTATTATGGAAAAGGCCAGCAACGTCTTCACTATTCCCAGCGACTTCGGGTGGTCCGACCTCGGTACCTGGGCGTCCCTGCATGCCGAAAGCCCTAAAGACAAGGCCGGCAACGTAGTCCAGGGTGATGCCGTTCAGCTCATCGATACCCAAAACACGCTGGTCCGCACCCCAAAAGGCAAGCGCATTGTCATCGGTGGGCTGCAGGACTTCATCGTGGTCGACGAAGGGGATGTTCTCCTCATTTGGCCTAAATCCCGGGAACAGGAAATCAAAAAACTGGCGAAGTGATATTTGGAAAGAGCGGGTCCATGTTGACAACTGTAGACCTCAACCCGCAGCACCAGCTCTAAACCGGTCCCCGCCGTAGCTTCAGCGAAGGAGGGCTAAACCGCTCCCCGCCGTAGCTTCAGCGAAGGAGGGCTAAACCACCCCAGGAAGCAGCTCAGCCCTAAACTACAAAACCACAATATCCAATTAACGCCCCCTAAACCCAACCACCTTGAACAGTCCGAGGTGAAAGGTTGAGGTTGGTCAGGCGCTAGTTCAAGGGCGAGGCTCAGGTTGAGGGCGAGCAGGGACGACAACGCCACCGGCAGCGAGCTGTCTCCCGCGCCCGGGCAATCACGACCGGCACCGCTCGCCACCACAATACCATAAAACCACAATACCCAAAAAAACGCTCCCTAAACTCTATCCCCTAAACCCCTCCCCCGACGTAGCTTTAGCGAAGAAGGGCTAAACCCTAAACTCTAACCCCCTAAACTCTACCCCCTAAACCCACCTCCCCCCCGCTTAGTCAACCCCTGCTAAAAACCCCACCTGACTTACAGAACAGCCCGTATTTCTTCTACTACACAGCGATACAAGGCCAAAGCTTTACCTTCCTGCCACGCCGTTCTACCTTAGTCAACCCTCCTGTTTTTAATTACAACCCTGGCTTCTTGCCCGCTTTTGATCGCTTTTCTGCTATTTTCATGAAATAAAATTCAGAATACCTACATGGCTTCACAGGAACTAGTTTGGGCCACCGCTGGCCTCCTCGCCCTCTACGGCGCCGCTATTCTCTTCTTTGTTATCCGGGGTGCCCTGCGCACCACTTCTATGGCCGACTACGCCGTGGGCTCTATTCAATTCTCGCCCGTTGTAGTGGGCTTGTCACTGGCAGCCTCAATGACAAGCGCTGCGACTTTCATCATCAACCCCGGTTTCATCGCCCTCTATGGGGTAAGTGGCCTGCTGGCTTTCGGCCTGATCATGCCCCTGGGCATCTACCTCTCCCTGATTGTCTTGACTAAAAGTTTCCGCAAGCACGGGGCTACCGTAAAAGCGCTGACCATGGCGCAGTGGATTGGCAAACGGTACGGCAGCCAGCGGTATGCGCTGTTCTTTGGCTTTTTGTCTCTGCTTCTCATCACGTTCATAGTGCTGATCTGCGTGGGGCTGACCAAAGTGCTGGCCAAAGCCCTGAATGCAGAGGAGCTCTATGTGCTTATCGGGCTGGTGGTTTTTGTTTTTGGGTATATGATGTTCGGCGGGGCCAATTCCATGGTCTACACCAATACGATTCAGGCAGTCCTCATGACCATCGTGGCGGTTATCTTGCTGGGCTCGGGGTATGAGCATTTCAGCGAGGGAGTGAAGGGCTTTTTGGACAAACTGGCAGCCGTAGACCCGCTGCTGGCCACACCGGTCAATCCGGAGAGCTTTCTGTTCCGCGATTATTTTGAAATCGTCTTCTGCTCCCTCATCGTGGGCGTTGCGATCGTTTGCCAACCGCACATCATCACAAAGTCGCTGCTGCTGAAAGATGAACACGACGTCAACCGCTACCTGATTACGGGCATTTTAGTGGAAACCCTCTTTTTCTCCGTTGTGCTTGCCGGGCTATACGCCCGCCTGCGTTTCCCGGACCTTACCGCTGATGGCGAACCCATTAGCATGGATGGCATTATTCCGACCTATGTGGTGACTGAATTCCCGGTGATGGTCGGCCTGGTGGTCATCCTTGGCTTGATTTCGGCAGGCTTATCCACCCTGGAGGGCTTGATCCAATCCCTGTCCGCTACCATTACTTCTGATATTATCGACCCCTTGAGTGGAGAAGCGCTGGGTGCCGGAGAGGTGCGGGCACGCCGCCTCATAGGGATTAATAAAATAGTGATTGTCCTACTGGCGGTGGTCTCCATCGGGCTGTCCTACGAACAACTGCTGCATCCGAGCCTCAGTGTCGGCATCTTTGCCCAAAATGGGGTTTATGCTTACTTTTCTGCCGCCTTCGTTCCGGTACTAATGGGCATTTTCCTGAAAGACTTACCCCGTTTAGCGCCTATGGCCGCCAGCTTTACAGCGGTCGTTGTCCACTTCAGCATCTATTACGGCCGTATCGGCTGGTACATGCAAGCGGAGGTCCGCAATCCGGCGGTAGCCGTCACTTTTGCCATTCTGGCGTCCCTTGTGGTGGGTGGAATCGCCTATCTGCTGCTCCGTAAAGACGACTTAAAAGAAGTCCCTGACCTCCCAAAAGCCAATCCTAAAGTATAGCTTCGCCCCTGCAACTATCCGCAACCGAATCAACTATGGCATCAGCTGCACAAGCCTCCGAATGGCACCGTTTTATTGACTTGCCCAACGGCACCAAAGTCCATTATTCAGATCGGGGGCAGGGCCCCATGCGCATCAGGTTAGAAAATTAACTTAAGTGTAGGAATAAAAAAAGAGTGCTCCATCTTTGTAGTCGCAAAACACAAAAAAGATGAAACACTCTACTTTAAAAAAAGCAATTCAAAGAACGG
>Ga0307981_1002819_pt1 | contig 13641 bp, 13 predicted proteins | sample OrgLakmetagen987_FD_201849 | JGI IMG/M metagenome (GOLD analysis project Ga0307981, IMG submission 201849) | Saline water microbial communities from Organic Lake, Antarctica - #987 | ecosystem: Environmental > Aquatic > Non-marine Saline and Alkaline > Saline | place: Antarctica: Organic Lake... | reverse complement strand
GGCTCCAGTATAAAGACAAGCGTAAACGATGTTGACTTGCTGCGTGACAACTCTGGTGCGAGAGCCCGAAAATATGCCTGCCGTCATTCCATAGCCAACGGCACTAGCAATCATACCAGCGCGAAACAAGGGCACGGTAGGGGCAATCAACGATCCCAGTCGTTGTTTCATAGACGGTGGAGTGAATCCATCCAGCAACGTTGCCTGAAAGGCGTTTGTTGGTACTTTCATGCCACCAAAACGAAGCTCTTGATCCGTTGCTGCTGCTGCAGCTGCTGTCGAATGAGTCGCGACGAGTTGCGTCTTGGCTACCTTCCACATGCTAAAATACTTGCCAGCGACAGCTGTTAGAACACCCGCCAAGATGAACTCAATTTCTGGTAGCAACCGTGCCGCACCCCGACGCTGCCATTCGGCAGTCAGTTGCGTACCGGCTGCTAGAAACACTTCCGCAACAGATTTTGCAGGAAAGCTTGGGTCGGCAGCTACTCGACGCTCGTAGCCGACAGCAATCTCTTTTGTCCAGGATTGGACCGGATTCTTCAAGGAAAAGGATGTGGCTGGATGAGCGCATAGTGCGGACAGGAGAAAGAGCACACCAGCACGGAGGGTCCTCATGGCTGCTGTTGCGATAAAATGTTTTTGATTCTTGTCGCAAAAAAGTCCGTTTCTCGCGTTCGTACTTTCGCGCCATGCTTGTAGAGCATGACGTCAGTTTCATTTCTATGTCAGCCTTTTCTCGATTTGTCGTTCGTACACGTACGTACAGTTCATTACCGGCATCTATCGTGGTATCTCTTATTTCCATCGGATGACTGCTTATTCCATTGAGTGAGTCAGTGGACCTCCTCCATCGCCTACGCCATCCATAGACCACAAGTACAGCAGTTCCCGATAAAGCAATAGGAACCATGATGAGATTCAAGTCGATTGCCTGGATCTGCATACTAGCGGTTAGCACCCATGCCTTTTCTAGTAGTGCGCCAATGGTAGGACGACGCATCGGCACGAGAAAGGATGCAAAGAGCCACCTCTCGATCGGTGGTGGTGCCATTCCTCTAGCTCCACTAATAGTGACAACCAAACTGCAGCTATCCACTATCCCCATGCCGGAAAGCTTTCAGAAAAACTCGCTCGCTGGTGTCAAAAGTGGAATCAAGCGCTTGGCACATAGCATGAAACACAATGAGGTATCGCAATGGCGTGCAGTCTTTGCCACCTTTTTCGCATCCCTAATTTGCTTCCGCACCGTCATTGATTCGAAATTGGCAGAACTTTGGCCCTTTCTCATGACCAGTAAATCCGTGTGGGGGCGAAGCTTTCGTTCTGACCATTACGAGTGGATGTTGGCCGTCGGCGCGTTCTCAGTCTGGATTCATGGCTTTTGGTTTGCCGATCGTGCCGTCAAGAAGGCTTCCGAGCAAGGCCGTGTCCATCCGTGGCGCAAGTTTCGTCTACAAGACCGCTTTGAAGCGGACAAACACCGTCGAATGATGGAGAGGCGCTCGAAAGGGGGAATAGACGTTTCTTTACAAGAATCAGAGCCACCCGCCACCACACAGTCCAAATGGAACAAATGGGGTTACCTTGTCGAGCTCCCCATCTACGTCGTACCGCTCCTTCTCTGGGACATACTTGCCCCACGCCGCCATCGACGTCTCGCTCCATTTGGAACACCCACAACGATGGGAATGCTGGGTGGAATTGTAGGAGGACTCTTCTTGTACGATTTTCTCTTTTTTCTTGGCCACGTTGCCATGCATAAGATACCTTTTGTATACCGGACTGTGCACACGAAGCACCACAAGACGCAAGAAGTCCGAGCTGCCGATATTGTTCGCCTCTCCATGGTCGAAGAAGTCTTGGAAGTAGGCTTTAGCATTGTTGCTCTTGGCTTCCTCGGCGTCCATCCACTTGCTCGCAGCATTTACAACTGTGTCATTACCTTTCTGTTAACCGAGCTCCATTGCGGGTTCGATTTCCCATGGACGCCTCAGAATGTCATCCCATTTGGTCTCATGACGGGAAGCCGGCGGCATCATTACCACCATCGTTTTGGCAAGCACTACTACCAAAAGTTTTTCTTTCACGTGGATCGTCTATTTGGTTTCTATCAAAAAGACGACCGTACTCTCAATGGCGATTCGGTGCAGCCCAAGCCGTATATTCCTGCGTCTTGGAAGTAACGGGGGCTTCTTCTTGAAATAACTAAGCAACAAAACAATGTAAAAAGAGCAATACCATGCTGTGCATCTGGTCGACCGGTTGGTTGGCCAGCCGACGAATACCCTCAACTTGTCTGCGCGCCTTACATGTCTATAGTAATACGTCAGTAAGAGGGTTTCACATTTTCTAAGTGATAATATGATGCCGTGTTTGTCTCCTCGACCTATAAGGTTGATTCATTCTGTGTGCGAGGGAGAGAGAGGTGACAGAGCTTTCGCTCTAGAGTACAGAGAAACAGTCAAACTGTGCTTTGACTCTATGATTTCTCATCGCGGTCCTCTTCAGAGCTTTCCGAGGATACCGAAGCGTGCTCAGCCACTGTGTCTGACGCTGTGTCACTCTCGGCTACTTTGATAGCGCATGCGGCCGCTTCAACCACTTTTTGCTGGTCGTCGCGCTTTTTGTTGTAAGCTTTAATGTAAAAGAGCGTAAACAGGACAAACATGCTAGTCATCTCAAAGACCTGGATCACATAGCCAGATTTCTGCTGCCATCCAAAGTCCTCGGGGATTCGATAAAAGCTTACTGCAGAGTAAGCAAGGACAGATAGAAATTGTAATAGCTGTGCCTGCGTGAGATACTTCTTCCAGGGACAGCTGATGCGAAGGAGACTGAGGGTATAATACGAATACATCATGACGTGAATCAAAGAGTTGAGTAGAGCGCCAAAGTAAACGTCACCACCGGGGCAGAGCCTCAGTCCAGCCCACCAGGCCCAAGCAATAGACGTGTGGTGATACACGTGAAGGAAGGATACCTGACAAGGAGGTGAGTGAGAACCATTCAAGTACAATGTGAGAAGACAACCAACGACAAGGGCATGAAATCACAACACAGATCCAAGCACTAGAATATTCTTACCTGGTCCATCTTCCCTCGAAGCACCATAAAGTATGTATCGAAAAACTCCAAGTACTTGTCCGTGTAGTGCACCCAAATCGCGTAAGATGCGGCCGTGTGAACGTTCGAATCGGCACCAACCACGGGATGCTCCCCAGACCAAATGGAAGTAACAATTTCGTAAACAATCCAACCATTGATTATAACCTGTGCTGCATTGTATAGAACCATGGATTCCCGTAGCAGCAGTTTCACATCGACCACGTCCGCCAAGTAGGTATCAGTAAAGAACTTTAGAGTAGGCAAGCTGACGAGGTATAATGTAGTCATGACTAGCGGTACCAGATAGCTGTGGATCTCGTTTTTGAAGGAGGGAATCTCTGCCTTGTCGACAAACGTCAGTTTCCCCCATATCGAAAAGACAGCCACCAGAATCGACACGCAGGTGAGGCGTGCCGATATGGAAGGAGGTGGCGGACTCGTATCATCGATCGGCACTTTGTTAACTTTCATTTCGTGGGACGATGCGGGACATCCTGAAACTTTTGTCCCTATCGGTCCACTAATAGCTCGAGATCCGCTTCGAACACTCGTCATTCTATCCTTTCTTTGCTGGTAGCTTTAGGAAGATACCTGGTCGACAAGGAGGCAATGGCAGAGAAGAACAGGAAGCCACATACAATCAGGACGGAAGTATGTGGCGCTTTCGCCGCGGTTGGTGAGAAACAGGAGAAATAAAAATACAGATTCCTCTTTTGGTCGGAAAGAGTAAATACAGTGTATAAACAAGGAAGAGTCTAGAATCACAAAGAGTTAAAATGGTCAACACATCTGCTCTCGGGGTAGGTGGGAGCCGCCCCCAAAGCTCGTAGGTCGCCGACCGCCGACAACCGCTGAGCGCTGACCCTATCCCTATCCTTATCTTCCTCTACTTTCGCGCCTCCATCTGAATGCTGACGCATTCGAAAAAGACCAGCACACAGAGATGAGTGCAGAACGAATAGCAAGATAGGCTCTCAAAGAGCGTGACCACACTATCTAGCTGCAGAATATGCGCAGTACAATGGTAACAAGGCCTGGAACCGATTCGCCTCCAAAAATCGATTCGTCCTGGCCTCGACCATGCAGGAGTTGCTTAGTATCCCACTTTCAAGTGTTCTTATTGGTACTAGTACTACAAGAAAGATGATTCTTTAGCAGTTTACTTCTTGGATCGCGACGATTCCTGCTAAAGCAATCACTGGTGCTGTCGTATTGCGCCAAATCCGCAAGCAGCGTGCGCCTCAAAACTCGTCGCGCATGCGTGTTCTCACGTTCGTCGTTGTCGGCATGGACATGCTCATCTTTGAATTGCCATTTTGCGGAGCAGGCCATGCTCACAACCCAAAGAACCATCAACTGCATAATGCATCGTGATTGGTAGCACGTCGGTTTATTTGCATATAATACATGCTATGACTTGAGGGTCTTGCCGTAGCAAGGCAAAAGTAGAATCCAGGTCGCTGAAGGCAGCAGCCAATAACGCGGGCGGCAGGAGTGTCTCACCATCCTTGCTTGCTGCAGCAGCGGGAAATTGCTCGTAGATTAAAGATACGCCTTGGTGCCAAGCTTTTCCGGACTTGAGGGCTTGATGGAGCGGTAACCGGTTGTTGCCATTCCTAGTGGTAGCCGCTTGTGGAAACGCCCGCAACAGCTGTAAAATGTGAGCCCCCGTCACTGTCCACGACTCCACGGCATAATGCAGTGGAATATTGGAATGCACGTCCCGAGTTCCAGCTACACTTCGACAATGTAATCGCATGGCTGTATCAATAACACCAACAGGACATTTGAGGGCCAATGCGGCGTGCAGAACCGAAAACGAGTGTTGGCTCCGGGTATTGATGGAACCGTAGTGTCGCGCCCACAACAGATAGCTCAATTTCTTCCACTGATTCGTATCCCATCCTGTATTTGATCCACGCATTCCTGCATGGTGTTGTTTGTAGAGTATCTCTAACGGCGATACTCCTCCAACATGGTGCTGTGCGAGGTACGGGGCACCCGGTATAAAGAGTTTCTGCACAAGACGGTAAGCAAGAGTAGGTTCAGACCAGAGCAGTTGCTTTATAACTTCGTGGGAGACGTTCTCTCGACAGGCCCAGTGAATAGCAGTCTGGCCCGTCGAGTCTCGCACGTCGAGTCCCTTTCGATCTTTACTTACGAGCAGTCGAATGACACGACGACTCGCGTTGCGCCCACAGGCAATCATGAGCGGCGTGAGTCCACCGTTGATACTTTGACTTGACAAAGCAGCAGGATTGGCTGCAATAACAGACTCCACCACATTTAACGGTGGGCGAAGTCCAGCAACGAGATGCAACAAGAGCATATGATCTCTTTCTGCGTCGGAATAACGGGCGATCTCTGACTCACGTCGGAGAGCCGCCGATAATGTGAACCAATCGACTTCCCCAGTGGTCTTATCGCCTCGTTCCAAATCCTCCCAAGTATCCCACACTTCATCAAATACCCACGGTGACCGGGCACTCGGGTGCTTGCGGCGACTCTTGAATGCGTCGTCGCTCATGGTGATGGTTCTTCACTCTTTCGCATTATGGCCTGCAGGCTGAAATAAGAGAAGAAAAAGATTTGGGTTTCGCGCTAAAATATATTGAGATTTCCCCTTGGGTGAAAATGAGAACCGAAAACGCGAACCAGGCATCTTGCTGATGATCTTGCTTCATATTGCTGTACTCCGTTTTGTTATTGCTCGCTTCATAAAAGCACAAAGACTTACTCCCTAACCATGTCAATCAAAGCTATTCTGTTCACAATTTTCCTACTACCAAGTGCTTTGGTGTCCGCCGACCACCCAGTCTTGAAGCTAAACGACCGCACCTGGCAAACAAAGACCGAGGGAAAATCAATATTCATCAAGTTTTTCTCTCCATTTTGTGAGCTATGCCAGGAACTTGCTCCCGAGTTTGCAAAACTCGCAGAGGAATGGGAAGGCCATAACAACGGCGTGATTGTAGAAATGGATTGCGAGTCTGAAGATAGTCTAAAAACCTGCTACCACGACCCTTTCAACGTTGAGGAGTACCCTACGCTGTGGTATGGCGACCCTTACAACCCGAAGCGGTACCTTGGCGATTGGACCTACGAATCCATGTCGGCATGGGCCATTGAGCATATTGGTATACCTCCATGCTCCGTGAAAAACATCGAGTTCTGCAATGATTACGAGAAGCAAGTAATCGACGAGTTACAGAGTAAATCTAAATCAGAGCTCGAACATGTCAAACGGCAAATGAACAAGCAACTATCACGCGCTCATGCTGAACACGACGATTTTATTGCAGAGGTAAATAATATCTACAGGGACGCAAACGACGACAAACAGTTGAAGAGTCACAAGGCTGCCTATGAAGAAGTAATGGCTGAGCTCAATACGATTTACGAAGAGCTACAAAAGGATTTTCAAAACAAGCTTGACACCATTCGCTCGGAATCCAATCACATGTGGATGCTTCAGATTTTGCAAGGAAAAAGTGGTGAAAGAAGAGCAAGAGAGTTCTAACGAAACTGATTACTTGGTGTACCATACTGAAAAACCAGCCTAACGACTAGAGACGTGCCATCGTACTAACTGTATGATTACACTACCTCCTGGTATGGCAGACCTTACCCAGGTACAGGTACTAGAACTTCGTTCTTTTGTTTTTTAGACCTGCCAGAGAATCAGAACTTTCTGAATACCAGTTCCAGAGCGAGATATTCTCTTGGGTAAATGACTCCCTGGCTCTGGCTCGTCACTCGTCACAATGACCCCGCCCGGCAAGAGGCGAAAAACGCAATTGGTGGACGCTACCAGGTAACAATATCCCACAGCGATACCGTACGGTACGAGTATCTCTTACTCTTTGACCATGTTGTTCAAAGCTACATTGTCGATCCTTTTCTTATTGCAGGGCGCCTTAGTGTCTGCAAAACATCATCCGGTTCTGAAGCTAAACGATGCCACCTTCTGGGAAAAAACAGAAGGCAAGGCTATCTTCATAAAGTTCTTTGCCCCGTGGTGTGAGCATTGTCAAGATTTGGCCCCCGAGTTCGCGAAACTCGCAGAGGAATGGGAAGGCCATGAAAACGGTATGATTGTGGAGATGGACTGCGAAGAGAGCGATAGTCTTGAAACCTGCTACCACGATCCCTTCAACGTTGAAGAATACCCTACGCTGTGGTATGGCGATCCGTAAGTTGCCCTTGACAATGCTCATGATCTAAAGAATGCCTTCGACCCTACCATCCATTCTGACACCTCATCTCTTCCTAAACCTACTCCACAGACGCAACCCGAAACGGTATCATGGAGAATGGAATTACGCAGCTATGTCGGCATGGGCCATTGAGCATATTGGTATGCCACCGTGCTCGGTGAAGCGAACTGAATTCTGCAACGATTACGAAAAACAAGCAATTCATGAGCTGCAGAGCAAAACGAAAGCAGAGCTTGAACATGCTGAACGGCAAATGAACAAGCGCTTGAGCATGGCGCAGGCCGAGCATGATGCGGTTATCGCAGAGGTCAATACAATCTACGAAAATGTTCAGAATGATCCAAAACTTGCAGACAACCCGGCTGATTTCAAAGAGGTTCAGGAAGAGTTGAACTCGATTTACGAGAACGTAACGAAGGAGCTGCAAGAGAAGTTTGACTTTATTCGTGCGGAAGCTAACCACAATTGGTTGTTACAGGTCGTACATGAGCGAAGTCATGGCGGAAAAGGGCACTAGTATAATGAAATCGTTGGTCTAGCGGGTATGATCTACTGTAATATACTTTAGGATAATTGTCAACATCTGCTTCGGAGCAATCTGGCCTTATTAATTTGGTTTCTTCTCCGCTTTTCTACGAAGCCAGCATCAGAGCGCTGCTGATCTCGTAACATCCCGTCTTGTTTGTCGTCTCAATCAATTCGTTCCCAAGTCTCCTCGGCTGGATGGAAGTAGGGGCATCTTCTATTCATACCAGCGGTGCGTAGAGACGGCAACAGACTACGACCAGATATTTAGTATTGGTCCTATGTATACGTAGTATAGTGCCTGCTAGTCAACAGCACGTATATCTACCATCGTACTGTGCTGTGTGATGTATCCGATGTGTACCGTACTGTGCTATGTGATGTATTCCATGCCCTAATCCTAATCATGTGGGATGTCATAAGTAGAACCATCAAACTATTACTTAGTCTAATGCCTAATGCCGGATTGCCGCTTGCCACGGATTGCCGCGCGTGTTCTCGGTCAGTTATATAATCCTTTCACGGGTTGGCTGCACCTCATTCCCGAGTGCACGGGCGTGGTGTGATTGAAAGGTAAGGCAGAGGCAAGAGGCATGAGCATGAGGCACTAACTCTTTTCTCGCACCTGTCTTTAACCATGATGAAGTTTGCCTTGTCCACCTGCCTCCTTCTTCAAGCCTCTTTAATCTCGGCTGAAGTGTTGAAGCTCAGCGATAATGACTTTCTTGAAAAGACGAGCGGAAGAGCTGTCTTTATTTCGTTCTGTGCGCCTTGGAGTGAGGCTTGCCAAGAGATGACCCCCCACTTGGAACAGCTTGCCAAGGATTGGGAAGGGCACGAGGTTGGACTCGTTGCGGAAATCGACTGCACAGAAGAGGACAGTGAGCCAGTCTGCGACGACTTTGAGGTTGAAAACTTTCCTACTGTCTACTTCGGCGACCCGGTACGTTGACGTGGACCATACCACATACCAACGACAGTGAATGGTCATTCTCCTTACTTACCTTCTTTCATTCCTACGTATCCTGCTCTGCAGATGAGTCCCGAGGTATACGGGGGCGAACTTACATACGAAGCCATGTCAGCCTTTGCCAAAGAAAACATTAGTACTCCTCCATGCTCGATCAAGAACCTGAAATATTGCGACGAGGAAATGAATGAGCTTATCGAAGACTTACTCAAGAAGACCAAGGAGGAACTCGAATTAGTGGAGGACGAAGTGCAGGAACGACTGGCGGTAGCACAAGCTGTTTACGACGGCGAAATCGAAGAACTTAACGCGAAGTTCGAGGAAACCGTCAGAGATTTCAATGAGCAGGTTGAAGTTATCCGTGACGAAACCAACTTTAAATGGGTACAGCAGGTTATTCTCAAAAAAGAGCAGGATGCGGCAGAAGAACTGTAAAGCTGACCAGTCGCATGTGGTGTTTAATTAGTAAAACGATATGCCGAGCTGACTTTATGGTGCACGATATCTTACTATTTTATTTTTAAATACCAATCTTGTCAGAGAGGTATAGCACAGATAGAACACATCATCTGCCTTACGCTTACTTCTTGGCGACAAGGTTGTCAATGATAGAGTAGAGGAACACTCCACCAATTCCGATGCTGCATCCGAGCAATTTGATGGGAGAGAGAGATTCTCCCAAGACGACGGCGACTCCGACAATAACGATGACACGCTTGGCAGTGTTGGCCACAGATTGGGTGACAGCGTTCGTCTTCTTGAGAGTCATGGTAGCCAACTCGTTGTATCCGTAAAAGTAAAGACCAGAGGCAAGCATGTTGGCCCAGAGGGCCGGGGTAGTCTTGGCCATTTGATAGAATTCATTGAATCGGGATCCTTCCTGGAAGACAATGAGCGGGATGCTCATGAGGAAACCAAGGATAGTGGTAATGGCGAACTGGTTACCAATAGAACCGATGCGATCCTTGAGTCCGGGAGTATCCATAAGCTTCTTGTTTTCGTTACCACGGACAGCAGCAAACAAGTTGGCAATGCAGGCCGAGATGAGAGCGGACCAGGCAAAGTCGAGTTCCTTGACGGACGCCAAAATGACACCGCCAATAACAATGGGAAGGCACAACCACTTGGCCTTGGAGACGGGCTTTCCGTAGACAAACTGGGAAAGAACGGCAGCAAAGGCGGGTTCAGCAGCCTTGACAATCTGGGCAAAGGAGACAGCCCCCATACCCATGGCAAAGACGGAAGCCGAATGGGCTCCCATGAAGCAAAAGGCGACGGGGAGCATCTTGACGATGTCCTGCTTGGTAATGGTGGGCCTCTGACGGGCATCGGGGGCCAACCAGAGAAAGATAGCGTAGATGCTACCAACTCCGAGCTGAAGGCTCGAGATGGTCATGGGGAAACCAGTCTTTCCGCCAGCAGCGTTCAAGGCAAGCTTGTTGGTGATGTTGTAGAAGTAGTTTCCAAGGTACCAGAGGAAAAAGTAGACCATGAGAGGCACGTCGACATTCTTAAGGAAGCTTCCTCCACGGGGGGTCTCAGCAACGGAAGGACTCTCACTCATCTTCAAAGGCTGCAAGCAAAAAGGAGGCACTGGATAGGTTAGAAAGCTAGCACTCGATCATCATCTCAACGAGACGTTAGATTCGTGAAATAGCCTCCCGCGTTCAACCGTGGACAAATATTCAAATTCCGTCAACAAGTTATTGGACTAGGAGTTTGCTGTGCATGCAGACCAGACAACGGAATCTTGAATCGAAGATACACGAATTTGTCGATCGGCATCCATTATCACACAATACAATTGACCGAGGAGCGTCCCAACAGGAGGGCTGGTCCCACCGAAAAAGATCAACGTTTACGCTCGATGTTTCAGACTTATATAAGAGAACCGTGGTCTTGATTGGGACCACATATCCCCTTTTTTACAATACGGGGTTACTTACCAAGTTGCTAGTGCTGGAGGAAAGGCGGTTTCCTTGGACATCCATGGCCTGAACCATGGGCTTTTGGTAAGCCGAGATTCCGACATTCTTAATGCCAGCAGTCGCGGGACCGTGCAGGCCAAAGGCCGACGCACAGCAAAAGGTGGCGAGGAGTAGAGTAGCAGAGGCAACCTTCATGGTGATGGCGATGCGATAAAAGTGTCCAAACGCCTCTCGTCACCACCCTCCGATCGACGCTACGCTCGGATTGATTCGGATCTGCCGATCTTTGCTACTTCCTGAGTAGCATTTCTACGCAACAAGCACCCTGGAGGTTCGCGAGTAGTCTAGTAGTGGCGAGAGCGGGTGTAAGAGTGACGTCAGTAACTCTAACTCTAACTCTAAGTTAAGTAAGCGGTCTTGTGTGCTAGAAACTTACGTAATAATACATGTCGTAGCTCGCTTCCTTCCGATCCCTCTTGGATGCAGGAGGCTTCTCAGCTTCTCATTTATCATTTCTTCGATTGTGCTCGCACATATCTTTGCTTTCACCATGGCGCTCTCTCTCGTAAACTACTTCTATTTCGACAAGCCGGTACGTTCTTATCTTCGTGTTGCCTGGGAAACATTCCAGCTGAGCTACTCGTTAAAAGGATTGGCTGCGTAGTCCATCCTTCTCGAAAGATACCACCCGCGCTTGCAATATCGCCATTTCCACTACTATTCGCCAACGGCTCTTATTGCTCCTCTCATGTCCTTTCCCTTTTTCTCGATCAGGAACTTCGGATTCCGCTGATGCTAGCTGATGCTGTGGTTATCTACGTCTTGCATCAGACTGAAAAACAACTCAAGCGAGAAAAGGAAAAGGATAAACAAGAGGCCCATGCCGCCGCTGCGGCCGAGCACGAGACTGACAAGAAAGCGACGCGGGCGCAAAAGGCTGCCACTCGGTCTCAACGAAAGCAAGAAGAGAAAAAGATTGCGCAGACGGCTGGTCAAGCCAGCTTTGCACCGAGAGTCAAAGTCATGCAGCCAGATAAAAACAAAAAGTCGCGGTAGACATCCTCTGGATATCGCCATTAGTTACACTCTTTGCTTTTTGGCCTGCTGATGCTTGCAAATGGGTCTGATCCCATTATAAAGAGGACATGTGTACGGGTTCCATCTATTCTACTTATTTTAGATCGTAGTTAGACTCACTATCTATCTATTGAAGGTGCAACTCGGCTTTGCTTCCTGCGGTCGCCGATATACCTTGCGAAAAGGTAACTTTGCACTTTCCAGCCTTTCCAAAGGGTCCAGCAATAGCACCCTCTTCCTTGGTACTCGGCACAACAACCTTGGTACCGACAAGTTCCTTAATGTTGACTTCCGGAGCAAAGAAACCAGACATAATAGCCATGTTGTGTTTGCCGTTTTCCAAAACGTCGCCCTTGAGCAAGACGACTTCCCCTGCTCGTTTGACTCCCTTGGGTAAGACTTTCTTGGCCTTTTTCTTTTCCACTTCTATTCGCGTGCCTGGTCGGGATGCGGGTAGCCGAATGTTGTTTTGGTGCATGGCCTTTTCGGGATCGTGCACGAATCTCTTGAAGCGCAGAATGAGAGCGTCGCCTTCCCGAGCTTCGGTTCCAGCAGGAAAGTAGACTCGAATCTTGCCCGATGTTCCAAAAGACGACTTGATTTCACCCACTTCCCCCTTGTCCGTTTCTAGCTTCATCCCCACAAATACCTTCATGTTGGTTTCCGCCTTGAACAAGTCGGATCCAAACACTTCGTATCGAACAACCTTGTCGTCGTCAGTTCGGTGGTGCGGATCGCCCAAACGACTAACGACACCACGTCTCTCCTTGGGTTTGTACAATCGGATTCGATGAGCTTCTTTTTCAGGATCAATCTTTTCCATGAGTCGACCGGAAAAGGCCAAGCGACACGAGGACGCCGATCCAGTCGAATTGTCAACAGTATCGAGCCGCGAGCCAATCACGAGGCTGTGTAAGGGGCAATAGACGGGCGTTTGAAACTCCAAGAGCGCCCAATGCAAGAGCGGTTGCTGCGAACGACTTTTTTCGTCGGGCTCCAGCAAGCCATCTTGCTGCAAAAAGTCATGGTTGAAGTCAAAGGCAATGCGTGGGAGCCCCGCAATGTCGGCGTCACCTCCCAAGGAAGACGAACTAAGTACCTCTTTTTCTTTTCCTGTCTTGGTGGTGGCTTCCGTGGAAGTGGTGGCATTATTCGTTGTGGTGCTTAATGTGCTGGCGGCCGCCAACTCGGCGGCTCCCCAAAACGAGACAGTCGCCATGATAGTTGCGTGTCCGACGGAAATGTGAAACTTGCTATTGCCAGCCAATGTACCAGGAAAGTAGGGTACTTTGCGAATGAGAGCGACTGCCCCTTTGAGTAGTTGCACTGCACCAGGGGTTGCAGCAATCCCTCGTTCAATCAGTTTGGCGTCGAGATTGCTGACACAAATACCAGCTCGATCACCCTGCTGAATGCTTTGTACTTGTTGTTTGAACATTTGCATGGACTTTATTTTGCGATCCAAGGCCAAGGCTGGAAAATCCAATACATCGGTCACAGAAATAGACCCCGACAAGACAGTTCCCGTGAGAACTGTCCCGCGGCCTCGTATTTGAAAGCAGTGGTCAATGGAAAAGAAAAACGGTCCGGTGGACGCTCGATTCGGTCTAGGCAGTTGTTTTGTGAGAGTATCAACCAGTGTCTCCATATTGTACGTTTCCTGCTTTTTCTTTTGGTGCTGTATCAATGGTTGCGTGCTCCCTCCCTTGGTGGTTGTTTCTCCCGTCGCTGCTGCCGCCGCCACCCTTTCTCCACCGACGCAGGCTGCCACACCCACCACGGGCGCATTCGCGAATCTCGTCCCCGCTAGTCTCTT
>Ga0307981_1002818_pt1 | contig 13641 bp, 12 predicted proteins | sample OrgLakmetagen987_FD_201849 | JGI IMG/M metagenome (GOLD analysis project Ga0307981, IMG submission 201849) | Saline water microbial communities from Organic Lake, Antarctica - #987 | ecosystem: Environmental > Aquatic > Non-marine Saline and Alkaline > Saline | place: Antarctica: Organic Lake... | reverse complement strand
TGGACCGAATGATGCGTTTTCCATTCTTGCCCATCGTCACCGTCTTTTGGTACGGCAGTGTCGCTGGCAAGTTGCTACCCGGCATTGCCGTCAGAATGGCCGGTAACTGCACCTCGTTGGCTCCTGCGCCGTGTTGGAGGACCCATTCCATGGTTTCGGGCAAGCTGCAGACGGTACCCTGCAGGACGTGCAGTCGTTCGTTGGTGGTGCCGTGTCGAATGTCGCCAGCGCAATAGTCCAAAAAATTGCCCAGATGGGCCAACATGCACACCACGGGTGGTCTGCTCGATGATGCGGTAGCTGCCAGCGGCAGGGTACCCTCGAGGACGAGTCGACTCGCCTCCGCTGGATGCAAGGCAATAGCAGGTACGGCTCGTATGCAAAGCACCGCGTGGGGAACAAGTTGCTGATACAAGTCACGAATGCGCAGCATGCTTTCCAGGAGGAGCGGCCGCGAGTCGGCGGAAAGCGACGGTCCCACCAGGGCCACCATTTGAATTTGTCGAGCGACCGATACGGTCTGGTGCCACGGCAAGCGCTGTTTGGAGCGAGCCGGTCGCCAGGAGGCTTGTCTGTCACTTTCGCGCGGGTCCATTATTTTGTCCCCGTCGTCGTCGGATCCCAGTGCTGCTGCTGATGTTGCTGCTGATATTGTCGAGAGAATGCTGTAGACTGGCAACTGTCGATCGTAGTAGATTCGATTGGTATGCTCTAGCAAAAAGGTCATCCATGCTGGTGCCAGTAATTGGGAAGATGCAGTGGTGGATTGAGTGTCCGTGGAAGGAGCAGCAGCAGTAGCAGCATTAGTAGTAGCAGTACTAGTACAGGCTGGGCAGTAGTGGGCCGGTGCGCAGCAGCCCCAAACGTCGTGGTGGTGCGTGGCAGTGACAGGCATGGCGGCTGGCAACTGAACGGCCGTAGTGTTGGGGAGTTGGGTCTGCAAAGCGCTTTGAATGAATTGATGCAAGGCAGCTTCGAGGTTCATTCCTACCCCCGCCAATACGCATGCCGCAACAGTAGAATTGAGCGCATTCCTTGTTTCTTGGTATCCATTCAAGCAAAAGAGAGGATCGGAAGGAACGTTCTTGCTGGTTGGTGTCGGAGAAGTGTCGTCTGGATTTTTCTTGGTATTGGTATCGCCAGTAATGAAAGGGTGCTCCGTGGTGACTACTGTATCCACCACATTGGCGAGTCTCGACAAGTTGGACTGCAAGGCTTGTTGACACGACGTGTACTCTGCCAGAGTTGCCGTAAGGAGCGCTTGCTGGTCTCCTCCGTGCTGGTCGGTTTCCTTGCGACGGATCCGACCCCGGCACAGTGCGGCTTGCTTCAACAGGTCGCGACACGCAAGATCCTGTTCCAGAGCTGTATCGATCCACCGTGCATTCCCGTTGTCGTTGTCGTTATCGTTTGCTTCCGCCGAGCCTGCCTCTGCCCCCTCATCTCGCCTACGTTGGCGACGGGCGCGTTGCGACGTCTTCCATTCGTGGATCAAGGTTGGATCTTGCCGAAAACGGCGAAGATCGAGCGGCATGGTTCTGGATGTTGCGTATGCTGGTTATTGTGTGAGCGTCATTTACTGTGCCGTCATGGTGCATTCAATAAGGATGAACTTAAGGATGAATGGCTATTGTGGTGTTGTCGCCTAAATAATACTGTAGTTGTTGGCACGAAGTTTTGGATGGGTCACGAGCTGAGTCACGTACTGTAATATACGTGGCGTGCATGCGCATGCATGTCGTTCAGCCAGGGGTCGCGCCGAAACGAAAATGACGGTCCCCGTAGAATTTGTACCGATCCTCCCGTAGCAACATTTTCTTCTCCGTTACCTACATACGGTATTTTACCCGGTAGCGGTTCGTCTCTTGTTGTTCCATTATTGTCACTCTTTCGAAACGACTCATCGACGCTTTGTTGTTGTTGTTGTTGTTGTTGTTGTTGTTGTTGCTGTATTGTACTGTAGTCTACAAGAGCAGCTACTAGAGAACAAACTGTCTCCCTGTATCACACTAGTAGAAGAAGAACGAAGGAGGAAGAACGAACGAACAAGCGCAAGCGCTGCACAGTACACTACCGATTAGAGACGCCAGAACTTATTTCCAGTAAATGCTGCACTCTACCAACGACAAGCACACTACTTCTTTGCCACTGTACATCAATACCTGCCTCCAAAAGGGCACTGACTGCACACACACACACTGCAGTATCATGTTGATTCGACGCAAGACTCTCCCTGGACAGTCGTCGTCGTCATCATCACTTGGCGCAGCCACTCTTACCAAAACGGTCTGCGCCGTCAAAAAGGCTTCCACCATTACCAGTCACAGCAAGCTATTTCGACCCGGCGGTGCCTGCAAGATCATTGTCCAACGCGCACCACTACTATGTGGTCTCTCGTTGCCAGCCGGCCTTTCCAAGAAATTCCAGCGTCCCATGACCAAACGCCGCTCCTACGACCGTTCGGCAGAGAATGCCTTGAAAACGAGCTCGCTGGGCCCCAAGAAACGCATGGATGGCATGTCCAAGTTGCTGGCGCGTGCGGGTCGGGGTCTCACCTTTCAGCTGCCCTCCATCAAGACTTCTCATGACATGGAGGGCAACACGGACGACGAATCCGGATCCGACGACGAAAAAGCCAAGGAAGCCGAACGTCCGTTTGAACCGCTGCAATTGTGGACGAGTCCTCATCAAGGAGGAGAAGCCAAGGGACTGGAGCCGAGAACGTACGTAATCTATATATATATATGCAGGCATGGGCAGACATGCACGCTTTACATTGTTGTTGCTGTTATTCTCACCAATTTATTATATACTCCTCTTCTTTCTTTTTGCTCACCCAAAAAAGTGTCACGGAAATGCGGCCCGACGAATTCGGCATTGAAGAACAAGTCACTGTCATTCGACCGGCTCCAGTTGAAGCCTACAGTCGCGAGCACGTATTTGTGCCGCCCGTCTTGGCCAAGTGGCTCCGCCCCCATCAACGCGAAGGCGTGCAGTTTCTCTACGACTGCGTTCAAGGCCTCAAGGATTTCAAGGGCGCTGGCGCTCTTTTGGCCGATGACATGGGGCTTGGAAAGACGCTGCAGTCTGTTGCCCTCATTTACACACTACTCAAAACGGGTATTACCGCCAACAAGCTGCCCACGTGTCAACGAATTATTGTCGTTTGCCCTTGCAGTCTCGTCAAGAACTGGGAAAACGAATTCGTCAAGTGGTTGGGCGTTGGAGCCGTCAAGGCGCTGGCCATTGCCGAAGCCGATCGCAAGACTGTCGAAAAGAACTTGGATATCTTTGTCAAGACCAAAATGTTCAACGTATTGATTTGTTCGTATGAGTGTTTGCGAGCGCACGTGGGGCGATTGACCAAGTTCAAGGACTGCTGCGACTTGCTCGTCTGCGACGAAGCCCATCGGCTCAAAAATTCCGAAAACCAAACCAGTCGAGCGCTCAACTCGTTGCCAGTCAAGCGACGTGTCCTCTTGACAGGAACTCCCATGCAGAATGACTTGCAAGAGTTTTACGCCATGGTGGACTTTACCAATCCGGGTATTCTGGGAACGCCGGAAGGATTTCGACGCAACACCCTCTTTCCCATTCTGCGTGGTCGCGAGCCGCATGCTTCGGAAGCGCAAAAGCGCAAAATGATGCAGATTCAAAACGACATGAGCACGACAGTCAACGACTTTATCCTCCGTCGCGTCAACACGCTAAATGCCGAACACTTGCCTCCCAAACTGGTCCAAGTCGTCTGCTGCAACTTGACCGATATTCAGCAAAACATGTACCAGCATCTTGTCTCGAGCAAGGACATGCAGCACGTTTTAGATGGCAAGCAAGTCAACTGCCTGGCGTCGATTCAAATGCTCATGAAGCTCTGTAACCATCCCAGTCTGGTGGTGGAAGACGAAAAGCAGGGCCACAGCAAGAGCAGCAAGCGAGCGGCCGCCTCCAAGCAAATCAAGTACTCGGACGAAGACAAGGAACCCACGGCGGCTCCAGGATCGGCCGAGATTGCCAAGTTTTTGCCGTATGTTGCCGGTGGTGGTGGTGGACGAGGAAACTTTGCTCTGGTGCATCCCGAATGGTCGGGCAAGATGTTTGTTTTGTACAGACTCATGAAGGAGATGCGCCGACCTGGCAACGGCAACGACAAGATTGTGATTGTTTCCAACTACACACAAACGTTAGATCTAATTGGACGTATGTGTCGTGAGAACAGTTGGGGCTTTTGTCGCCTTGACGGCAGTGTCACTATGAAGAAGCGTCAAAAGATGGTGGACGAATTCAATGATCCCAGTACTCCCTTGGTCGCGTTCTTGCTTTCGAGCAAGGCTGGTGGCTGGTACGTTTGTTGCAAACCGAGTTGGCTTTAAGGACTTCAAGTGTTTCGCTTGTTAACATGTCTCACAGTGGCGTCTCTCTTATTTTCATAACAGTGGATTGAATCTCATCGGTGGTAATCGTCTAGTGTTGCTGGATCCGGATTGGAATCCAGCCGTTGACAAGCAAGCCGCTGCCCGTTGCTGGCGCGATGGACAAAAGAAACGCTGTTTCACGTATCGATTTTTGGCCACGGGTACCGTGGAAGAAAAAATCTTTCAGCGACAGCTCTCCAAGGAAGGTCTCCAGTCCGTCGTTGACGACAAAGAGCAAGTGAATGCTCTTAGTACCAAGGATCTTAGCAATCTGTTCAAACTGAGAAGTGGGACGCCTTCGGACACCCACGACAAACTTCGTTGCGAGCGTTGTCAGATCATTCACGACAATGCGGAAATCGAAGCCACCAAGGTTTTGCCCAAAAAGTTGGCAGCCTGCCGCGAGTTGCTGAACGAACTTCGAGAGCAAGAGGACTCCAAGTATTTCCTCAAGCCTTTTGTTCCAACTGAGTACGGAGTCACCAAGGAGGAGTACGAGAAGGTCGTCAAGCAGCCAATGGACGTTGAGACTATCCTTGGGAAGCTCGATAGGCCTCCCGAACACAACAGCGCCTACTGCAGCGTGCCACCCTTTTGCAAAGACGTCAACCGCACCTTTTCCAACGTCTTGAAGATTTGGTCTCCAGGGGATGAAGTTGCTGATGCTGCTCGGCGGCTCCAGGGTTGGTGGATCGAAAAGTGGACCGATATTGTACCGACACTCATGGCCATGACAGCCAGCGACGATGGCGAATCTCACAAGACGGAAGAAGATACCGACCTTGTCGATGCTGCTCTCGAATCATCTGCCACCACTCACACTGAGCGAGGTGACGATTACCAAGAGCAAATTGGAATGCCAGACGAAGAGAACATGCGCCACTGGTCGCACCATCACTCGGCGGGCACGGTTGACGATCCAGTTTTCCGTGCCGCTATGCGGGGGCTTGATTCTGTGTCCTTTGTCTTTGGACTGGAAGTGACTTGGAGTCTCATTCAGCAGCGACAGCAGGAGGAGGAAGAGCGTATAGCGATGCAAGAACTTGACAAGATGCAGGTGGAAGAACTAGACGACGACGCTGATCAGCCGGATGCCGACGTCGCAAAACTAGACAAGAAGTCTGCTGCAGTCGCTACCAAGCCTTCCGATACTGCGGGTGACTTGAGTAATTCCGACTCGGATGACGACAATGACAGCGTCGGTAGTGTCAAAGACTTTATCGTGCAGGAGGACGACGCGAACGAAGGCGACAGCAGTGATGACGAAGATGCTGTTCCAGAAGACGAGAATGGGGGCGATAGCAGCGATGACCAGAGCGCTGGAGATGACAACGAAGGTCAAAATGGTAGCCCAGCTTCTGCGCTGGTCGAAAGTCCGAGTAGTTCTTCGCTGGATTCTGTTGCCAAGGCTGCTGGAGACGACGAAGGCCAACAGGACAGCCCCGCTTCTGTACTGGCGGATAGCCCGGGCTGTTCTTCCGACGAGTCCGTTGACAAGAGTGCTAGCGACGACGAGGAAGTACTGGTGGATAGCCCAGACACTTTTTCGGTCGAGTCTACTGCCATGCAGAGCGACAAGAGCGAGGTCATGGACTCTCTCGCCTTGGTTGCGAACCAGCCTTCTTCAGTCTCCGCCAGGTTGACACCTTATGCCGAGGCAGAGATTGCTGACACGTCGCCCGGGTCAGCCATTGAGGCTCAGGTTTACCACTCAGACACCAGAGCAAGTTCGCTAAGCGGTACACAGGATACGGATGCGTCGTCTCGGTCTGATCCGGAGAACTCCAGCATTTCGGTGGCACCGTCGAACGAATGGGCGTGCTCGAGCTGTACCTTGCTCAACAAAAAATCTCGTCGCAAGTGTCGGGTCTGTACTACCGTGAAGCCACCTCAGCAAATCAAGGCCACCAAGAAACGCTCCCGTACCCATCTCAGCAAATGATATGGTCGACTGGCTTGGTCGTCAAGAAGAATAGTACAGTAGAAATAGGGGACCGCACGGCACGAACCGGGTGCCTAGCCCGGTGCTTGTACAAGACATGTTTGTAGATTTGACATGATAAAAAAGAGCATTTCTCTATACTTTGGTCGTACGATGATGTACCGTAGATTGATTTCGTGTACTGTCTCGCGAACAGCTCGACCTCCTTCCAAGCACGCAGGCACGCATATCTTACATGAAAAGCCTGGTGCACTGCTCCTTTGTATCTTCCGGTGACGTGACAGTGTGACCTTGGGTTCGCTCGTGCGAAAAGATCTCAAAGTCGTTACCTCCCTCGAATGTCTTGTCGCCAAAGAAATGAATCTCATCAAAGTCCTCGGCCTTCAAAAATTTGAGGCAGTAAGTCTTGTCCCAGCCAAGGGGAAACACGTCAAAGCTGATTTGTCCACCAATCGAAAAGCTGAGATTCAAGTCGGCAAACTCGGCACGCATGGCTGTCACCATGTTTTCACGAATCTTGTGCTCCAAATCGTACTTTTCGTAATCGTTGCGTTCTTCGCGAGAGCAGTTGCGACCGATGGGACTAATGTTGAACATGCCCGATCGAAACTCCACAAAGGTTCCGCGCTTGATGGGAAGGTCCGTGTCTGCCAAGTATTTCATGACCCAATTGACGAGGCGCTTGACATTGTCTTCACCCAGATGCTTACCGATGGTCTGAGTCTCCAAAAGGTCGCCGTCCTTGTAGGCCACAAGCCCGTTTTGCGAAAAGTTCCAAGGAAACATCTGGACAATTTGTTCGCCCAACTGCTCTTGCTGTTTCGGGAGATCGCTGCCTGTGAAGCAAGAGGTGTAAAGGGAAATGAGTGGGGGGTTCTTTCCGTGATCATTTCTTGCTAATTACAATGTCTTGCTGCTGGACTTCCTTGTCCCTTTGAAGTCTCCACCACAACACAACACACATACACGCAACTACAGAACGTGGCACGTACCACCGACGATGCCGACCGTAATCTTTTTGTTCAACTCCTTCATGAACGCCATCATTTCCGGAGTAATCTCTCCACGGGGTATCGTAAGAGTTCCATCCACGTCAAAGAGAGCTAGGATACGAGGCTTTTCGGGAGTCGTCGACATGGTTGCTGCTTGCCTTCTTCGGCCTTTGGCTTGATACTACTGAAGCAGTCTGTGTGGCAATTGGCAATAAGAGACCAAGGGAGAAGGGATACGTTTACGATCTTTATTTGTCTTTTAGGATGACCGTTTTGGAAACGGACGTGAGCGTTCGCGCCAAATCGCGAGGATTCAAGGATGTCGGGGACGCAACTGGTGACCCCACCTACTGCATCCAGCAGACACGCTGACACCCTAACATGTCGAGATTTCGGGGGCTCATTAGGTTTCCTTGACGTATCAGTGACTCCCTGTTGTATTGAGGAATCCGCATTGCTATCAAGGAAACCCAAATCGGTCTTGATTTCGTCACTGTCGGCCATGGTCTAGACGCCAAACTTGTGCAGAGGTTTGTCGTGTTATTTTAGTTTTAGATAGCTGCCACGTAGGCAGTATAACCGGGTCACTATGCAGTAGGTCGCTTTCAGCCTACCGCGCGAATTAACGCGGTGATACGGCCCCTTATTATTCTCTTGATGATACATTGCGATTGCGTCATATCCGTGATTATCGCGATGCGTGTGAGTCGGAACGTTACTCGTACGTCGTTCGGTAGACTAGACTACCCGGAACTATGGTTTCCGGAACGGCTGTCCGAGTCGAGTCAGCAAATGACATTCGTAGTCGTAATGACCCACACTTATAAGTAGTGATCGACAATATTACTCCTTTTTCCGCGAGGCACAATGACCGACGCACCAAGAACAGCCCGCGATCTCAGTGTTCTGAATGTGCTAATCGGCCGGACATCTGGGATTTTAATATAAATGCAAATATCCTGAACCGCTGACCGGTGTTTTGGGCCAGTAAGATTGCCCTCTTTAAGTACGAGTACTGATAGAGTGAAGGGCTTCTAAATAACCATCTCCACCGTGGGTTACTGTAAGTACTCAGGTAATCGTATTCAGTAAAGACGCCAGTTTGTTTTGCTGTCGTTTTGTTGTTTGCTTGACCATCATGCATGCCAATCATTCTTATTTTTCGCTTCCCAGCATGTCTCTCTTTACAGCCCACTCCTACACCAGCACAACCACCAGCGAGCCTTTGATCGCTGCAGGAAACGACCAAAAAGAAGAAACGTTGCTAGTACGACGAGAGAAGTGTTGGTGTCTTCTCTTGGGTTTTCTTGTGGGAATGTTCTTTCATATTTCCTCGTCGGCGATCGTCTTTTTGGTCAGGGTACTGCAAAAAACTTGGGGCGACGATCTCCATCCTAACATCATTGTTGCTGCTGCTTATGCGTGCCCAGTTATTGTACTCGGTCTGATGTGGGCGTCCGCTCTGGTCGTTCGCAGGCAGCACACCAAAACGTGCACAAATCGGCCTTCTTGTTCGAGGCACATGGAACGGTTTTGCGGAGCGGGCGGGGTTATCGGTGTTGGCTTAGCCTGGATAATGATAGAAATGTTATTGCCAGACGGGATTCTGTTTCTCGGTGTGATACTGCTCCAGGTCATGGTGACTCTTTTTGGCTGCATGGTCGCCATGCGGTCTCCAAAGGAAACGGAGCCCTGTTCCACCACGCGCACCGCAGAACTTGGGTCTATCTTGTAAGCTGCGACTCCCAATCAAACTCAAGCTACAATGTCGATAAGGATTATGTTACAGATTGGTTTTGAGCGATTTGTTTTTGCCGCTGCAGTCGTTTCATATTTCGTACAGTAGCGCTATAGTTCATAGTAGACTACAGTACGGTACGACTACTACTACTTGTGATGGTATCTGTTACACCGGTACTTATACTGTAGTTGTAGTACCAGTACGTAGGTCTTCTTTTGTCATATCCGTGACTAAACGAGTTGGAAAACAGAAGAGAAACGAAAACGCTCAAATATCGTTCTCCCACACGTACGCATCGCATGGCGCTGGGACTGGGACGACATACAGTATCATTATGAGCCCACGGGCACGGGTGTTAGACGAAGACCTTTTGACCGAATTTCCGTTGCAGAGTCCGGGGGCTAGCTTGGGGTTGGGCAATGCTTGGGTCGCCGGATTGGGACGAGGACTTTTGGTCGGAACAGAGAGGATGGGTCCTCCGCAACAGAGCAGGTTCGAGGAGCTGTCATGCTCTCCGCTATCGTAGCTCTACAAGAAAGATTCGCTATCCATTCATTTCCCACTATCATTAAAGGCTATGGACCGTAATCCATCCCAGCAATCCTCAGTGCAATCACACACAGTGACCGTTCCTGCCTTTATTGCATTTGAGACCGTCACAGCAACACCCGAGCAGACCAGGACAACCTTGTTTGAGGCATGACTCCCCAATATCTTGGCAAATAAGGGGAGGAGGCGTCGTGGGCGGAAATATGGGCAAGCGAGTGGGCGGATCAACAGGGGTACTAGTGGGGACGGCCGTGGGAGAGTCTGTCGGCTTAGTCTGAGGCGCAGCCGTGGGAGAGTCTGTCGGGTTAGCCTGGGGCGCAGCCGTGGGAGAATATGTGGTCGCGGGCGCTCCTCCTGGAGCTGCGGTACGTTGGAGAAACTCATTCGGGCTACCCTTGACGTCGATCACAATATCTTCGACCGCCTTGGCAAGCATACTAGCTGCAAGGATTTCGTCTGGGCTGACGCTTCCATTCTGGAGAAATAGGGCAGCAACACTAGCCACATGTGGAGATGCCATCGAAGTTCCACTGAGCGTTGCAGTGCACGTGTCGCAGGTGAACCAGGCTCCAAAAACGCCCACACCGGGAGCAAAGATGTCAACGCAAGTTCCAAAGTTCGAAAAGGATGCACGGCGGTCAAATTTGTCCGTACGGTAATGGCACTGGCGGCTGACGCGGGAGACTTGCTGCAGGCGTCACCGTTGTCGTTTCCGGTAGAAACTGCGACAACAATTCCGGCAGCAACCATACGTTCCACAGCCGCATTGACACTGGAGGAGAAATCGCCTCCAAGGCTCATGTTGGCAACTGATTTCTGCCCTGGGTTGCTGACATGCTGTTGAGTTACCCAGTCCATTCCTTCAAGGATGTTGCCGTTTGTGCACAATCAAGCACACGGACACCATGTAGAGTGACGCCCTTGGCCACACCGTAATTTCTCTCACCAATAGTGCTGGAAACATGGGTACCTTGACCTTGGCAATCATCCCACGCCTGTGGGCTTTAAGGGCTGCTCTGAGAGGCGTTATTGTAGCCATTTCCGAGGCGGCCGGTGAATTCGCGTTGTGTGTAATCGATACCAGTGTCGATCACGTGCACATCTACACCGGCACCAGTTTCCCCATCGGTGTAGATTTCTGATCAATGCGGTCAAGGCCCCACGGTAGAGTAACGGTGCTTGTCGTTGCTACAGCGTCTTTATCGGTGTGCTCAATATTGGGGTTCTTAGTTAGTGCTTCGAGCAACTTTGGCGTAAGCCGGGCGGTGAATCCGTTGAGAACAAAACAGCGCGAAGGGCTTCTCGCTTCTGACTGGCGGTGAGATGCGTCAAGTGGTTCAACAGTAACGGGGTAGTTTCGGATGAGATTCTTGGCAAGGATTTGTTCAAACTGTTGCTGAGAAGGGCGTCCGATCTTTCAATAAAAAGCTCGAGCCTTGTCCGCTCCTTCAATTTCGCGACGTGGGAACTGTGCCTTGTTGTTAGCTACAGTGGAGACAAAAGAGTAGTCAATAACATTCTCGTTAGAATTAAGCTGGACGGCAGCAGCGGCATTGTGGTAGTAGAGGCCCAATCTGTACTTGATGAACTTCATGATTGATCCGTCACAACAATGCACGCAGAGGGCAGCTTTAACATACGTGTCCATGGTGATGCAACACAGTTTGCGAACGGCGGCAAGAGAGAAGATGTTGGCCAAAGAGTCGGGATTGTACCAGACAGTCCCGAAATTCTTGATGTCGCCAACAAGCGACAAGATCTGGGTGCCGCCATTTGTGTGAGCCTTCAAATGGGTGTTGCTGCGCCGTATGTTCGAGAGGAAATTGACAAGCAGGCTGTAGGCTGCGGTCAAGTCAATGGGATACTGGTGGTTTCCTCGGGAGAACTGGTTCTCGAGGTTGGCCCAAAGGGTGCCAAAACAACAACGTTCGGCTCGCTTCAGGAAAGCTTGAGCGAGAGTGCGGTCACGCGCAATCTTGAGGCGTTTTGTTGCGTTGTCTGTGTCGGACAAGACAGCGCCAGTAGCATCCAGTAAACCTGGGTCTTCGCCAATGGCGCCACCATAGTGCTCGAGGACCTCAACGAGGGAACGGAAATGCTCGAGGTAGGAGGAAATCGAGTCTTCGGCGCCTTGAGTGTAGGCGTAGTAGGAGGTGCGCGCGTCGTTGAGGGAAAGGTAGATGTAAAGCTGACCCTCGAAACAATACGTGATGCCCTTGATTTCCTTCAGAATCCAAACGCAATCATTTTCGTGACTCTTCGTCTCGAAATCATCAAGAGAAGTGAGTTTCGCTTTCATCGCCTCGCTGCACTGGCCCCAAATGACCGCGTAAGCGGTCTTCAAATTACTATTGAGATAGTCAGTGCACGTGCAATAAGCTGACACCTTCTTCTCCCAGATAGCGATAACAAGCCTGTTGGTCTCAGAAACTTCGAGTTCCGTGGGCTTCGGACTTTCGGGCCTGACGAAGTCTTTCGTAAGGGAAGCCATGTTGCCCGGGTACTTGAGCTTCTTGGCGATGTATTCTTTGAGGGCTTCTACTGTAGGTGCACGTGGCATTCCGTCGCGTTCCATTACAAACGCCAGAGCAGCAAGTAGCACCGCGACGGCACCGTTCATCAGTCTGGCGAAGAAAGCAAGTCGCTGCTGCCAGCGTGGGAGCCGATGCGGGTGCCGGAGCCACTGGCGTTCCCACTATAATATTATTGTTGATGAGGATACTGCTGCTCTGTGTTCTGATGTTGGTTGACTGGTTTAGGACGATATTGCTGGCAGTGGTGCTAGGGGGGCTGCCGCTGATGAGACCGCTACTGGTGCTGCTGCTTGGGGTGTTGACACTGGCGGTGGTGGTGGCCGAGCCCAAGGCAACGTTGCAAGTTTTGCTCTGGCCGAGACTGGGGTCGTAGATGCTGATCTTGGTAAAGTCAAAGCCGTTCTCAGTTCCTTTTGCGCAAGCCTTGAAGACAATCTGCGTTCCTGGAATGGTGATCTGCTCGCCCACATCGAGACCTGCAACCATTTCGGAGGACTGCCTGTCGCCTTGTTGCTGCACCACAGTAACCAAGTCACCCTTTTCTCGCGTTCCCTTGTTAAAACCCTTGGCGCGGTTGTACAAGGCAAACGAGTTCTCCTTCGTGGCGTCGTTGGTGTCAATCTCAATCAGAGTTCTGTCGTAGTCTTTGAGGTCTGCGTCCTTCATGTCAACAAATGCAACCAAGCGTCCAGTGTAGCCGCTCTGGCCGCGGCTCAATGTGACAACTTCCTTGCGCTCGTCCATCCAGCCCGACATGGCATACTTTTGGCCGTTCAAGCAGTATTCTGGGCCACCGTAGTCGAGGATGGAAGTTCCGAGAACTAATGACTTGTCCTGGCGGACGCCTCCTTCGTTCGAGTGGCCAAAACCCATCACATGGCCCAGCTCGTGTTGGTTGGTCGTCAAGACGCTGCAGAATCCGCGTTGGAACCAGGCCAACTGGCTGCCAGTGTAGCCAAAGGCGGCCCAAGTTGTTTTTCCACCGGCGCCAAACATGCTTCCGTCTGGGACGCAAAACATGAGAAAGTCATACTCGTCAAGATTTGTCTTGCCCAATCGTCGCGCAGTGGCATCTTCGATGCGGGCTTTGCAGTCGCCCAAAATGTTGCAGGGAGTGCTGCCTCCAATGCTAAAAGGAACTGAGACTTCAACAACCCCGTCCACAATGTTGCTGCCGTTGGAGGTTTCCTGAATCTTTTGCTTGCCAAAGGAGCACTTGTCGTATTGCGTAATGACAGTGTTATCCTCGTACTGAGGTCCCTTCTGAAAGATGCGACCGCGCATGTCGGAAGCACTGTCCCTGGGAGTCTCCCCTGGTGCGGTAACATATACGGCAAGGATATTGGGCGTGCCAGACCTTGGTGCCAATCGACGTCTTGGTGAAGTCTTGGCGTGAATCGTCACGGTGGAAAAGTCGGGGACGTGGACTGCTCCATTGTCCAGCATTTGACCACCAGGGATCTTGAGA
>Ga0307981_1002817_pt1 | contig 13642 bp, 12 predicted proteins | sample OrgLakmetagen987_FD_201849 | JGI IMG/M metagenome (GOLD analysis project Ga0307981, IMG submission 201849) | Saline water microbial communities from Organic Lake, Antarctica - #987 | ecosystem: Environmental > Aquatic > Non-marine Saline and Alkaline > Saline | place: Antarctica: Organic Lake... | reverse complement strand
CTACGCGGCTTTGACTACCTCGCCAAAGTCATCACAGGCGTCAAATTCAAAGACGGAATTGAAACCAAACCCAGCCAGATCGCCGCATGACCAACAATCCTCAAACACCAGATTTGACAATAACTCGTAAAGTGGTCTTGCCCCGTTTTAGTTCCAGTCTCTTTCGAGCAATGTTTGCTATGAAGGAGACAAGAAATGGCAACCAGATACACAGATGAGTTTCGACGTGATGCGGTGCGCATCGCCACGATCAGAGGCTTAACACGACCTCAGGTTCGATCTGATTTGGATGTTGGGCTTTCGCTCGTTAACAAATGTGTTCAGAAACACCAGCATGATAATTTGATGTCCGGTCCTCAATAAGATGTGGCACGGGAGAATGAACGCCTCGCAAGAAAGTCCGGCTACTGCGAGAAGAAAGGGAAGTATAAAAAAGCGGCGATCTTCTTTACAGGCTAAAGTTGGCGAGGTTTGCCTGCTGCAATGGGGCATTCTTTTTCTGCCTGAATGACCGCTTCTCTAATTGCTTGTTTGGGTCAGGCTCGTTTCCTTCTTTCTTTTGAGACTTTGTCACTCGTCCGGATCACGCTTCTCTTCGCAGTCTGGTTGATGCCGTGATGGTATCGCTGCACGCATATGCTGGATCGGACGGGAAGAGCCTTGCTTTGAGACGCGCTTAACGTCGCGTAGCAAATATCGGTCCGGTCTGACTGCCATGCCTGCCTGACGGAGTGGGCGATATGACCATTTGGGCCGTCATACTCTGGCAGCGTAATATTTCCGTTCCTTGCTTTTTATCTATCGCGAACTCCTTTGGATCGTGGTGGTGCCTTAGATTCCAGCCAAGATCCCATCTCTGGACCCACCAAACGTCGTTTAAGGTGCTGGTGCCCGAACTTTCATCTGGAACCGGGGCCGTTCTGGACAACTTTGCCACACACAGAAACGCTGAAGCGGCAAAGGCGATGCGTAGGGCAGGATGGTGGTTCTTGTTCCTGCCGCCCGATAGTGCGGATCTCAATCCTATCGAAATGGCATTCTCAAAGCGTACAGCACATCTGCGCCGGTTCGGCGCAGGCACCTTCTTCGACATGTTCAACGCAATCGCCGAGAACTGCGACCTCTACTCACCTGACGAATGCTGGAATTACTTCAAGGCTGTAGGGTATGATTCAAGTTAAAGGCGGGTCACTTCTGCGCGGAAATCAACATTCTATTGGAAGGTTGCCATCAAGTGGTTTGCAATAACGGCTTTGAGTTCAAGGTCCGGGACGTCCTCAAATGCGACATCAGTTGTCCCGAGATACGCCTCTTGACTGATCGCGGTCCAGGCATTCACCGCAAGGCGATACGATCTTGACGGGTCGAGATCGACCTCCGCCACATGAACGTAGTCGCCCGTGCGCCCCTCCAGCGTGTCCGCCGTGAATTGATTGGACCGTGCCATCATCTGACCGAGCGTTTCGCCGGAAACCTCGGCAATCTTGAGGCCACCACCGAACCGGACAAATGCGTCGAAATCATATCGTGTCATCGTGCCAACGGCGAGTGGCGCACCAAAGGTTGTGTGACCAATCATCGCAACGTCCGCATCCGTCGCCAGACGCATGGCTTCGGTTGCGACAAGGATGGACCGATGCATGTCCATGTCCTGTGGAATGTCCGCGATCACTTCACGGTCTTCGGTTTGCAGGTACTCTTCCTTTTGGGCGGTGATGAATGCTGCAAGGTTTTCGTCGCCGCCCTGGGGAGCAATGGGTAGGGTCTGATACGACGTCAGAACGCCATCAGGCCCCTTTGCCAACGACAGAACGCCCAGCTCGGCCCCCCAACTGCCGCCATGGAAATAACGGATACCGTTATGATCTAGATCCATCCTTAGGTGGTCGTGGGCACCCTGAATGACGGTTCCGGCGGGCAAGGTATCAATATAGCCCCTATCGGGCACGACGCCCGCATGGCTCATAATCAGATTCAGATCCGCATCGCCGGATGTGTCGCCGAAAGCATCTACGACAAACTGTGCGGTATCCAGAAAGGTCAGACTGTCCCGCACTGTTTCGCGGTAGACTAACGGATTTGTCGCCGCCAGACCGAGGAGCGAGACATCGATACCGCCAAGTCCGAGCCGGTCGCCAACCGGAGCGAAAAACCGTCCTGTCCGGCGATCAATCAAATTTGAAATTACCTTAACACCCGCCTGATCCGCCTGCGCCAAGAAGGTTGTCATATCATCAAGGATCGCCGTTTCGTGGTTGCCTAGATTCACGACCACAGGCATTTCGGCGGCGATCGCGGATAGAAACGCCCAGTCAGCCGCTCCGCCGGAGCGCTGGCAGACGACGTTCCCTCGCTCAAAAATATCGCCGTTCAGCAACAAAGCGGTCGGCACAGCCGCATCAGTTTTCATCACGCGGATGGTTTCCAGCAGCTTTGGTAAGCGAGCATAGGGTGCGTGAAGATCCGATATTGTGAACAAGAGCGCATCGGGGCGGGTTTGTGCGCGCACCATCGGAGCAGAGACCAGACCAGTCAGCGTGGCAAGTCCACCTTTTAGGACAAGTCTGCGGTCAACAACGAAGGTGGGTTTTTGCATTCTACACCCGACATTCCCCAAGTGGGCTTTCTTTTGACCTCAAGTTCGCTTGATTTTATCAGTTGGACAAGCGTTTTTCGTCCTGAGCGGTGTCTGTGGTCGTGCAAACGCTTGATCCCGTCTTTGAGTGGCGACCTCAACCGATCGACGCAACACACCCGGCGAACTTCTCTGCTGAACCGCCATATTGGGCGCATTTACTGTGTATGACTGCGAAAGCTTTTCGACGTCTTTGTGAAAAAGTGGGGCATTACCATGCCAGCTCAGTGAACAAGTTGTCCTCCACACGCGAGGTTTGCTTGAAAGAAGCTCCGGAAATCGGTGCAAATTCCCGCAGTTTGTTAGCGATGGACAATCCGGACCAGAACCGCTGATCAGATGCCAAACTGATCTTGCCTTTCGGGGGGTACCGCATGCCTGTCGCCTTGCGATCCCAAAGCACACAGAGCTCCTGATCGAAGCGACGGGTCAGCTCTGAAATGTTAATTAGGTTGCGCCCGAGAAGTACGCCGACAAAATATCCTTTGCCGACATAAGCTATTTTTGCAGACTTCGCCCCCATTACAGCAGCCATCGCTTGGGCAGAGTGCCGGAGCCCCTCAAGGAAAAGTGCCGGTTCTTTCGGATTGAAAACGGCCCGCAATCCGTCGACCTTCAAATTGATGAGCGACATCGCGTAACATCCAGGCTGAAATCGCAACAGATGGTTCTCCAGAGCTCGAATATCATAGACGCCTTCTACGTCTAAGTTTGGAATATCATCGAATCTCATTTTCCTCAGCTTGTTCAGCTCTTGTTGGGTATGATTTGCAGTTGCAATGCTTTGGTTGAGCATGCCTGCACTGATAACTCGTGCTCTCAATTCAATTGCATTAAGCGGCTTTGGAAGGAAGTCCGTGGCACCAGCGTCGAAGGCACGCTGCATAAGACCCGGTTCGCGGTTCGCGGTGATCATCAGGATCGGGGTAGCGCTATACGGCTTCATCCTACGTAAAACCTTACAAAACTCTATCCCATCGGTGCCGGGCAGCATGATGTCCAGCAGGATACAGTCATAAGTTAACTGCGCCGATTTCAGTGACGCAAGCGCACTCTCTGCCGAGGCGTGACATTCCAGCGCATAATTCTGATCTTCACGTAGATAATGGTTAATCGTGTCGAGAATTATTGGATCATCATCAATCGCAAGTATCCGCATGTATAATTCACTTTCATCCTGTGTCGCTGTGGTGAAATGCGAGTTTTTGAATATCTACCTACGCGGGCATTCTTGTGAAGCAATTGTGCAAAATATGAGGCATTTCGACATGTAGCTCATATCGTAGGCTGAATGCCCTTGCCCCGTGCCTGCGCGCTTTGTGGTCGCGTCATAGGCCCTGAGCGAAGATTACATGGCTGTCGATGAAAAGAACGATTGATCCTGCGGTGGCTTATGAAGCGGATGCACGAAATTCTCCGGTTAAAGCGGCCGCATTGACGCTGCCTGAGGTTGGGCACCTCGTTCAGGAAACCCATGGTGCAAAGGGTGCACGCGCTGCTTTGATCGCATTGGGGCTCAACTGCTTCTTAAATTGGCCCTACTTCGTCGCAGCGAAGAGCTACGCGCAGTTGCACCATCGCCTGAATGTCGGCATTTATCTTTGCAGCCTGTATCGCTCGCACTTGCGCCAGGTGACCGGAACCCGCCATGCCGTTCAGCGCTGAACTTGTCGGAGGGTTGCGGAGGCACTTTGAGGCAACTTTTCTTCGTCCTGCGAAAACATGTGCTAAGCATCTGAACAAAGCAACCGGGGAGGCAAGAAACTGTCAATCGCAGAGAGAACCGCCGAAAATGGCAAAGGCCCGTATCGGGCAACCTTCGCAGGTTGGCTACCTTCAACCAACGAGATTACCCGCGCCTTTCTGGCAGCCGGTCAAATCCCCGGTCTTATAAACATCGCTGGCGGTTTGCCTGATCCAGCGACCTATCCTGCCGAAGAACTTGCAAATATCGCAGCAAATGCGATCCGCGGATATCCTGCCGAGACATTGGGCTATGGTCCCATTGAAGGTTTGGCAGACCTGCGCATGCTGATTGCGCAGCGCTACTCGACCCCGTCGATGACGCTTTCGAAAAGCAACGTGTTGATCACCACCAGTGGAATGCAAGGGTTGGATCTGGTGGGGAAGGCTCTGCTGGACAAAGGTGACTTGGTTGCCGGGCAATTTCCTACATACCTAGGCGCGCTTGATGCTTGGCGTCCGCGCCAGCCACAGTTTCGAAACATGGATCTTACGTCTGCTGACTGCGATCCTTTTGCCGCAATGAACGCGGCCAAATTTGCCTATACCGTACCTAATTTTTCCAATCCAACAGGACGGCTTGTTGGCGCGGAAATGCGTAGCACCCTTGTCGATGCCGCCAACCAGACCGGTGCCTGGCTGATCGAGGACGACCCCTATGGTAGCTTGAATTATGAAGGACCACTGCCGCCAAACGCCTTGGAAATTGCTATGCGGTGCGGCGATACGGGTCCTGTCGTGTACTTGGGTACGATGTCGAAACTGATCTCACCGGGCTTGCGCGTAGGCTGGGTGATCGCCGCTCCCCAGATGATTGAAGCGCTGACGCTGGCCAAGCAAGGGTCGGACTTGTGCACAAGCGGAATTACTCAGCGCATCGCCTGTGAGGTACTAAAATCTGGCATCATTGAAACCCGCCAGCCCACGATTGCAGCACATTATCGCAGCCGTCGCGATGCCCTATGCGCGGCAATGTCGGAACACCTGTCGGATTGGTTCGAGTGGGAGGTACCCGCTGGTGGTATGTTCATCTGGGCGAAGGCGCGTGATCCACGGATCAACACTGATCGCTTGTTCGAAATCGGGCTTGAAGAAAAGGTCTGTATCTCGCCCAGCAGTGTTTTCGATGCCAATGGCGACGACTGTACAGGCATGCGGATCAATTTTACGCTGAACGCCGAAGACAGGCTGGTCGAGGCGGTCCGTAGACTGGCCCGCTCCGTGGAACGACTTTTGAAAGAGCACACCTGAATGAGTGTTACAATCAGCACTCCCGCCGAAACTTTGACGGTCGCGTAAACTCAAACTTGGAAGGACATTCCAGTCAGGTTCGCGGTTGATCTGGAGCCTTCCCGTCAAAACAATTGCGCGATCCGCCCTCCAACGATGGGTTCGGCACCGCTGCGCCTAATTGGTCGGGTGGTAACCAACCTGGCGCCCCCGATGGCTGGCCCGATCAGCAGGTTTGAGGGTTGAATAACGAGCAAGTCTCATCATCTATGATACGAATATGTATGAATGTAGTGAGGTCGAGAGTATCAAATGAAATGTCCGGTAGATAATGAAACCCTGATGATGACTGACAGAAACGGGGTCGAAATTGACTATTGCCCGAAATGCCGCGGCGTCTGGCTTGATCGGGGTGAACTTGACAAGATCATTGATCGGACGAAACCGGACCCTGTACCGTCCGTGGATCATTCTGCGGAGCCTCACGACAGGAGCAGATCACACGATAACCAAGATCATCATCAGACAACCCATAGAAAAAAGAGGGGCTCTTTTCTTGCAGATCTATTCGACTTTTGACCCGCGCAGCGCCTTATGACGTCGGGTGTAATGCTGGCTAAATTGAAGGGACAAGCCCCCGTGGGAATTACGCCAATGACGGCTTTCATTAAGTTGCAGCCGTAATCTATGTTTAACCCCTGTATGGCAAGAAAGACGGCTGGGTCATTTAGTAAAGCCTGCCGTCATCACAGCCTCCAAGCACCGGAACAAGGTTGGTAAATTCTGTATGCGACAGTCCATCTTTCGAATGGAGACATGGTCAAGCTGTGCTGCACGTCCAGAGGCTTGGCATAATAAGGCTGCCTCGCGCCTTACGTCGATTGTATCCGCTGCCAGCTAGGGCCAATATCCAGATATGTTTGATGACGTAAACCTTCCGACCCTTGCTTTCGATCCAGCGTTGCTCCTGCAATCTGATCTTGTCGCCTCGCTTCTACTACTCATTGTATTGTGGATTGCACGAAAGATTGTCGTAAGCACGATCCGCATTCGGACGGAGTTGCCGCCCCATGACCAGCGTAGGTTGCTGGTGTCGAGCCGCAATGTATTTCTGTTCCTGCTGCTTATAGGACTTGTCCTAATCTGGGCACCGCAACTGCGCACATTCGCCCTTTCGCTGACCGCTGTAGCCGTGGCAATCGTGGTGGCGACCAAAGAGTTGATCCTGTGTCTTTCCGGCGCGGTGCTGCGGGCTACTACGCGTGCTTTTGCCGTGGGTGACTGGATCGAGGTGGGGGAAGTAAGGGGCGAAGTCATCGACCACACCTTGCTTGCGACAACGTTGCAGGAGTTCGGCGAAAGGCCACACGCCTACATGCCGACGGGTCGCACTGTTGTGCTACCGAACAGCGTTCTGCTGACCTCTGCGGTGCGGAACCAGACAACGCTCCGAGAACATACCTATCACAGCTTTGCAGTGACGCTCGACCCCGCACCGCAAGCCAGTCAAGCACGAGACACCGCCCACGAGATCGTCCGCAACCATTACGCGCGTTTCCGGGAACAATCGTTGAAAGCGAATGCAGCAGTCGAACGCCGGACCCGCACTGACCTGCCGGATCCGGAGCCTCTGGTTCGACTTCGCACCTCGGATCTCGGGAAACTGCGGGTTGAGGTGACACTTTTCTGTCCCTCGCAGGCGGCCGATGCGCTTGAGAGCGAGATCACCTGCGAAATTCTCTCAGCTTTCCACCCATCTGAGGTGGAGCGTGGAACCGACGTCGCAAGTGAGATCACGATCGGAGAGGGCGATTGACGTGGTAACATTCTTCACCCTTCTGGACATCGCCGCCATCGCGACTTCACTCGTTGCGGCGGCGCTTTGGTATCAGGCCGGTGCCCGGACAGTGCGCCGTATCTCGCGCAACGAGACGCTAGATGCAGCCGATCTAAACCGGATGGTGGTAGCGATGAACCGCAACGCTATCCTGAACCGCCGTGCGGCACTTGCCTCGGCCGCTTCGGCCACCTGTTTCGCGCTGCGCTTCGCCGCGTCGCTCGCAAGTGGGGCGTGAGGTTATGGGTTATACCCTCTGAGGTCCGTGCATCGGCGAGAACTGCATTGCCAGCCTTGACTGCGCAAAGCGGTGCTTACAATCAATCCGAGTTTGTTTTCAGCTTGGAACGTGAGCTGTGATCCACGACCCGTCAGCGATCACCTTGGAACTTTTAGAAATTCAAATGCGTTTGCCAATTGAAATTTGCAGGGATATCGAAACGAAATGTGTAACTGCCGGATGAACCGCCGCACGATGCTCAGGCTTTCGGCTGCTGCCTCGCTGCCGATTTTAGGCGGGTGCGACGACGTTAATCTTGTGGCCGACGAGACTGTCGAGGCGATGGGGTTGCAAGCTTGGGCGGACATCCAGAAATCAACACAGGTGACGACAAATGCCAACCTGCAGACAACACTGAACGATATATCGGCACGTCTGCTGATCGCCGCCAACGAGGCACCCGTCGATTGGGAAGTGCTGGTCTTTCGTGGGCCAGAGGTCAACGCCTTCGCCTTACCCGGGCGCAAGATCGGCGTCTACGAGGGAATGTTCGAGGTCATTGCAAACCAGGACCAGCTTGCTGCCATTGTCGGACATGAAATTGGGCACCTTCAGGCTGAGCACAGTCACGAGCGTATGGACGCGCAGGCCGCCAAGGGCTTCGGTATGCGGGCGCTGTCAATGATCCTTGAATTGAGCGAAGTCGAATATTCTGAGGAGATTGCAGCCGCGCTTGGCATGGGACTCGATTACGGACTTATTCTACCCTATTCGAGGCGACAAGAACTTGAAGCTGACCGGTTGGGGCTTTTCACCATGGCTGCTGCGGGATTTGATCCCAGCGAAGCAGTCGCGCTTTGGCAACGTATGGAGGCCGCTGTGACCAACCGTGCGCCGGAGTTCCTTGCCACGCATCCTGCGCCGCAGTCGCGTATCGCTGCGATCAAGAAGATGCTGCCAGATCTCAGGTAATTCCACTTTGATCCATCCGCCCTACGGTGGGGGTTCGGCCGGGATCAGCTCGCAGCCATTGATCATGCTCAGCGCAGCGTCTGCTTTAAATCACGCCAATGCGGACAGGTTGCGAGACTGGTGCTTAAACAGTCCGGCTTTGGCATGCCTTGCGGGAGAGAAGGGCAGAATGAACGACTAACATGGTCCCCCTTCATCAGGCCGTCAACGATATCATCCCTGAGCTGCCCAAACATAGGCCACGTAGCCTGCCAGCAGCGCCACCCAGACCCCGCGCCCGATGACCGGACGCGTCAGAAGCAGCGCTGTGAGGACAACCGTCATTCTCCTGAGGTTAAACGTCAACAGGCCCTAGTCTGCTGCAACACAGTCTGCAAAATATTGGATCTGGTTGTTCTCATCCAATTCCTGAACAAGCCCATGAATATCGGTCTCGAACCCTGGGCATTCACGCGCGAAGGTTCTGTTGAACTTCAGATATTCGACGATCTTCTTGTTGAAAACCTCGCCCGGAATCAAAAGCGGGATACCGGGTGGATAGGGCGTAACAAGGCCAGTCGTAATACGTCCCTCCAAGTCATCTATGGGCACGCGTTGGGTTGTACGCGCGGCGATATGAGAAAACGCATCCGTCGGCTTCATTGCTGGTACCAGATCGCTGAGATACATCTGGGTGGACAGAACTGCGACATCAGATTTGGAATAGAGTGAGTGGACGTGCTGGCACATATCGCCCAGTCCCATCTTTTCATATCGGGGCTGTTTGGCGCAAAACTTTGGCATGCATCGCCACATTGGCACGTTCTTATCGTAATCGTCCTTGAACTGCTGCAACTCGGTCAAAAGCGAATTCCAACGGCCTTTGGTGATCCCGATCGTGAACATAATGAAAAAGCTGTAAAGTCCGGTTTTCTCGACGACAACGCCATGTTCAGCCAGGTATTTAGTGACGATAGAGGCAGGGATACCCGAATAGTCAAATTTTCCGTCTAAATTCAGACCGGGCGTGATGATCGTCGCTTTGATCGGGTCCAGCATGTTAAAGCCGGGGGCCATGTCTCCAAACGCATGCCAGGATTCTGCGCCATCTGAAGGCTGTACGCCTTCTGCGTTCGTTTTTTGCAGCACCCAATTGTCGGCACTATCGATGCCTTCTTCGTCCAACTCTTCGGGGCCCCAAACCTGGAACCACCAGTCGTTACCGTATTCTTCGTCCACCTTGCGCATCGCGCGGCGGAAGTCGAGCGATTCAAGTAGGCTTTCTTCGACAAGGGCGCGCCCCCCCGGAGGCTCCATCATCGCGGCGGCCACATCGCAACTGGCGATGATGCTATATTGGGGACTGGTAGAGCTATGCATCAGATATGCCTCGTTAAACAGGTGCCGGTCCAGTTTGGTGTTCTTGCTGTCCTGTACCAGAACCTGGCTCGCCTGCGAAATACCCGCCAGAAGTTTGTGGATCGACTGGGTCGAATAGGTGACTGAATGGCTGGGCCGCTCGCGCTTGCGCCCCATCGCGTGGAAGGTTCCATAGAACGGGTGGAAAGCTGCGTGCGGCAACCATGCCTCGTCGAAGTGCAGGTTCTCAACATAGCCGTCGAGCATGTCCTTGATTGTCTCGGTGTTGTACAAAACTCCGTCATAGGTGGATTGCGTCAGCGTGATGATACGCGGCTTGACCGTTTCCGCTTCCAAATGCGCCAACAGCGGGTTGGCGCGGATTTTTTCTTTGATCGCTTCAATTTCGAACTCGGCCTTCGGGATTGGCCCGATGATGCCATAATGGTTGCGCGTTGGCTTCATGAAAACGGGAATAGCGCCGGTCATGATAATGCTGTGCAGGATAGATTTGTGACAATTACGGTCAACCACGACCACGTCACCGGGGGCTACCGTGTGGTGCCAGACCATCTTATTTGATGTGCTCGTGCCGTTGGTGACAAAGAAGCAGTGATCGGCATTAAATATCCGTGCCGCATTCCGCTCGGACGCGCCGATGGCTCCATTGTGATCAAGTAATTGGCCAAGTTCTTCGACCGAGTTGCATACATCCGCCCGCAACATGTTTTCACCGTAGAATTGGTGATACATCTGGCCGATCGGGCTTTTCAAAAATGCGACACCACCCGAGTGACCCGGACAGTGCCAAGAGTAGGATCCATCTTCCGCGTAATCGAGGAGGGCCTTGAAGAAGGGTGGTTGGATGCCTTCAAGATATGTTTTGGCGTCGCGGACGATATGACGCGCAACAAATTCCGGCGTGTCTTCGAACGTGTGAATGAACCCATGAAGTTCGCGCAGGATATCATTGGGCAGGTGACGGCTCGTCTTGGTTTCGCCATAGACATAGATAGGCACATCGTTGTTCTTCCATCGCACCTCTTCGATGAAGGACCGCAGGTTCAGAACTGCGGGATCAAGATCGGGGCCGGGGGTGAATTCCTCGTCGTCAATAGACAAGACAAACGCACTTGCGCGCGACTGCTGTTGCGCAAACTTCGACAGATCTCCGTAGCTTGTTGTCCCCAGCACCTCAAAGCCTTCGCTCTCGATAGCTTGAGCGATCGCACGAATGCCCAAACCAGACGAGTTGTCCGAACGGAAGTCCTCGTCAATTATGACGATGGGAAAACGAAATTTCATGAAAGAGCTCCAATTGGGGGACTTGAGACGATGTTTTATTTCTGGCGATGCGCGTTTTCCCGCGCCAATCCCAATCAAAAACTTTGAGGCAATGTTTCCTTTGATATGATTGCCGTCAAGGCCTAAGCGCATGTTGTTTTCTACATCGCTTCTGAAAAAGGGGCTGCTCAGTCATAAGCGTCATATCAACCGCGGACGCCTTGCGACTGCCGGGTTTTGGCCTGCTCGCTTTACGATAGCAGACCCTCGAACATTTCCGTCAAACGGTGGTTGCTTGCGCATCGCAAGACTTTCTTGCACTGATTTTGGCACACAGCACAGTCTTCAACCAGAGTGTTTCGGGTTGTTTTGGAAAACACTGCATCTCAGATCACATGCGTCGCGCACGAAGCAGCCGCTTCGGCCTTTGTTCTAATCGGGTTTTCTGCCTATTTTGCTTGTTCATCTGTGGTTTTGCAGCGACCAGTCTGGGTCGCATTCGGCCAAACGCAGTCAGTCACTGCTCGGGGCCTGCTGCAAGTGCGGCGAGCCGTTGGCGTTGGCGGTCGGTGTTACGCGCATGTAGCAAAACGGTCGGGCAGTGCGACCAAGGGCTGACTGGTCAGGGCTGTTCACAACGTATCGGCAGGCAAATGCAAAACATGCTCCACGCCATGGCCTTCTGAGGCGCAGTCGATTGAGAACGGGCGCGTTGCTGCGCCCGTTCAATGTTGTTGGTTCAAACGTGTTTGTACTCTTGCATGAGACCTTTGAAGATGCACCAACACATCAACAGCAGAACAATCGTGAAGGGCAGGCCGGTTGATATCACCATTGCCTGCAACGACCCAAGGCCGCCGCCGATTAGAAGCGCGATGGCGACCAGACCTTCGAATGTACACCAGAACACACGTTGAGGCACCGGTGCATCGACCTTACCACCAGCTGTGATCGTATCGATCACCAGGCTGCCGGAATCTGACGATGTCACGAAGAAAACGATCACCAGCACGATACCGACTGTCGAAGTAATCGAGGCCAGCGGCAGGCTATCAAGCATCGCAAACAATGACAGTTCCGGTTTGTAGGCGTCAATCACATTGGCTTTCACCGCACTCGCGTCAACATTCGCGATCATGTCATTGATCGCAGTGCCACCAAAGACAGCCATCCAGAAAATGCAGACCAGAGACGGGATAATCAGCACGCAGGTCAGGAACTCCCGAACAGTGCGGCCCCGCGAAACACGCGCGATGAACATGCCGACAAAAGGTGACCAGCTGATCCACCACGCCCAGTAGAACGCGGTCCATCCTTCGCGGTAGCCGTCATCCTCGCGACCGAAGGGATTGGAGAGTGGGATCACCTCCTGCACATAGGCTACAAGCGTTTTGCCGAAATCGGTAAAGATACCAACAGCCCCAGCGGTGAACACCACGAAGAGGAGCAGAGCAATCGCCACGATCATGTTGATCTCGGACAGGACCTTGACCCCTCCATCGAGACCCCGAACCACCGAGATCAGCGCCAGAAGGGTGATACCGATGATGAGGAGAACCTGAACCGTTACGTTTGTTGGAATGCCGTAAACAAACTCCAGACCAGCATTGGCCTGTTGCGCTCCCAGACCAAGTGAGGTCGCGAGCCCAAAAAGCGTGGCAAACACGGCGATGATATCGATCATGTGACCCCACCAGCCCCAGACACGTTCCCCGAGGATCGGGTAGAAAGCCGAACGGATCGAAAGCGGCAGACCCTTGTTATAGCTGAACAGCGAAAGAGCGAGCGCTACAACCGCATAGATCGCCCAAGGGTGCAGCGCCCAGTGATAAGAGGTTGCTGCAAGCGCCATCCGCTTTGCGGCTTCCACATTTTCCGGGATCAGAGCGCCATCTTCAGTGAACGGGCGCACCGCGCCTAAGGGTTCATCCCCCCATGGGGTACCGAAGTAATAGGCAGGCTCCAGCACACCAAAGAACATGAGCCCGATCCCCATACCAGCGGCAAAGAGCATCGAGAACCATCCGGCATAGCCGTAGTCAGGCGTCGCATCGACACCACCCAATCGGACGGCCCCGAAAGGCGACACGATGAGGGCGAGACAGAAAATGACGAAGATATTCGCTGATATTAGGAAAAACCCATCGAAGGTCGAGGTGAGCGCTGGCCGCAGCCAGCCAAAGAAAGCTGCCGCCTGATCGGGTGCCAGCAGCGCATAGACCACAAAGGCCACTACCGATAGGCCCGAGATCAAAAAGACCGGATTGTGAATATCGAGCCCGAAGGCTTATCCCCTTCGTTCCGGCGGCACAGGATGTTGTGCCACCGGGCTTGCAAATCTGTGATGTTCGCTTATTGTTCCGCTCATGCCAGCCAGATGGAA
>Ga0307981_1002816_pt1 | contig 13645 bp, 9 predicted proteins | sample OrgLakmetagen987_FD_201849 | JGI IMG/M metagenome (GOLD analysis project Ga0307981, IMG submission 201849) | Saline water microbial communities from Organic Lake, Antarctica - #987 | ecosystem: Environmental > Aquatic > Non-marine Saline and Alkaline > Saline | place: Antarctica: Organic Lake... | reverse complement strand
GTATGAAGGCCATCACTACTTTGAAGTATAGCCTCGGACTGTCCAACAGTTGAAGATCCATCAGAACAGAGATGATCGTATGTGAAGAAACTCCAACTACGAACAGCGGCAAACGCCATCGTGATGACCAAGATGGGGAAAGTGAAATCCCTCGTGAAAGTAGACATGGACCTACCAAGCTTGGACGACGGTTTCCAGCTTCGCATCAGACTAAAACGGTCAATGAAGAAGTTGATGAATAGAGCAACAGAACTCATGAAAAGAACACCGGGATACAACGGACAATACCAAACCGCAAGAAAAACTAGCTTCGTCATATTTGTATAACGCTCCGCAAGGAATATCGCAGTGCCTCTCATGTTTAGATTCATTGCTTCTTGAGATTTGGCTCTGGGGGCGAGAACATGCCTCTTGAAATTCTCACCAATGTCCAAGAGCTGTAACACATTCCCGGTCACTATCTCGGCAAAAAAGATACTGTACACACCTGACAAAAGAGCATCCTTGTCACCAAGTGTCGTTGAGGTATAAGGTGTGATGATCAGAATGACAATCACGGTATTCAAGCATCTGAATATTGCAATCTTGATGTACAACCAAACCTCTCGCCTCTCTTCGTTTGCGTGTTTTTCTACTTTTGACAGCATCTTTGCTAAGGTCGGAAAAATTGCGTTGGAGAAAGATATGGCAAAAGCTGAAAAGGTGACATTGATGCTGTGAAGTGTTTCGATGACATAAAAAGAAACGGCAAGCAGCACAAACACAAAGCCTGTTGCCAGATATTTTATTGCAACTTCCTTCTTGGTGACACCCAAGTCTTGCCACCTGATAGTCGATGGCTCTGCTGGTTCTACCACGTAGCATACGTGTTCTCCACGAAAGAGTAGATTTTGATCTGCCAAAGCATTTGTGTTCTGCTTCGTTGCATCAACTTTGGCCACCAGCATCTTCTCAAGAACTAATCTTTGTGCATGTTCATTTTCAAATGTAACGAAAATTGTACTTGCAGGCCATGATTGCTGTGAGAGAACGATAATTTTGGCATTAAGATCCACAAGTTTGCGTACTTTGCCGGGGATGCCGCTGAACAACTTTGCAGCAACTCTCTGGAATATGTTCCGTTTAGACTCTATACCAAGCGCAGTTTTCTTCAGCTTTTCAATGGTAAATTCGCTCTCATCCGGCAGGCTGTCTTCGATCGTCTTCAGCAACTCTCTTCTAGCCACAAGCGCGTGTACAAGATCATCATTATCAACTGCCACTGTACAGCAAGTCACATGGCTGCCGTGAAAGTTGGTCATGAAGAAATCTCTCCATTCTTCTGGATTCACAGCGTCTTTTGGTGGATTCCTAACAGCAATGGAATAATCTTGCGCAGTTTGTTCGTCCAAGTCAAATTCAATTTCCTTCTTTTGCAAATAGAATCGCATTGCAATGACCCCTACCAAAACCAATAGTGTCGTTCCAAAATTCACCATTCCCACGCGAAATATAGCACCATCACAATTGTTCCTTAGTGCAAAAGTCAGCAGTTCACCATCCTCAGCACTGGCCGCAATTTTAATCCTTTCTTCGATTCTTTGGAAATCATCTTCCATGCAATCAGGACATGGTACCCACTCATGTCTATTGCAAACTGTCGATCCTTTCGTTTTAGGAATGGGAAGAGTCAGATCAACTTCAAACTGGCATGAGTAAAACAACACAAAAACAATCCGATCTACGATAGCAGCTTACCCTTGAGATACCATGCCACACCCTCCTGGGAATTGGAATACTCATCAGACCCAAAGTACAAAAAGTTGGGAATATTCATGAGTCCGGCCAAAAGCATCAACACAGTCATTGCGCGAAGAGTGGAAAAGTATAAACCAACACCAAGGCCGAAATCTCCCATTTGATTCAAAGGCGTAGTCACTGGGTGATAGAACTCAGTCTCATACTTGTCTTCACCTGGCACGGAAATATCGAATTTTTGTTCTCCCTTGAAGACTTTCTTTGAGAGCTTGGTGAATGAATGAAGCGACGATGGTTTGCGAATTTTCATGTCTTCCGCAACGGGTTCAGGCTCATTTTTCGGAATGCATTTGTGACGGGGCAGAGTGCTATGCTCAAAGTAAGCCCAAGCATCTTCAATTGATGCCTTTAGAGCTGTCGTACTCAATCCGTTCTCTTCAACTACTGGCGTCACCCCCATGTCATCCTTCTCCTGGTTCACAGTTTCTGTCTTCGTTCCCTTTTTTTGTTTCAACTGTGGATTATACCAGGCATATTTCTTCGAGAGGCAGAGAGCAATTCTCCGTCCATATGTCATTGATTTGCGAGCATCTGTCAAAAAATTAATTTCGTTGCTTTTATTCCTCCTTGGCCTTTCACCACTGTCTGTGCTTTGGTAATGGAGAGCTTCAATTGATTCCAATCCCTTGCCATTACCGTTGCCCCCGGCATCAGAAGAGGCGTACCTTGTCCCATCTTCAGACTCGTTTCCGTATTCTGAAACAGCGTCTTTGAAATTGTTCATATCAGAGTCTGTTGTATCATTTAATGTTTTCGCATTGAAGTAGGAGAGGCCGCTATCTTCCGATTGGTAGTAGTCCTATTGATAATGTTTATCAATCATGCGAATGATATAATTGTACGCGTTTCAAATCGAAATTGCGAAGGAGTAAAGTGAAAACAGTTATAAGAAAGACCTAAAATTCAGTAATGTATTTGAACCAAAAAAAATACTTACATCGCTCTCGTCATTCTCCTTACTGCGGACACTGTGATAATCCGTGGTTGAGCTTGCTATGCTATCGCGACCACTGTCACTAAGGGACTGGTGAAGATCTCCCAACCTTGGTAACCGCAATTCAAAATCATTTCCATCGCAATTTATCAGACCCCTGCCTAGGGTCGTGATGTTTCGATTTGCATCTGAGATCGAATCTGCAAGGCTCTTGAAAGGACTGGATGCGTTATCTGTGTTGATAGCGGGCTCTGTGTCGTTGGCAGAGGAGGACGCAGCAGAGGACGACGCTGCTGATGATAGGGATCGTTCATCCTGACCTGTTGGAAGACCTCCTCCAGTCAATTTGTTTCTATTGAGGCCACTAAACATTGAATTAGAGACAGGTGAAGCTTTAATGGATCACTTCGAATGACTTCTTCACGACGAAGTCTTTATGGTTGTTCAACCTTGGTTCAACTAAATAGTTCAAAATCTACGAAATTTCAATTACAAGTTTTTGGATGGAAGAAGAGATCTGTTAACTGTTAATTATTTTCTCGCAAGGCCTTTTCCTCATCACATTTTTCAACAGCTGATGACAAAGAATAATGATCAGATATCAGATATGAGATTCAGATGTTTAGGATTACCAGCTGCTTTAAACATGTGTGAGCTTGATTTGCAATGCAGAGACAGCTTCTTCAGTGGAACCTAGATAATCCACACTGATAGACACAAGAATTTGAATAATATGCTGCGTAGTTTCATTGTCAGGTGTCAGGAGGCACAGAAAACTTATCTCATTGATATTTACACATAAGAATTTGAATAATGTACTGCATAGTTTATGGTTTATTGTCATGAGTCAGGAGGCATAGAACAGTAATCTCATTAGTTTAAAAAATATATTATAAATGGGCCGGCCGATCTTCCTCTTTTTCTAAAATAGCATCGCTTCCTTCTTTAAGCGTGTTTTCTTCCACCCTGGCAAAGATGCAAACAATTCTTTATTCATGCCGAATACTTTTTCAAATTCCTCATCAGTTAAAGCCAATTCTTTTTGAGTCGGATCAATTTCCTCCTTTACATGGGAAGTAGGATTTGGTATTGATTTCAGTTTGGCATCGGTAATGAACCCTAATTCATCCACTCCGTCACCTTCCTTCTTCAGTGAACTTCTCAAAATTTCTCCTTGGCTCCCATCTTCTTCCATCTTCCGTCCCACCCTCCCGATCTCATCTTTAGATTTACCCACATCATCCTCCTTCATATTATCCCACAATTCAACTTCTGAATCACAGCCCTCGAGCACATTCAATACACCGTTCTTATGCATTGATGCTCTTCCTCTTAGCATGACACCAGTATTCTCTCCATTGTACACAAATGAAACAAACCTTCCATTTGCAAGACGAGCTCCGCCAAATATAGGTTCATCGTTGGGTAGATTCATGGAAGCGGTTTGGATCCCACCGGTGCCTTTCGTATGGAGCGTTATGTCAGTTTTTGAATTTTTGTCATAGGTCGCGAGGAGATAGGATATATCATTTGCATTATTTCTGACTTCTGCCCAAGCTATTGCGTGTCGAAAGATATGGTACCAGTAAGGCGTGTACATTTCATTCTTGTTAGAAGATGATTCATAGTAATACGCGCTGTTTCAAGATATAGGCAGCTTTGTTTTGCAATTTTGCGATTAAAGTTTTGTGCCTGCACTGAGCGCTGACCCCTGACCTTACTCGTGTAAGATAGTAATACAATAATCAATAATCATGATGAAGGTAGCTTCTGATGGTTGTATTTTGTGGACTTACTTTCAGCAATTATTGGAAGGACTTTTACTCCACTGGTCTTCTTAACTCCTCCTGATCGAGGATCTGTGAGCAGTGTGGGCATTTTAATAGAGAAAACTTAGATTGTTTGTCCCGTCCTGTGCCTTTCACTTTAAACTTTGAATCAGTTGTTCTTTTGAAATCGATCAAACGTTTATCGTTTCGTCTTTTTTGTGTCGCTTTTTTTTAGAGCTCTGTCCCGTCCATCCCGGGGTGACACCTGGGGGAACGGGATCATCCCGTCGGGATGATAGCGAGATCCCGGGATATCCCGGGATAAGCTAATTTGACACGTATACCGGGATGCTAGTGCGGGATGCGTATAGCGGGATCCCGGGATACCCCGGGATACGCTAATTTGACACGTATAGTGGGATGCTAGTGCGGGATGCGTGAGAGGGGCTAAAAGGCCTCTTAAAAACCATTGCGCGAACCACCTGTGTGGCAGATAACTGTTCTTAACTGTTGTATTTGCTACACTCTGCTACAGCGTGCGAATCTCATACGAATCCCGGTTTCCCGGGATGAGGGGTGCCGGGAACGGGATGGCATCCCGTCCCGTATCCCGGAGATCCCGTTCCCGTTATCCCGGCCGGGACAGAGCTCTACTTTTTTTACATTTGAATTTGTGATTTTGCGTGCTGTTGTTGTGTGGCTATTTTGTCCGTGACTAACTTCATATTCCTCATTCACGCTTTATCTATTGTATCTTTCCCCCCCCTCATCACCGCCCCTCTCTTTCAACCATCTCAATCAGAACCAACAAACACGAAACCACACAACAACATCATAATATTATCAACCACCACCCTTCACTCCACTAAAACCACTCGCTACTTTGAACTTGCACCACTCAATAGCTACCCTACATATTCTTTAAAGATGTCGTTGGCGGAATATAAATCACAGCTAGAAGACGTGAACGCATTATTGTCATCGTCACCAGAAGATGAATCATTCATCCAGCTAAAAGACGATTTACTAGAACTCATTGAATTGACGACACAAGAAGAAGGAGGATCCCAAGATTCTAGTAGAAGAAGTAGGAGTCAACAAGAGCCCACATCCACATCGTACTCATCGAAAGCTGCGACATCTACACAGGACCATGACATAGCACCAGATCAAGATCAGACAGGTACAGATACTGAGAAACCAGCCGCAGATGCGGTTGCGGCGAAATTCGACAAGAAGACACAGAAAAAATTGAAGAAAGCATTTGAAGTACCAGAAAGTCTGTTACCACTGGAATCAGATACGGAAGCGCAACGGAATAAAAAGTACAGGGCGGTGAAAAAACTGAAGTCACAATTCAGGGCATCGCAGAAGGAATATGAAAGCACCAAGAAACAAAGTGCTTGGTTAGATTTTTCCAAGAAGAAGCGAAAGAAAGACAAGAGCGGTAGTATTTTCAAGACTGCAGATAATGGTGGAAAGGTAGGAGTTGTCACTACGTCTTCTGGTCCGACCACCTCATCATCTACGAGTAAAAGACAAAAGCATACCTTTTGATCAATCGAAATTTTAAAATAATTATGCCCGTGAACATTGTTCTTTGTTGTTGGTGTTGCGATCGCGTGTCAAATTTTCCATTGACATCCTGCTGTGGATCGTAGAATACAATCTTGTTTGTGTCAAAGGTAACACTTTAAATTAAGCTTTTTTTTTCCTACAATATTCCCCTCGAATAAACTATAAACTATTAACTTTAATCATCAAGCAGTGTGCTTGCAATAGCATCACCAATTTGGACACCAAATAAGGTTCCCCATCCTGGACGAATAGTACTTCCAAACGCTCCACCAATACTTGCCATGAACAAACCAATGGCCCTTGTAATTATCAAATTAGAGCTTTTGTACACAAAAGAAAAGATAATTCCTCCGCTCCCACTCTTGTCAGGGTTGAAACTAGATAGAGCTGAGGAATCATGTTTAGTCGGGTTTTCTCCCGGTTCGTCACCATCACTATCACCATCACCGCCATCACCACTAGCAACAATATTATCTTGGTTTGGATCCACAAATAAATCATCTTCCACGCCATCATTCAATTCATAATCCAAGCTTAGAGAATGAAGATCCTCTTTGCTCTTGAATACATCGAATTTCTTTTCTTTCTTTGCATTCCTAATGTATAGATAATATCCATAGGCAAGAAAGCCCTGCTGAATACTATAGTCCGCCATGAATGAAATCATGTTTGAATAGAGACAAGTATCAAACATTTCTTTGGCATACCCATCCGCCTTCCGCTCTCCCGCGTCAATTTTACGTGATTCACGCACCGCTGATTTGAACGCATCCTTTGTCAGTTTTTCCATGAGAGCTCTTTCAGCCATGATGCCAATAACCTTCTCATAAAATCTCATGAGAAGCATGAGCACATGATATTTCACGAGCGCGGTTCTAATTTTACCAGGAAGACTTTGCAAGCGTTTGTCCCACTCTACTTCTTCCCATTGATTGTTTCTAATCTCGAGTTCGAACTGCGAGATTTTTCCATCAGTGAGATCCTGCTCAAGCTTTGATTCGTGTTGGAGCTGATCTGTCAAGTAACCTGTAAAAATTTGTGATCCTTGGACTACCAAGATCCGAAATGTCTATATGTAATATGAAAGAATGATGGGTTTAGAATATTGTTCCGACGGAGCAGACTTGATTGGACTCGCTCTTGTTTGACGTAACATGTACATAGCTGGCTGGTTAATAAAATATTACTTACGCTTATGATGAGCGATCGTCGTTTCAAATGATCAAAGAATCCTTTCTGGTCAGGACAGAGCTCAACTTTGGACTCTTTCGTGATGTTCACCGGAAGGACAAATCTTTTTGGGACATGAGTTGCTGCTGAAGTTGCTAGTGGATAAGAAAGCTGAATGTGCAATGCAGGTTTTATTAGATGCGATGGAAGCGGTGATGATTTCATATCTTTTGGGGTATACCTCTTGTAGATAAAGAGACAACCAGCAGCTGCACAGTGTACTGTTGTATACCAACAACAGGAGTATTAGGACTTAAGATGCTATGTGCTATGTACTACAACAACAGTAGTAGTACGGTGGTGGTGGTGGTTGATGGAGGTTGATGGCTGATTTGTGTATTTTGAAGAAGGTACAGAAGAGAACGAATAGAAGGGAGAGAGAGGAAAGGAAAGGAAAGCAAAAGAACCCAACCACATTATTGTAAGTATGGTACTTGTTGTGGCGTTTATTGAGGATGACTTTACGATCACAATATTCCAACAAGAAGCAGACATCAGACATCAGACATCAGACATCAGACATCAGACATCAGACAGCTGCTTTCTCTCTTCTCTAGTACTACTTGCCTAGTCGTGATTGAAAGATTTGAATTCTTGATTATCAATTGAAACTTGAAGCGGTTCTCAATTTTACTACCATGTAATACCCAAGAGACATATAGATCGAACAACCTCTCGTCTTCAAAGACCATCCATGGGAACAAGTCTAGCTAGACTAGTACGACAGATGGATGGATGGAGTTTTCCATTGGACGACTGTAGCAATGGGACGTTCCAAACCATCATGTCTCGTCACTTGCTGTCACAGTTTCTCCTTTCATCAAAAGCGAGGATGTTGTTTTCAAATGACGATGCGGAGAATACAGTAGGCGTCCAAAGTGATCGCTGACGAGAACATGACGACGGAGTGCTGGTATCTCTACTATCGTGCAATTTTACAGTCAATGGCCTCTCCAGATTGATTTGATCTTGCCGTTGGTGGCAATCTCCCCCTGCTCTATCAATGAAGCTGATAGGAGGACCAGCACCAGGATTATGGCTCACATGATGGAATTCCTGGTTACCATAGTTATTTTCTTCAACATGTAACGAAGGTCTTGGTCGTAGCCGTGCCATCGAGGTAGCGTATTCTTTCTTGGTGCCATTTTCAGTTGTTCTTGATGACGATGAGCTCCTGTCACGTAGGAATGGCAGGAAGATCAGCTTTGGGGAGATGTCGGAACTCTTATCCAAAACAATGGGTCGTGTCTGTCTATGACGAATTGAAGGTGGGGTTGTGTCGGCAAATGCTGAAATACTATTCGACAGTGGTGTCGAGAGAATGTGGGTACCAGCGTCATCCATGATGTTAATACTAGAAGTACTAGTAGTATCTGATATCTTGCATTTCTTGGTGGTCTTGTTATTCTGCTGGTTTATTTCAGGTAGCATTGTTGTGAGTCCTCTCTTATTTATATCCTTCTTGTATTGATGTGTGTTGTTGGGATATGTGGCATGTGGTATGATGTGAATACTAGTGTACCTATATGAAGATATAATATGCAGGGGTGGCGAAGAAAGGGATTGTATAAAATGGCGAAATGGGTATTGCTTTTTTGGAAAATGTCAATGTCCCGTTAATCGTGTTCTTCTTTCTTCTTCAACAATAATGACCACGTCTCATCATTGCCCATCGGGGCATATGCAACTCTTGGGCTTCTTCTTCCTTGCATTTTCAAACTCTCAAATCCTACTTCTGTCGCCAGTATCAAGAGTCTTTGGGTGCATTTTATACCTACTTGTTGAGATAAAATGTGGTTGTGTAAGTTTGATATCGCGCATCACCGTAAGTAGAGTCTATGGCCGGTTGGTATTTGGTGCGTGGCATTCCGGAAGGAGCACGCTATTTTTGCCTTTAATTTGTTACAAAACTCAATAAAAAAGCAATATCATGTCTGATATCATTGCGGCATTCTACTCACGTAATAAAGGCGTACGTCTTTTGCCTGTGTGAATGAATGAGGGATCGAGCACCGCCAGAGTCTCCCAGGCACACAGCACCACCAGCACTGCTGGTGGAAGTGATATGAACTGCTGTTGCTGGTTGTGTTCATTTGAAATACAGTAGTACTAGTAGTAGTATAGTATCCATTATCCATTTTCCATTCATTCCTCATTATTCTCTATTCTTGTTCTCCATGATGCATTCATAGTGTATCAACAGATTGAGCGAACTTGCGACCGGTGCCTTGAATGCCCTTGACGTTGCAAGTGATGCCTACAGTATATTGCTTTCACAGTTCACAACAGCACCGACACCAACATTGGAAAACTCCGAATGTATGCAATTGCTCTATTTGTAATTCGGGGTTGCTTGCGAACTGTACAAGATGAGCGCCAGAGTTGCAAGGGCCAAAAGAACTTTAACAAGTTTGACCTATTCAACTTTCACTTTGAGAAATTTCCAAAGTTTGTTGTTTATGTAGTATAATATAATCTGCTTGTGAAGCATGTCCTGCTGGTGACACTGACAACATCACTTCTTGTGTGCGGAACATGACCTCAATTTCTTCTATTGCCACAACATTAACATTTATCAGGATGTTCTTGATTTTGTTTCCTCGTTGTAGGTGTAACTTCCAATGCTGCCAGATGCAAGTTAGTAACGTAGGTGTAGATGCTAGACAATGCAAGGAGAACAATTTCAAAGAGGATAGAGTCTAAATTGGTTAGACTTTTTGTAATGTTAATGAAGTTTTTAAAATTGGTTAGACTTTTTTGTAATTGTAATACATACGAGGTACAACAACAACTAGAAAGTAATATCCCTTCCATCCAAAGATGAAACTGATTAGGGTAAGGTTGGTTCTCACTTTTGTGAGAAAGTGGCGAGACGCGAGAGGCACCACAACAGTAAACGTTTCATGAAGAGTGCTGAAGTAAAACCATTCGTCTATTTCAAGTCCACACCAAGTAAATTTATACGAATATGTAAATTATGACATCAATTTGTATTCTTAAAATTACGCCATATCCCTAATCTATTCGTACAACAGTAAGAATAGAGCACAATGTGTTTCGTGACTAACTTCTAATAGAAGTTTCGCTGAGAAGATGAGATTCTATTTACCACACAAGGGGGAAGTTGCATTCGCTTGTCCTTTCGCACAAATTGTGTCAGAATATCGTACCGAGTTAAGAAACAGTATTGCAAAGAACACCCGTATGCTACTAGTAGTAGTACATATCATATCGATAGTAGGCGGGAAGTGGTAGCCATGCTGCTGATCCACATCGGTTCAGCTGACGTCCATGGCAATGGTGCGTTCCAAACCATCATGTCTCGTCATTTTTTGCTGTTGCTGATTCTCTCTTTCTTTCAAATGCGGAGAATATACTAGGTGTCCAAAGTGATCGCCGAGATATCTTAAAGTCAAAACAAGAACATGATGATGTAGTGGTATCTCTATCATGCATTTCTACAGTCACTGGCCTCTCCAAATTGATTTGATCTTGCCGTTGGTGGCAATCTCCTCTATCAATGAAACTGATGGGACCAGCAGGATTATGGCTCACGTGATGGAATTCCTGGTTACCATTGTTATTCTCTTCAACATGTAACGAAGGTCTTGGACGTAACCGTGCCATCGAGGTAACATATTCTTTCTTGGTGCCGGCGTTTTCAGTTGTTCTTGATGATGAGCTGCCTTGTAGGAATGGGAAGGTCAGCTTTGGGGATATGGCGGAACTCTTGTCCAGAACAATGGGTCGTGTCTGTCTATGACGAATTGAAGGTGGGGTTGAGTCGGCAAATGTTGCTGAAACACTATTGGACAGTGGTGTCGAAAAAATGTGGGTACCAGCGTCATCTATGTCAATAGAAGTAGTATTGTGTTTCTTGTTCTTGCTTTTGTTGTTTATATCAGGTAGCATTGTTGTGCGTCCTCTCTTATTCATATGAAATGTGTGTTTGGATGTGAATTTGGGATATGTGGTATATGAACTGTAAAGAGTACTTGGTATTGCATGAACAAGAGGTGTCGAAGAAGGGTGCTGAGTGCTGAGGCATCAGTCGGTTTAAAGTTTTCTTTCTTTTCTTGAGAGTGGTTTCGACGACTAATGAAACTGTGTGTTTCTTATGTATATTTGGCTAAAAAGCATGATTTAAATGCGTTTCACCACGTTTCACCTTATTTTTCTAGACATCAGTATAAAGAAATTGTGTTATTCTAATAGCAAGAGGAGAATGCGATTTAAAACACAACCTACAGATGGCGTTCCTTCCCTTAATACTTAATTGCGTGAATAACTTTAACTTTGACTGGGGTACAGGGAGAAAATTGTAGAGTATCAATTCAAATAAATTCCAAACAGAGTTGCAAATTTAGCTCGATTGGAACGTCAACTTGGAGCCTTTTGTTGTCATTTATGCTGACACCGATATTCTGTGCCACAGGCCTTTCCTGGTACCCGTGATCTCCCCCCCGTGATACTAAATAGTAATGGCCACAGGCCTTTCCTGGTTCCGGAGGAAGGAGGAGGAGGAGCAGGGAGGAGGCCAAGTTTAAACTTATTTCATGTATCTGAGAAACTAGGAATCATCATCAACAGTTTTGAGTATTTAGTTTTGATATTCAATGCGTTAATGCAACAGTGTGATTTGATTTTCAGATATGCAAAGTGCCGCACGAAATCCCAAGAACAAAGAAGAAAAAATGACATTAGCAGTCAACAGTGATACGAAGGAACAACTGAAACTACCAGTAGTAGCAGGAGCACAAGATGGTGGCGCTGCCGCCAATGTTAGTATTCCAGCAGACACCAAAACTTTTACTTCAATCAAGAAAAAGAAATTTATGATTCGATCTGCAGATCACTTGAAATGTACTTGGTCGAATATTCTGAATGTTTTCACAAAGTTTTTTGCACTCCAGTACTTCGAGAGACCTCCAGTTTCTCTCCACTCAAATAGAATTGTTCCACGAATAATACTTCACGGATGTGCCAATGCAGATGAGCACTATGAACGCATAAAAAATGCTATAAAGAATGCGAAGAATCGAAGCAGTCTTGAAGGTTTGGAGGCTGTTGGATTCACATATAAATTCACCCCCTGTGATGGACATTCCAATGAAACATGCACCAGGGAGAAATATGGGTCAACAACATGTCCTTGCGGAACTCGGTTGGTCTACAGTGCCTCAAATACTCTCATTACTAAGCAGAACCGATTACGATATATTGCTGATGGAGACATGTACGAAGTTATTGTTCGCCTCTGCCAGGAATATGCACAAGAACTAATTATGACAGAAGCATCTTTGCACTGGGTATCAGTTTGTGAAGATAGGCAGAAAGGGAATCCAATTCGAATTCTTGTTGATCAAGACTTCCCAATACACTACGAAGAGTGCAATGGTGATTGTGATGGTGTTGATGGTGATGGTGGTGATGTTGCACATGGTTCTATGCACAACAATATTGAAGCACCAAGGACTTTAGAATACGACAATGAAAATACTGTCAAAACTACTGGGGAGACTTTCCTCATTACAACGGGGAAAGGGAAGGTCCGAGCAGGGATATTCTCTCGCCAACATCTTCTGGTGTCGAGCATTGAAGCGAGTACAGCTCTTCCAATGGTTCGAGACGCCAAACGTAGGAATATGAGAATTGCTATCCTAGATCCGAATGCTCGTGGCGATAGGTATGGTATGGCAACCTATGAACAGTCAATGAGGGTATTGTTCGGTTCTACAGCTACGCTAAGCTCAACGAACGATGCCGATAATGCAGGTCCAATTAATATCCTTGCACATTCTGCATCAGGGGCGCAGTTGACTCGCTACCTTCAAACGGAAGGAAGTCATCTGCTTACTAGAATACAGTCTATCGCCTTTACAGATTCTAATCACTCTATCCAATGGCTAAAAGATCACTCACAAATCTTGTCATTTTTCGAATCTTCGGCTACGATTTATATTCGATCTTCGAACGAAGATAGAGATGATGGTTGGGAGTGTCATAAAACTGGTGATTTGGTAGATACAGCCAGAGATGAAAATTGGACACATCGTTTTGGACAAACATTGACAATATGGGCTGGGACCACTGACCATTCCCTCACAAACTTCACCTCTCATAGTCATATTTGGGCACATTTTGATCGGCATCGCAAAGAAGATTCAGAGCTAAATGAGAGATGTAATAATGATACCAAACAAAGCTAATAATATCCATATCTACCTTTTTGGGTAATTTCGCGCTCATTTGTACGCCCGGGCGTCAAAAAGCGAAAATGAGCAAATACAGCAAACACACACATCAACAACACACCAAACTACTGCCTTATTGCAAC
>Ga0307981_1002815_pt1 | contig 13649 bp, 11 predicted proteins | sample OrgLakmetagen987_FD_201849 | JGI IMG/M metagenome (GOLD analysis project Ga0307981, IMG submission 201849) | Saline water microbial communities from Organic Lake, Antarctica - #987 | ecosystem: Environmental > Aquatic > Non-marine Saline and Alkaline > Saline | place: Antarctica: Organic Lake... | reverse complement strand
GCTGTGCCTCTTTTTGGGATACAAGACGCCAGCTCTGCAAAGAGAACGATTGGAACAAGTCTTGTCGGGCTTTCTCTTCGACACGAGTCACGCCATGTTTGCCTGGCAACAGACGGAACGGGAGCTACGAGCTACCGACAAAGCAGTCAACCCTCTCTGCGACGTACGGATTTGCGCGTCTCTGTTTGATTCCCGCGCCTTGCGAAAGATTGGAGGTTTCGACAAGTCCAGTCTCTTGCCGCAAGCCATTTCCTGTCAGCGACTGGAACAAGAAGAAGTCTCGTGGGAGGCCTTTGCTGTCACGCCCGAGGGAAAAGACATGCTGCGGCACCACGCAAGTGTTGAAGAGAGCACGGCGGTCGGTCAGCGAAGAAGAGGTCAGCGTTTGCGGCACCGCCAGAGGAGTGCCAATAGTGCGGGCATTAGTGGACTAGCTGTTGAGGCCACGGGGAATGCCAGTTGCACACAGCCCGAGGCTGTGGGTAGCAGCGCAGAGCTTCGCTTCAGATCGTCTTCTTTTGGATCACTCGATACCGACGACACGCCATCGGCTACGGACGAGACCCCATTCTTTGCCGAGATTCCTTCGGCTTGCGATGTCCGTCTCGTCCGCGAAAGAGGAACATCGTGGGGTGTGCTCTTGTCCAAGGAAGGCGAAATGTGCGTGGTGGTTCGTGGCAGCAAGGTACCAACTTCAGCAAGCTACAGTGCCTGTGCTGCTGGTGAAGCAGCTGAGCTTTGTAGTGGCGACCTCATTCTCCACGTGGAGAATGAACGCGGTGAAGTGGCTCTTTCGCCCTCGTTTTATTCGATGCAGGGCAAGAGCATGCAGAACCAACAAGAATGGTTCCGTTCGATTGTGGACCTCTTCAAGACAAGTCAAGAGCTAAATCTTATCATACAACGTGTCGGGGTTTGATCTCACTAAATGTTATAAATTTATTTTTACGGTATCGTGGTTACACCATGTCCAGAACTATATCATGTCCACCAATATCATCTCGGCATCTGTTGCGCAGTCGCCAGTCAAATGTGTTCTTGGCGTCGTTGTTGGGTCAACACGATTGACCTTACCGCTGAGAATGGCTTGCTCCACGTAGAAGAGTTGCCGCATCATGCTTAACGCCTTCTCATGGCACACGTCCAAGTAGGAATCGAGCTTGTCTTTGACGCGGGGAACGAATGATATTCGCGTTCTATTACGTCTAGCTCTTTTCGTCGTTGGCGGCATTGAATGGTAGGCTGGTCCACCTTCAAGGATCATTGACACAGAGGTCATGGGAAGGATTGTTCGTCGGGGTTCCGCAGGCGCTGGAGGCTCCGCGGAAAGCATGGTAGAAGATATCATGGCGTCGTTCAAGAATCGATACGAGACTTTTCGCTTAATGTTTGGAAGGGACGAACCAATGGGAGCTACACATGCCTTAGTGGATGGGTCACTACCCGGGGCATCAGAGCTATCCGCAGCTGGGTTTCTCGATTGCGAGCGTCGATGCGATGATGCAATAGTTCTCGAGACGCAGGGCACGCTGGAAAACGTCAAAACATTCGTGGACGGATTGGGAGACTGATTGGGAGACGGGGCCAAACTCCCTCCGCTTTCGTTCACCACGGGAGTGAAATAATGTTGATGCAGCCTCGACAATTCAGAAGAATTAAAGGGTTGTTTCGAAAGCTTGTTCAAATGTTCAATATTCGAACAAAGCCACTCCACAATTCTCTTCTTTCTGGAAGGATCGGGCGGCAGTGACTTCTTGGGAGCTTCTGGTCGCGCCACAAACGAACGAGCCTGAGTGTTACCGATGGGTTCGATCAAAGACGACTCACTGTTCTTTTTGCTGCCTTGTTCAGGAGACTCGACTATTATGGCATCGCCAGCAATCGGCGAAGAAGTTGAATGTCCCGAGCGGCGCGAGAAAATGTCCACTCCTTGCTCCATCAAAGCAGCAAAGGCCTTCTTTGCAACTTCAACTACAATAGTTGCATGCAAAGGTGGGGTGTTGCTTGGACCGTGGCCGCCATCGCCTGCAAGGCAATGGAGAGGATCCATCGACTTTTCCTCCTCCGAGTTGGGATTGTCTTCGTTTCGGCTCTCCCACATTAAATGAATGAACTTCAAGATCTGATCGTTCGCCCAGTGTTCAAGCGGGGCAGGAAAACCAAGCGTTACAATGACCGGACCGATATGGAAACCCGTGAGTTCTCGAAGCCTGATTTGGCTGTTCGAAACAATACCTGCAGAAATATGACGTATACCCTCGCTGCCAATGTTGCAATGCACAAGCGACAGAGAACTCAGCGAACGGTTACACGACATAGCAAAAGCGACAGCCTTGGCGGTGCTTGTATCGATTGCATTACCCGCCACTGAAAGTGACTTGAGACTGTGTGTCTCTATCACAGCCTTCATTAGTAGCTTCATTCCTGTAGACTTGATGACATTAAAGCCGACGTCTAAAGTTTCAAGCGTCTTGACAAAAGGCATAACAGCAGCCACCTGTTGGGCACCTCGATCACCAATCTCATTGTTGTCCAGCAAAAGCTCCTTCAGCGTGCGAGAGCCCCAAATCGCGTTGGTAAGACACTCCAAACCCTTGCAGGTTATATTGTTGAAAGACAGTTGAAGCGACTCCAGCACCAATTTCTCTCGATTCTCCTTGATACTCGAAGAAATCTGCGCCATGTCATCATCTCCAATGTCGCAGTTGGGTAGAGATAACACTCGTAAGCATGTTGTATGCGCTAGTAGTCGGGAGAAAGCCCGACACCGAGTTGGACCCATACCCGTACCGCCCAAGAAAAGTTCTTGCATCCCTGTTTGCACGCCACTACCGGGGTCCTCTAGGAAGCCGTTTCCGTGCATAGCTCTCTCTTCGGAAGCTGCATTTTCATTCTCTGCTAGCTCGGAACGCCTTCGTTCTCCATCCTCGTGAATCGCTTCGGTAATAGCCATCACTCCGGCGCCTCCTAATCGATTACCCGTCAGGTAAAGTCGTCGCAAACTGCTACCTTTTCGTATAACATCCGCAATCGATAGTGCTCCATCTTCACCAATAAGATTTCCAGCTAGATAGAATGTATGCAATGTTCCGTCGCGGGGAATGGCCTGGGCTAATGCCTTGCATCCTTCGTTGCCAATGTTGTTGAATCCCAAGTCGATTGATTCGAGCGCTCGGTGTTTGGATATTCCAGAGGCCAAGATCTCTGCACCCTTGTCGCCCAAGTTGTTATAACCTAGCTTGAGAACTGACATGTTTGCATTTTGAAGTAGCGCCATCTTGACCAGTCTCGCATCCGAAGGTACCAGACCTCGTTGCGAAAGATCAATCTGTAGAACGTAAGGGTTCGCATGTGGTACATGTGAAAGAAAGCGCAAGGTGAGCAAACCACGCGCACACAATACAAGGGCTTTATAACTACGCAATACAACGACTTTATAACACATGAAAGCGATGCTTGCCCTGATGGGCATACCCTGCACTGCATTTTTCACGCACCTTGGTTAATGATTGCCGCAACAGGGCTTCGGATAACCTCCGAAGAATATTTTCTCTCGAAGGACGATTCGTCGGCATGATGCCGGTGCCTTCGGTAATCAGCGGAAAGCAAAAGGTACTGCTGCCACTATTGTTGACTCCAACATCATTCTCTGTGTGTTGTTGTCGGGACGGGGGCATTGCTTGCATAATAACGTTCTCAGCGTAATGGTGTGTAATACCTAGTAGGACTGTCGACTGGGTGGCTTTTTGCCGTTCGCGTTCGTCTTGGTGGATCTCGCTGGTCCCCCTTGTGTTATCTAATGGATCAATTAACTATTTGTTGACTTTGTAAGGGATCTCTCGCTGTTCCGGTCTCTCTTTATTATTAGATAGAGTCGTTTGGTGGCTTGAGCATTATCAGGACCGTGTGAAATGCTTGTTCCTTTTGCTTTTTGCTTCGCGAGATTGCAAAGTTCGGGTAGCGGAGCCGTTTTTAAGGTTCTGTTTTTGGATTTTGTAGACTAGTGGTTGATTATTTACACGCGGGGAGGTCGAAGTTAACGTTGTGACGTCGTGACCGCACCTCTTTTTCGTACCGGTACAGTACGACTACAGTACTTTTTCGTGACCTGGTGCAGAATTCGGGAACACGTAGCTTTTCAAGCTTTTGATTGGATAAACCCCCCAAAAACATCTGCTTTATGTCTCATTTCGACCAAGACTTCTGTTGGCTTCGCAAACTTCGGTTCTCGTGTTCTTTCGTCGCATAATACGCCAGGAGCCTTCTGAAAATCGGTCAGAACGTTGGTCGTGTACGACCTCCAGCAGGGCGAAAAAGATCGGTCCGTTTTTTAGGCGGCAAATAGTTTGAATTTACGTAGACAATAGTACAAAATCTACAGGAGGCTGTGCCAACGCACAAAAACAAGTTCGTCAGAGTAGACAATGAACTTTTCATAAAACGGTTGTTGTCATTAGCCCAACCTGTTTGCCTTTGCTTCATCATTCCGCCAAGTTCTGCAACATTCAACAAGGTCGTTCATCACTGGATCAGTAAGGCAATCCATCCAGGCACCAGTGATCCCAAAAAGCAAGCCGAAACGGTGTGAAACTTCATTTCTAACGCAAGGAATGAACGTGACTCCGGTAATGTCAGTGACGACACCATGTACGAGGCCATTGCCGGTGCTTTCCCTCTTTTTGGTTGCCCATTTACCCTCTATTCCGATTTTGTCCTTGAGTTTGACGAGGATGCAAAATCTGCGGAAAAGGCAAGAAAATTGATGGCCAGAAAAGCATCTGAAGCGATGGCTCGTTCGAAGTCTGAATTGGGCAGCAAGCGTCGTTGCATTGATTTCGAAAAGAATGCGCGCCAGCAGGAAAGCCATACCTCCGAGCTTACAACTGCACCAGCCTTAGTAGCAGCACAAAAGGCAACAAAGTGAACCATTGGTGTTGGGTCTCCGGTCCAAGTTTGCTGATGACTTGACCCCGGGTATGGCACAACAATCTGCCTCTGGTTGCTGTCCCACAAGTCGTACTGTGTACGCACAACGGTGCCTACCTCTACTGTCAAAAGCACATATGGTGAAGCATGCCTGCTTTGCTAAACACTCACGCAACAACTGGGGCCTTCCACGAAGTGGCAAGTACATTTGGCTAAACTTTGACAAGAAGTGGTTCTACGTTATGGTCCTTCGAACGAATGCCAAGATGTGCGAAGAACTCGGACTCAAAAAAATGTACACGCGGATCTACCAAAGGAATTATGTTGAGAAAGTGATGGCTGTGACTGTGACTGGTATGCGTTTGAGGGCAATGTAGAGAATGGAGGACATGGGGTCACGATTGGTTTCTGGCTTCTGGCGGGTGCAGGAGGGTGCCCGGATCTCGAAACATTCTGTACGAAGAGCCGGCGTGACGAGAATAGTAACCTCAAGTACAATGGCAATACTGTCCGCAAGAAAGGTGAATTACATCTTGTTGATTGCAACGTAACACGGTCGGATAATGGGACATCGGATGCACCCAAGTATGCCTTGTTGGATCTCTTTCGTGATATCATTTCCCCGAAAATCCATCGGCTGGTCAGACCTGGAGGCAAGTACGAAGGCTACATACCCCTCATGCAAGGTTATAATGTGGGACCCCATGAAGACGCCACCTATGATGGCTTACTGGTTACTGCGAGGAGCAAGGGTGGTACTGGGAGCCACAGGCGCCGCAGATGCCCCACATGAACAATCTAGATCTCGCTGTCTTTCCGTGCATGTCCAAGATGCACAGCAATCCTCCTTTCAAGCAGTACTCGAACGAAATTGCGCCAGCTGAGGAGACCCATGAGAACTGCAAACAGTGTTCAGAGTTTGCTAGAGTCTCCAAAGTTTGAGAGATGTTGTCTTGGCTTACCCTTGGCTTACCGCATTGCCAAGAAGGTGATCCAGATGAATGGTGTCACCACTTTCCTCCAGACGACTGATTTCCATTCAAAGGTTTGTATATACTTTGCCGAGACTGCCTATGGCATCATGTGGAAGACTAGAGTAACTGACTATATTTGCCTTTGCCATTGTCATACTTGTACATCCATTTGTTTGCTTTCGCCGTGTCTTGCATCGCATTTTGGCTTGTGCTGGTACATTTTGTACCAGGCTACGTCAGCGAGTCCAAAAAACCGGACCGATCTTTTTCGCCCTGATGGAGCTAGTACAACAATATAAAAATACCTGAAAATCGAACATTTAGTCTCAAAGGGGTCTAGTAGGGAGTACATTGCTATTCGCCCCCAGTCTTATATAATCTTTCAGCGGTCATTTTCGGTCATGAATGACGTACTAGTTTGTGTCGCAATTCGTTTGGTATTTAAAGTTCTTAGTCACGAACGTGTTTTTTTTTAGGAACTCATCAGGCATACAGATACACTTACATCCAGTTGCTGTAGTCACGATCATGAGGCACGGTCATGAACTTTTAAGTAAAAGTCCGTTCAACTCTGGATGGCGTCTCCCTAAAAATTGCCTCCGCCGTCTCCGTTTTCATATTATTGTTACATTTGACTCGACTGAAACGTCTTCCATCAGTGCTTCCAATAGGGTGTCCCACTTCCCTTCTTAGGTAAGAGCTCGTGATTCTATTTAGGAACTCATCAGGCATACCGGTACAGTTACATTATCTTGCTGCTACAGTAGTCACGATCATGATGATTCCCTCTAATTAGATAGAAGATCAGGCATAAATAACTCTAAGTACACGATTCTGAGATAGGCAAGCTCTACTACACTGCTACCTACAGACTAGACTCAACTAATGCAGTATCCGGTAGGCTCTCCACTCTCCAGAGGCAATTACAATCAAGAATACTATGTTCGGCGTGGTTATATTCCAAAAAGTGCAACGGCGTGGTCTCGGCAAAGCTATATGTATACACACCTGCTGCAGGCAGGTTGTTGTCAGCGACTACCACTGTAACCAGATGTCATGGAACCTCGATAGCCGTCGCAATGACTTCGTAGTTTTGCTTTCGTTTCGTCTTTTTGATATACACAATAATCGCCGCAGCCACCACACTGCATGCAATCAAGGCAGTCAGTATCGTCAAGCTGGCTCTACCAGCGCGGGACACGCAATCGTTATCCAGACTTCGACGGCCGACCTTTCGCGGATTGCAAAACTCGTCGGGCGGAAAATCGGACAGTTTGCAGACCGTCTTGTCGATCCAGTTGCTCACTTCGCTCACGCGCGAGTTGACTCCTGCACGTATGAAAGGAACACAGTAACGTTGTTTGAGAGGACGATTTTTTCGAGGCAAACCACTGAATGGCACGGAATCAAAAAAGAAGATTGACTTTTGAACAGCGCTCTGTACGACAACGTACCTGGAAATTGAGCATCACCACAGAGCTCGCCCCACGAGACTAGCGCCACCAACAAATCATCGCGATGCCCTTTACTACCAGGAATGATAATTGGAGATCCACTGTCGGCATCGCTGCAGCAAGTAACACAAAAAAAAGCAAAAGTGAAAAGTGAGTGTTTGTTTTTGTTTGTGTGAGTAAGACGACATGGAAAGAACGACGAGGACGAAAAAGGACGTGTCTCTAGCCCCCCCCCCCAACAAAAATACACAGTTCCGAGAATACAGCATACGACACGTACCACGCATCTCGCTTGTTGTGGGGCCCACCCGTCGTACACAAGTGGCTCGGAAAGATGCGTCCCTTATAAGAGGAATGCGGTCGGTCACGATCGGCCGACCTGCTGCACTGTCGATTGGGCAGATAATTGAGGGCGGCTTGTTGCAATACGGTCGGACGCTCGTTCGATTCTGGATTTCGACTGGTAATGCCCAAACCCATGACCACCACCTCTTGGCCGGACGCAGGCACTCGGTTGTCTCGATTAATCTTGACCGTGGGTCGCGTGGACGGCCCCGACAGTTTCAGCAGGACGAAATCATGAACAAAGTCGTCACCACCCACGGGATCGTAATCCGGATGCCGTTCCCAATCGACAATGCGGAATTGTTCCACGGTATCGTCGACCTGATCCCGAAACGAGTACGTGTATTCGCCCACGCGGGGTCGGACGGCTTGGTTGAGACAGTGACCAGCCGTCAGGACAATGTCGGGGGCAATCAAGGACCCACCGCCAAAGTGATCGAGCGCGACAAAGTAGGGATAGCGGTCCTGTTGAGCGGCTTGGCCATTGACTACCATTGATCGATGCTGTTGATGCTGTTGTAATAATGTAATGGAAAGTATATAATGACATATCACAGTAGCGTAGATAAACAAGAACAAGGGAGGGTAAGGGTACCGTTATAAGATGCTCGACCAGCAATTAGCGACTAGTGAGTGACCTCAGTGAGTGACCTCATTGTCCGCCCTCTTACCGAACTTTCAGGAGCTCCTCCGACTGTGATCCAAGAGACGGCGCAACAGAGAACAGCAAGAGATGGACGTCCCAATATCATGGTCAGTCAGCGCGCGACGCTCACGGACAGCGAGAACAGCAGAGAGCTCTTGTACACAGTATACTGTCTGTACTACTGTATATTTTTTGACATCGTCGTCGGCGCCTCGAGTTGGAGGTTGGAGTCGAGTCGAGCAATGGCGCAAGTTGAAATTTTCGTTTCCCGCCAAAAACGGGGCCAGCGTATCTTTGGAACAGCATCGAACTTTCTATTTTTGGGGGACCTCTTCTGCTTGGACTTATTGGACCGACCTCTTCGCCTTCGCCTTTTGTTTCGTGTGGTGATGATGATGATTGATTCGATGCATGGAATGTGCCAACCAACCAACAAAATGCGCACTTTCATTATATCCCATATCTTTGTGTTGTCGACCTACTCGGACCAGCCCTACTGTACGTTGCTACCGCTAGTCTACCACAAGAGTACTCGTACAAGTAGACACTGTATTACATGGATCAACAAACCAATAGAACTAACAACCTCTCTCTCTCTCTCTCTCTCTCTACCAACAAGACCAAAAGACCAAAAGACCAATACTTTCTACTTAACACCAGGATCATGACGAGCACTACTACCACCAGCGCTACTACCAGCGGCGCTACCAAGACGCCCGCGGACTTTCTCGTCGAGGGCTTGGAAAAGGTGCAACCCGCCTATGCCGAATTCAAGGGCAAAATGTACGCTGGCTTGTTGCCCATCAACAACAACAATGGCGTTGCCGGCAAGGAAGACCGCGTTGGCGAAATGATGTTTTGGCTCTTTGAACCCGACACACAGCAAGTCGAACATACCACAGTCTTGTGGTTGAACGGAGGACCGGGATGCTCCAGTTTCAACTGTGGCGTCATGATGGAACATTCACCCGTGACGCAGCCGCTCCACAATGCCGGCTTTTGTTGCCTCAAACCAACCCCAGAATTGTCCTACAACGAACACGCCTGGACCAAGGCCACCACCATGCTGTACGTCGAACAACCCATTGGCACGGGGTTTTCGTACGGCACGCCCTTGCCAGAGACGGAAGCCGACGCCAGCGCGGACCTCGACATGTTTTTGCAAAACTTTTACAAGGTCTTTGCGCACCTTCAGCCCTACGACTTTTTTGTCTTTGGAGAAAGGTAAATGGATGTTTGTGTGTATATATGTGTATGTGTGTGTGTGCATGTGTTTAGCGACCGCTGTAACGTTGCTATCGTACAGCAGGACCGTCATTCTCACTTGTTTCTTCTTTCTCTTTAACTGTACTTTCGTACCTATTGAACCACTGCACCACCGCACTCGCTACCTCTCTATATACAGCTATGCCGGCATGTTTGTGCCGTCCATTTCGCGTCACATTCACTTGAAAAACGTGGCCGCTACCGAAGACGATGATACCGACCGATTCATTGTCCCCTTGAAAGGTGCAGCCATTGGCAACGGTTGGATGGACGCCAAGGTCCAAGGACCAGCGTGCATTGACTACTCGTGGTGGCACGGGCTCATTGACAAGCCAACGAGAGATGCCTTGCACGTTGAGTTTGACAACTGCATGATCCGTTACGGCAGTGACGACGATATCGAGCCGCCGCCGTTTCATCCGTTCAACGTTCAAGACGATTGCGGAATCATGTGGGGAATCTTGCAGGCTGCGGGCAACCCCAACGCCTACGACATTACCACGTGGGATCCCAACGTGGACCAAGTCACCTTTACCTCGGAAGCCTTTTACAATCAGGAAATTGTCAAGACTGCCTTGCATGCCCCCATGGACGTCACGTGGCATGGGTGTCGACAGGGAGAAGGCCGTCGTCGCATGCTCAAGGAACGACTCTTGTACATGGTGAACGATCGTCCGCTTTCGGTCGTTCCGTACGTGGCGGATCTCTTGGACGCGGGGATTCCAGTCCTAGTCTACAATGGTGATCGTGACATGACCACCAACATGGTGGGAACCGAGTTGATTCTCAACGCCATGGAGTGGAGGGGTAAAGACGAATGGCTGGACGCCCCGCGTGGACTCTGGAAGGTTGACGACTATCCCGCTGGCTGGGCCAAGGAGTACAAGGGCCTTACCTTTGCCGTTGTCTACAACAGTGGCCACATGGTTCCGTACAATGCTCCGACTAGTGCCTACGATCTCCTTGTGCGTTTCATGACGAAACAGAGCTTTATCGACGACATAGCCCCGCTTATCCGCGTGGAACCCATCTTGGGCAAGGGTAGTAGCAGCTCAAAGGCATCCTCAAAGGCAATGTTCGATACCATTGTCCCCGACATGACCGACGCCATTGGTTCCGACTTTCAGCAGTCCTTGGCCGATATTGGTGGTGGCCGCGGTACCTTTGAAACCGTCGGCATGGTGGCTGTTTCCATGTTTGCCGGCTTTGTCTTGGCCTTGCTCTTTAACAAGCGCCGCGGAGCTTCAAGTGCTGGCCGAGGCAGCTACCAGCAGGTTCCCAACGCGAATCTGTCGTGAGAAGGAAACGTTCGAAACGAAACGGATCGAAACATACCTACCGGTACTGGAGCCATTGTCTATCGTCTCGCTTTCGTCTCGCCTTTCGCACAGTACCGTTACCTGGTACCGTACGGTATCTTTGCTAGTCCAGTCTAGTATTACTTATTACAGACATTCAATATGTAACGTCGTCATTTGAGAAACTTGTACCATACGACAAAATACAGTACAGTATACTGTAGTACAGTATGCGACCACCAACCACCACGCCGTTCACAATGGCCTCGCTGCCTGTGCCTTCCCTACAACGCAAAGGTCTTTCAGCTAGCTTGATTACCTTCTATCTTTGCTCTCTATATCCATGGCGTCCTTTCAAGGAAAAGAAACAGCTGATATGAAAGCTTTGGACTCTAATTACTCTTCTCAACATGCAACAGTGACTCCAGAAGAAGACTCGCCTTTAAAGGACGAGTCGTCTGCCGATGAGTCTACCGATCTTTGTGCAAAACCATTCTCCATGGCGAGTACTGCCGGTAGCTTGTACACCGCTACTAGCAATCTCTCTCTATCTTCGACTGGACTGCTAGATGCCGATCTAACAAGGAGAATGAATCTATCAGCCAACTGGAGCACACTGCAGAGACTTGACCTAAGCCGGAACAGTCTCAGTGCACTTCCGTCAGCGATTGGCAAGTGCGTGGCCCTTACATATCTGAATGTGAGTCGAAACAGTCTAAAGGGCCTCCCCGCCGAGATTGCTAAGCTCGAAAGCTTGGTAGAACTCCACGCCATGTCGAATCACTTTCGAATACGGTTGCTTCCCATTGCAGACCTGGCAGCCCTGCCAGCCCTGCAATTATTCGATCTCCGCTACAATTCAAAGCTCAAAGTGGCTGCTACACAGATATTGCGCAACATCTTTGGACAGCGAGTCCAGCTTTCGGTCCGCAATAACAACAACTCGACAGACGGCATCAAGAAATTGAGTGCGGGCGACCGTGATGCCACGCAGCTTCGTTCCCAACTCGAGCCCATTAGCACGCCCCAGTTGCGCAAGCGTCTCGAACGAACCTTTGACGTGCACTTACCAGACGATGAACGGCAGTACGATCGAGAGTTTGTGATGCAACAAGTATTATCGTGCTATGCAAAGCCGAGGACGATTCGCTACGAACAGGGTGTCTTGTTGCGTCCAGATATATTGGACAGTCTTGTTGCCGAAATGGAATTGATTTCATGGCCCAAGACGACCAGGGAACGCCCCAAGATTGCCGCGGAGCACTATATCATTCTTCAGCGACCGTCCGGAAACACCAAGACGGACAGCAAGTTGCAACCGTATCGCGGAATATGGAACAAGGCAGTGCAAGCGATTGCAGAGATTGACAGCGAGTTTGCAACTCGCTTTACAGCTGTCGCCGTCACCCATAACTTTACGGGGTCGCCTCACATTGACACACTCAATGTGGCACCCTTTTACGGTATCAGCATGGGTGACTTTACTCCACACGACGGAGGCAAGATTTGTGTCGAGTGCTCTGCCACTATCGTTGCCGAGGTGGAGACGCGAGGGCGATATGCCAAGGTAGATGGCCGGTTCGTGCATTGGGTCACGGCATACGAAGGTACTCGCTATTCACTTATTTACTATGTTACCAGCGGACAAGTGATTCCGCAAACAACAGCCGTGTTTCCGCCACCCAGTGCAAAGGAATGGACCCCTCCGGCAAGCTTTGTGTTGTGAGGAGAAACTATCATTATTTTTGGCGACAGACTTCTGGAGAGAATGAATACTCCCGTAGCAACAACAGTAGCGGCTACATTGCCTTCCGCCAAACAGCTCCACGGTGCAGCCACTGTATCCGCACAAATCAGCTCACTACTCTCCAAGCCTTATTGGTTTCGGCTGCGGCGCAATATGTGGAGCAAGTAAAAGAGGGTCTGGAGGCACATATCGCAGATGCCGACCTGTGCCAACGAAAGCGTCACCAACGCATGAATGTAGTTTCTGAACGCATGGAAGTGATCACACAATTGAAGATCAATCCTAGGAAGTGAAGCAGCTCTTGAGCAACACGGGCGATTCCTCGAGCGAGCAGTGAGCCAAAAAAAAGAGGACGGACTCTTTTACCAGACTGGAGTAGTTGCAGGGGCTGTTAAGGTCTCTTGGAATATAATTCAAAATCAGCATATCGTTATATATTGTGTTGAACACTTCTTCTTCTAGCTACTGTGGGTCACATAATGTTTGTACCATAGCTATTGTACTTGTATTTCCCATCTGCCGGATCTGTTAAGGACATTTTACGAAAATCGTGCCGAGCATTTTCTACCCTTTCTGCCGACCGCGATTGGTAGGTTCCGGGTGAGCTTAACGCGCGGTCAAAGGCCCTTGACCGCGCGTCCGTTAGAGTATATTATTACCGTTAGGATCGGCCTCACGACTCACGAGAGAGACTTCTGCACATATTACAAATTACACATTGAAGATAACAGCAGCAGAACAGTATCGATACGATACGGTAGACCTAGTCGATAGTAGTCTATCGTTATGGAGACCAACACTTACGACAAGACGATACCTTTGCTTGAAGATCACTTTGGAGGCGGCGACGAGGACAATGGAGACGAAATACAACAAGAGCTTAACCCAAGAAGATCTAAAAAGAGCTTGCGCTGGATTGCACTCGGTATCACCCTTCTCGTCTTGACAGCAGTCGTTCTCACTCTGTTGTTCACCGTCGGGCCTTTGAAAGAC
>Ga0307981_1002813_pt1 | contig 13660 bp, 10 predicted proteins | sample OrgLakmetagen987_FD_201849 | JGI IMG/M metagenome (GOLD analysis project Ga0307981, IMG submission 201849) | Saline water microbial communities from Organic Lake, Antarctica - #987 | ecosystem: Environmental > Aquatic > Non-marine Saline and Alkaline > Saline | place: Antarctica: Organic Lake... | reverse complement strand
GATCGGTGCCGGTTTCGTCCCGGTCCGCAAGCCCGGCAAGCTCCCGTGGGCAGTTGTTCGCGAGGAGTACGAGCTGGAGTACGGCACCGACAAGCTCGAGATCCACCGAGATGCCATCCGCCAGGGAGAGCGGATCATGATCGTCGACGACGTGCTCGCCACTGGTGGCACGGCCAGAGCGACGTCGACACTCGTCGAGACGCTCGGCGGCGAGATCGTCGGTCTGGGGTTCCTGTTGGAGCTCGAAGCACTCGCCGGCCGCTCGAAACTGGGTGACCGAACCGTCCGATCCCTGTTGCAGTACGCATGAAGATGCTGGAGTATCTCTAGATGGCGACCGTCGACCGAGTGCTCCCATGGCGTCGACATCACCTGGCATCACCGGGTTCGTCGACCTCCTCCGGTGAACTCGCGCCGCTGCTCGCCACCTATCGCAAGCGGCATCCCAAGGCGCCGATCACCGACATCAACCGGGCGTACCGGGTGGCGTCGGATGCACACCGCTCCCAGATGCGCAAGAGCGGTGAGAGCTACATCAATCACCCGCTGGCCGTTGCGCAGATCGTCGCCGACATCGGCCTCGACGAGATCTCGGTCGCCGCAGCACTGCTCCACGACGCAGTGGAGGACACCGAGATCACGCTCGCCGATGTCGAGCGCGACTTCGGCCCCGAAGTGGCAGCAATCGTCGACGGCGTCACGAAGCTCGAGCGCATCCGCTTCGACAGCCGCGAGGAGCAGCAAGCCGCAACCATGCGCAAGATGCTCGTCGCAATGGCGAAGGATCTTCGCGTCCTCGTCATCAAGCTCGCCGATCGACTCCACAACATGCGCACCATCGCGGCCATGCCGCTCGAGAAGCAGCAGCGCATCGCCCAGGAGACGCTCGACATCTACGCACCTCTCGCTCACCGTCTCGGGATGCAGGAGATCAAGCAGCAGCTCGAGGATCTCTCGTTCGCGTCGCTGCACCCGAAGCGATTTGCCGAGCTCGATCATCTGGTCAGGATGCGGACGCCCGAGCGCGACCTCTACATCGCCAAGACGGTGGCCGAGGTCCGCGCTCGACTCGTCGAGCTGAAGATCGACGGCGAGGTCACCGGGCGCGGCAAGCACCTGTGGAGCATCTACGAGAAGATGGTCGTGAAGGGTCTCGAGTTCGACGACATCTTCGACCTGGTGGCAGTGCGGGTGGTCGTTCCGACCATGAAGGACTGCTACGCAGCGCTGGGCTCCATCCACGGGCGGTGGCGTCCGGTGGTCGGTCGCTTCAAGGACTACATCGCGATGCCCAAGTTCAATCTGTATCAGAGTTTGCACACCACGGTCGTCGGTCCGTCGGGCAAACCGATCGAGGTGCAGATCCGGACCATCGAGATGCATCAGCGAGCCGAATGGGGCGTGGCCGCGCACTGGGCCTACAAGGACCGCGGCGGAGCGACATCCGGCGATGCCGACTGGCTCACCCGGATCATCGACTGGCAAGAAGAAGTCAGTGATCCCGCCCAGTTCATGCAGAGCCTGAAGACCGACCTCGAACAGGACGAGGTGTACGTCTTCACACCGAAGGGTCGCGTGGTGAGTCTCCCGGTGGGTTCCACCGCTGTCGACTTCGCATACGCCGTGCACACCGAGGTCGGTCATGCCTGCATCGGTGCCAAGGTCAATGGACGGCTCGTGTCGCTCGACCACGTGATGCAGAGTGGCGACACGTGCGAGGTGTTCACGTCGAAGATGGAGTCGGCGAGTCCGTCGCAGGACTGGCTCGGTTTCGTGGCGTCCCCCCGAGCCCGGAACAAGATCCGCCAGTGGTTCAGTCGGGAACGTCGCGTCGACATGGTCGACGCGGGTCGCGACGAGCTGCACGACGAGTTTCGTCGCGAGGGGCTGGCGGTCCAGAAGATCTGGAAGTCACCACAGCTCGCCGACGTCGTGGCCGAGACCGGATACGTCGATCTGGATGCGATGTTGGCAGCGATCGGCGAGCATCACGTGTCGGGCCGCAGCATCGCCCAACGAGTGGCTCGAGGGTTCGACAACGGAGCAGAGGACACGTTGCTGCCCTCCACCGTCGAGCGGCCGCGACGCGAACGCAAGGACGGCCATCGCCAAGAGGTCGGCATCCACGTCGAAGGCCTCGACGACATGCTCGTTCGCCTGGCGCAGTGCTGCACCCCGGTGCCGGGCGACGACATCACCGGTTTCGTCACGCGAGGTCGCGGTGTGAGTGTGCACCGGGCTGATTGTTCCAACGCGGTCTCGCTGATGTCGGAACAGGCGACCCGGATGATCGAGGTCGAGTGGGATGGTGAGGGGCAGTTCGGCAGCACCTTCACCGCGGGCATCGAGGTGGTCGCACTCGATCGGTCCAAGTTGTTGGCGGATGTCGCCACGGCGCTGGTCGACCATCGAGTGAACATCGTGTCGTGTGAGACGATCACGAGTGCTGACCGTGAAGCCAAGATGAGATTCGAGTTCGAGCTGGCGAACGGCGCCCACCTGGATTCGGTGATCAGCGCGATCAAGAACATCAACTCGGTGTACGACGCCTACCGCACGGTTCCCGGCCCTCGCGACTGACCGCCGCAGCTGCGCGGCGTCACGACCATGGCGCCACCGCGTCGCTAGCCTGATCGGCCGTGCCCGCCTTCCAGACCAGTCCCGGCATGCGGGACATCCTGCCGTCCGACACCGCCAGGTGGAGGCGACTGAACGGCGTGTTCGCCGATGTGGTGGGGTCGGCCGGCTACGGGCAGATCATCACGCCACTGCTCGAGGACCTGGGTGTCTTCTCTCGGATCGGCGACGCGACCGACGTCGTCACGAAGGAGATGTACGACTTCCACGACAAGGGTGACCGCCACGTGTCGCTTCGTCCGGAGATGACGGCAAGCGTGTGCCGCTCGTTCGCTCAGCACCGACCCGTCGTGCCGTGGAAGGTCTGGTACACGGGTTCGAACTTCCGATACGAAAAGCCGCAGCGCGGACGTTTCCGCCAGTTCGACCAGGTCGGCGTCGAGGTGTTGGGCGTCGACGACGCGCACCTCGACGTCGAAGTGATCGCGTTGGCCTGGGAGTTCTACTCACGCCTGGGGCTCACGCAGGTGAAACTGATTCTCAACAGTCTGGGTGAGCCCGAGGACCGGGCGGCCTACGTCGAGGCGCTCAGGAGTCATTTCGAGGCCGCAGAGCTGTCGGAGCAGAGTCGAGCGACGCTGGCCAGGAACCCACTGCGGGTCCTCGACTCGAAGCGTGAGCACGATGCTGCGGCCATCGCTGCGGCTCCGGGCATCGCTGACTTCCATTCGCCCGACGCTGCGGCGCACTTCGCGACGGTGCAGGCGGGTCTGCGTCGCCTCGAGATCCCGTTCGTGGTGGAACCGAAGCTCGTCCGCGGCCTCGACTACTACCGCCGCACGATCTTCGAGTTCCAGGGCGGCACGCTCGACTCCGCCCAGAACGCGCTCGGTGGAGGCGGCCGCTACGACGGGCTGGTCGAAGCGCTCGGCGGCCCACCGACGTCGGGCATCGGGTTCGCGCTCGGCGTCGACCGTACGCTGCTGGCCTGTGACGACGAAGGTGTGTTCGGCTCCGATGCTGCCCCCCTCGACACATTCGTCGTCGACGTCGTGGGTGGTGCCGAAGCGGTCGCGATCACGTCCGAACTCCGCTCGGTCGGCTTGACGTGCGATCGCGGGTACGACGGACGCAGCATGAAGGCCCAGATGAAGCTCGCGAATCGCAGCGGCGCGCTGATCGCTGTCATCGTGGGCGACGACGAGCTCACCGATGCGACCGTCACGATTCGACCCATGTCTCGTGACGGCGGGGACCAACGAACGGTCCCACGCACCGAACTGATCACCACACTCCGACAACTCCTCGACAACGAAGCGACACCGACATGACCCATTCCACATCCATGCGAACCCACCTGTGCGGCGACATGCGCACCTCCGACATCGGCCAGACCGTCAGTGTGTGCGGCTGGGTCGGTCGTCGCCGAGACCACGGTGGCGTCGGGTTCGTGGACCTGCGTGACCACTCCGGCATCGTGCAGTGTGTCGTCAACGACGACATCGACGTCCGCAGCGAATACGTCCTCCGCGTCACCGGAACGGTGCGGGAGCGACTCGATGGCACGCGCAACGAGAACCTCCCGACCGGTGAGGTCGAGATCGGCGACTGCGTCATCGAGATCCTGCGGGTCGCCACGCCGCCACCGTTCCCGATCGACGAACGTGCCGACAACGTCGACGAGAACATCCGCCTCACGTACCGGTATCTCGACCTGCGTCGTGAGCGGATGCAGCGCAACCTGCGGATCCGTTCCAAGGTCAACGCGGCGGTACGCAATTCGATGGACTCCCAGGGCTTCGTCGAGGTCGAGACACCGATGCTCGTGCCGTCCACACCCGAGGGTGCTCGGGAATTCCTGGTGCCGTCACGCAAGGAGCCCGGGTCGTTCTACGCACTGCCCCAGTCGCCGCAGTTGTTCAAGCAGCTGCTGATGGTCGGGGGCGTCGATCGGTACTACCAGATCGCCCGATGCCTGCGTGACGAGGACCTCCGCGCCGATCGTCAGTACGAGTTCATGCAACTCGACATGGAGATGAGCTTCGTCAACCAGGACGACGTCCTCGACGCCGTGTCCGAGTCGGTCCTCGCAGCTGCGGAAGCGGTCACGGGCGAGCGGCCGGATCCGATCGAGCGGATCACCTGGCACGACGCGATGAACCGTTTCGGGATCGACAAGCCCGACCTGCGCTTCGGGATGGAGCTGCAGGAGCTCACCGACGTCTTCGCGAACACCGAGTTCAAGGCGTTCGCGGGTGCGGCGGCGATCAAGGGCATCAAGGTCGACGGCGGTGCCGAGGAGTACGGCCGCAATCAGCTCGACAAGCTGACCGACAAGGCGAAGAGCGCCGGTGCGAAGGGCCTCGTGTGGATGAAGACCACCGACGAGGGGTTCGACTCGCCGGTCGCCAAGTTCTTGAGTGACGACGAAGTCGTGGCACTCAGGTTGGCGATGGATGCGACCACCGGCGACCTGATCCTGATCGTTGCCGATGACTGGGAGCCCACGTGTGAAGTGCTCGGGATGCTTCGAAACGAGATCGGACGCCCGCCGGTTCACGAGGGTCCGTACAAGTACGTGTGGGTCGTGGAGTTCCCACTGTTCGTCGGTCGTGACAAGGAGACCGGCAACCCGAAGTCGGGCCACCACCCGTTCACGATGCCGCACCCCGACGACATCGACAAGTTCGAGTCCGATCCGATGTCGGTCCGATCGATTGCTTATGACCTCGTGCTGAACGGCTGGGAGCTCGGGTCCGGTTCGATCCGAATTCACGAATCCGAGCTGCAGCGCAAGGTCTTCAGGGGCTTGGGCATCAGCGACGAGGAGGCCGAGCGCAAGTTCGGCTTCTTCCTCAATCCGTTCGAGTACGGGGCACCCCCGCACGGTGGGTTCGCATTCGGCCTCGACCGTCTGGTCGCGATCCTCGCCGGCGAAGACAACATCCGCGAAGTGATCGCCTACCCGAAGACCCAGTCAGGGCAGGACCCGATGACGAACAGCCCGATCGAGGGCGATCCGAAGGCGATGGAGGAATTGGGTCTGAAGATCCTGCCGCGGGTCGACTGACGCGTCGCGTCAGCGGGGGCCGCGGACGAGGCGCCCCGGGAGTTCTCCTGTGAAGCAGTCGTGATCGACGGTCTGCACTCCGTTCACGAACGTGGCGACGTAACCGTCGGCCTTCTGGACCAGTCGCCGTGCGCCGGCCGGCAGGTCGTAGGCCATCCGAGGCGGGCCGAACGTGAGGCGGTCGTAGTCGATCACGTTGAGGTCGGCGCGCAGCCCAGGTGCCACGAGGCCGCGGTCGCGGAGTCCGTAGAGCTCGGCGGTCTGACGGGTCTGGCGGTGCACCACGTGTTCGAGGGGCAGGGTCGGGCCCCGTCGGCGGTCTCGGGTCCAGTGGGTCAACATGAACGTGGGCGTGCCACCGTCGCAGATGACCCTGCAGTGGGCGCCCGCATCGGCGAGACCCATCCGGGTCCATTGATGTTGGTGGGCTTCGTACTGGAACGAGAGGTCGCCGTACGCGTAGTTGAAGAACGGAGTGAGGATCATGCCGTGGCCGTCGTGGGCGCACAGCTGATCGATGATCAGGTCGACCGGATCCGTCCCGGTCCGCCGGGCGACCGCAGCGATCGAGTCGTCGATGTGAGGTTCGTAGTCGATGTCGCCGTCGGCGACGGTCCACCACGAGTCGAGCCGGTCGAGCACGACCTTGCGGAAGAGTCCGCCGTCGTCGGGCTCCGCACGCAGCGATGCGCGCAATTCGGGTTGGTGCAGCGCAGCGACCCGTTCGGCCAACGGGAGTGACGAGATCGGACCGTATGCCGGATGGAAGTCCAGGGGATTGAAGCTGCCTTCGAGGCACATCAGCAGCCCCACGCTGCGACCTGCCACCTGGGCCACGATCGACAGCCCGTCTGCGTTTGCCTGGTCGAGCTGGTCGAGCACCGTGCGCCAGAGGTCGGGCTCGCTGTTCGGCTGATTCATGTTGACACTCACGGTCGCACCGGTGCGACGAGCGACTTCGCGCATCCACGGCATCTCCGACACCGGCACCTCGACGTGATCGGGCGCGAACTGGAACACCCCGTGGCCGACCCGGCCAAGCGCATCAGCGATGCCGATCAGCTCGTCGGCCGTTGCATGCGTGCCGGGAACCAACTCGCCCGACAGCGACTTGTGCAGTGGCGTCCGCGACGTGGAGAAGCCGAGGGCGCCGGCGCGCAGGCCCTCCTCCACGATCTGTGACATCGCGGCGATGTCGGATTTGGTGGCTGCTTCGTTTGCCGCTCGTCGTTCACCCATCACGTACCCGCGGACCGGCCCGTGCGCGATCTGCGCGCCCAGATCGATCGCGTACTGTCGTGCGTCGAGCGCATCGAGGAACTCGGGGAAGCTCTCCCAGTCCCACGACATCCCCTCGGTCATCGCCGAGCCGGGGATGTCCTCGACACCCTCCATGAGCTCGATCAGCCACTCGTGTCGGTCGGCAGCGGCGGGTGCGAAACCGACGCCACAGTTGCCCATGACCACCGAGGTGACACCGTGCCACGATGACGGTGTCAGGTACGGATCCCACGAGGCCTGTGCGTCGTAATGCGTATGGACGTCGACCCAGCCCGGGGTGACCAGGAGCCCGTCGACGTCGATCTCGCGGTGCCCTGAATCGGCGGTCCCCGGTTCGGTGACCTCGGTCACCAGACCATCGACGACTGCGACGTCGGCGGGGCGAGCGGCGGCACCGCTGCCGTCGACGAGCTTGGCGTTGCGGATCACCAGATCGTTCATGGCCGAACCGTAGTGGTCGCACGATCCGAGCATGGACGTGGACGCGTAGCCCGAACGGGTTGGATTCGGCGGTGGCCGGGGGGTCGATCTGGCGACCTTGGCCCAACTCCGACAGCTCCGCATGACCGCAGCAGCGTGACGAGACGCTGTTTCGCTGGTTCGGGATCCGGCTGGGCGACTTCGGGGCAGTGCAAATCTGAGTGTCGGGCACCGTGCGGAGCCCGAACGCTTCAGGCAGTGGTGACTGCTACGGGCCGCCGCGTTTCGGTGGGCCGGTGCACATGGATTGGCGGTCGGGGAGCTCGATGGTGAGTTCCCGGTTCTCGCCGAGCGTGACGTTCCAGTCGTTCTCGTGGAGCAGGGTGTGGTGGTGCTGGCAGATCGGGAGCAAGTTGTTCAGGTCCGTCGTTCCACCGTTCTCCCAGTGCTCGACGTGATGCAGTCGGCAGCGGTCGTAGTGGGTCTCGCAGTTCGGCACGGCGCAGGTGGAGTAGAGCCCGGCGAGCGCTCGGCGTTGTGCCCGGTTGGCGAGGCGGCTGGTGCGTGCGAGATCCAGTCGGCCTGGTGCGTGGAGAAGCACACCGTTTGCGACGACCACGACGTCGGGGTCTTCCGCGCCGAGCACCTCGGTGAGCACGGTGGCAGGAACCTCGACGGGGATGCCCCAATCGAGGATCGGGCCACCCGTGCCGTCGGTCTGGGATGCGTCGATGACGACGAGGGGCGCACCTGGCCGTGTGATCGTTCGCGTCTGCGTGGTTGCTGTATTTCGCTGCGGTTCGGTGATTGGGTCGGTGTCGTCGACGACGTCGGCGAGGACGATGTCGGCCAACGCGAGCGCGTCGAGATGCGCGGAACGATCGCGCGGATCGGCGGGCGCAGTATCAGGTGTCGATTCGGCGAACTTTGCCGATTTGGTCGACTGCAGTCGCTTGAAGATCTTCGCGCCCGTCAATGGGTCGTACTTGGCGTGCAGATTCCACATGCCCTCGTGATCGGTGAATGTTTTCAACGACGTTGCTCGGCGCTGACGCTCGAACTTCTCCAACGGGTCGGAACGATCCAACGCCTTCGCCTTGCGCTTTGCGAGCGACTCGAACTGACGCACCGACGATCGACTCGCAGCATCGACGAGGTCGGGGTCGTTCAACAGGCTCGTCTTGACCGACTCGTCGAGGTTCCGTGCAGCACGAGTGAGTGCGTCCACGTGAGCAGAAGTGATCATTCCGTCGGACAAGGCGTCGGCCATGTCGGCCGCGCTGCCGAGGGTCTTCGCGCGTTCGGTCTCCTTCGATGCCTGGGTGAACGAGCAACCCGTCGTCTCGCTGATCGTGGCTTCGGCAAACGCGGTCGGATGTTGGTCGAGGGTGCGGATCAGTTCGCCGCGGCAGGCGTCGATGAACCCTTGGAGCTCGGTGGTCGCGGCGATCGCTTCGCGCAGGTCGCCCGGGGTCGAGTCCGGCGAGGAACGCACTGCGTTGGCGTGTTCCAATCGCTTGATCGCCTCTGCCACCAACATGAGAACGACAGTAGCGAGGGGGTACCTCAGAGTCCCCGGGACCGATTGGAACTCGAACACGTGAGCGAGCGATACCGAGCAGGTCGACACACCCAGAATGCCGGTTCTCGCGTGGGCTTTGGTGTTGTCGACGCTGAGCGTTATCGAGTGGTTCTAGGTCGGCGGCGCGATGCCGGCTCGAACGATGCTGTCGATGGTGTCGAACTGATCGGATCCTGGCGCAAGCTGGAGAGCCATTGCCTGGTACCCGGACAGCAAGACCTTGAGGGTGGCGACATCGAGGTCGCGCCGGACGAGTCCTGTTTTCTGAGCGTCGACCAGAAGAACCCTGAGTGCTTCGAGGAACCGATCAGGTCCATCCGTTGCCGAGGAGGGGTCGATGCCTTGGGCCGTAAGAATTGCAAGGAGTGCTTGGTCGCGGCCTGCGTCTCTTGCGAGTTGCGTGGCGAACGAGAACAGGGCTTGCCCGTCGGGCTCGGTCATCGTCGCTCGGGCGGCGGCTTCGACAAGCTCATCGGTTCGGTGATCGAGTACGGCTGCGATCAGTGCGTGCTTGCTCGGGAAGTGTCGGTACAGCGTGCCCGTTCCTACCTTTGCGGCGGCTGCGATCTGATCGACCGGAACGTCGATGCCATGGTCGGACAGTTGCTCGTACGCCGCTTTGAGAATCAGCTTGCGATTTCGTACAGCATCGGCGCGTTGTGATTTAGCCATCAGCACCCTTGTGCGCACAAACGGAGCGTTCGTTCCGTATAGTGGAGAAACCGGAGTACACGTTCCGGATCATAGAACGATGACATCGGACCGCAGCCCCTCAGAGGAGACCTCATGGCGAAATCGAAGTGGACCACACAACAGATCGGTGACCTCAGCGGTCAGACAGCAATCGTGACAGGCGCCAATACCGGGCTCGGCCTGGAGACCGCCAGCAAACTCGCCGCCGCGGGCGCTCACGTGCTCCTTGCCGTGCGCAACCTGGGCAAAGGCGCCAGCGCCCTCGCAACGATCCGCGACCGCCACCCCGACACTTCGGCACGGCTCATCGAACTCGATCTCGCCGTTCTGACATCGGTCCGATCCGCAGCAGGCGCGATCCTGGCGACCACCGATCGGATCGATCTGTTGATCAACAACGCTGGCGTCATGTACACGCCAGCAGCGACTACCGCCGACGGATTCGAGATGCAATTCGGCACCAACCACCTCGGCCACTTCGCACTGACGAACCTGCTCCTCGAACGCATCACCGCCACGGCCCGATCGAGGATTGTGACGGTCTCGAGCGTTGGCCACAAGATCAAGTCGAAAATCGACCTCGACACGATCAACTCACTCGACAACTACGACCGCATCGCCGCGTATGGGCGATCAAAGCTCGCCAACCTGCTCTTCACATACGAGCTGCAGCGCCGCCTCGACGACGCCGAGGTTTCCACCCTGGCAGTTGCTGCACACCCCGGCGGCTCCCACACCGAACTCGGACGCAACTCGCCACTCCCCATGCGGCTCGCCATCGCTGCAACGAAGCCGCTGCAACAATCCGCAGCAATGGGAGCATTGCCGACTCTTCGCGCTGCCACCGACCCCGAAGCGTCCGGTGGCACCTACTACGGACCCGACGGCCCCGGAGAAATGCGCGGCCACCCAGAACTGGTCGAATCCTCCAAGCGATCCCACGACACCGACCTCCAGCGCCGCCTCTGGGACCTCTCAGAAACACTCACAAAGCCCGGTCGCATCCCTGACCGATCCTGAAGGGCATGACGCAGCACATCGATCAGAACAACCCGTCCCTTCAGCTCCGTCATGCGACCGCGATCGGCACGTCGGAGCGGTCGTAGCCGCTCAGAACGGCGTTGTGCTTCCCGCGGCTACTGTCGCCATCGTGGCCGTGAGTCCTGATCCGATCGTTTCGCTGCGCCGACACGTCCTGGCGAACGCAGGCATCGCGACAACGGCGCTTGCTGCCACGTTGGTGGGAGTTCGGGTGCTTCGCGTTTCTCACGGAAACCAGAACACAGCTTTCGAGATCCTTCGCTCCCTCGGAACGACCGGAGTTCTGACAGCTGCGTTGGTCACAACGATCCCGGTTGTCGCTGCAGCAGTCGCCGGACGCGCCGTCGGCCAGATCGTTCGAGGCCTCGACCGCCATATCAATTCCATCGCACTCGAAGCCGTAGCGATCTTCGCTGCGTTCTTTTTCCTGTCGGTCCTGATCGCGGCCGTTCTCTGTGCAATCGCGGCGGTGCACCTGATCTGGCGGTGGATCCAGAAGCGTCGAGATCGAGCGCCCGGCGGAGGGATTGCGGTTCCGCAAGACACCTTCATCTTCATAGGAGGAATGCTTCTCGTCGTGCTCGCAGTTCTGCCCGACCGGATTTGGCTACCGACCGAGAGCGTCTCCATTGATGGTGCGCCAGCCCAGACCATGTACGTCTTATCGAACTCGACCGATGAGCGAACGGTGCTACTCGCCGAGGAGGATCGAGCCATCGTGGTGGCGGATCCCTCCGACATCAGCAACAGGTTCATCTGCAGTGATGAATCGTGGTGGAACCGCCCGATCCACAGTCTGCTTGGCGGGGAATCAGCGCAGTATCCCGACTGCCCGAAATGACGAGGGGTACTCGACGACCTCTAATTCGGTATGCGACTACCTTCGATTCCGAGTGGCGCATAATCACGGTGAGGCAGCACAACGCAACCCGCTCGTGATCGGCACCTCCGATCGGCCCGCGCCGATCAGAACGTGCTCATGGAGTTCCACCAGGGAAACACCGACAACCTGATTCAGTACCGACCGCGTACGACTACAGCGACTCCAGATGCATGTCGCTTTCGATCCATTCGAGATCGTGTCGGTGTCGCCGAGGTCGCTCCTCAGATCCCTACTACTCAAGTCGTGACGGAACAAGTCAGAGTGAACGGACGGTCTAGGAGATCCACTGCACACCTACGTTCTCCGTGTAGCGCCAGCCTGCGTCGTCGGCGACGAAATTCTGTGTTCCGCCCGCCGCGCATCCGTTGCCGTACGCCAACTCGGTCGCCACCGTGGCGTCCTTGTTGCTTCCCTCTGGCGCAGTGAGGGACAAACGGCCAGCATCGGTCCGGTTCTGGCTGTCAGGAACGAACTCGACCTCCTTTGGAGCAAGCGATTCCACGATGACCTCTCGCTGAGCGGACGTGAGCCGGGGAGATCCGTCGTCGAATTTGATCCGCACATCGTTTCCGTTCCAGTGTCCGAGCACTTCGACGACCTCGACGCGTTCGAACACGTCCTGTCCGCACGGGTTGTCGTCGAAGAACCGGTAGGCCGCCGCTGCTCCGAGCAGTTCATCTCCAGCAGCAGCATCAGGAGACGAGGTACCCCCGCAGCCGACCACAGCGATGAAGATGAACGTGAGTGCCAGTAGCGACTTCATGAAACTCTGACGCTCCGAGACTCGTTGCGGTTCCCGACGGCAGCAGTTGCAACACCGAACAGATCAACGCTCCGAAACCGGCTGTCGACGTGCTCGTGATCGGCACGTCGGGGCTCGGGTACCCGCACGGGATTGTGCGATCACCAGACGGGCAATGTCAGTGATGGCTGAGGTCTCTACTGGCGAAGAACTTCGGTCAGGCAGCTGATGGTTGGAGCGTTCGCGAGTCGTTGGTCGGATGTAACCAGCGTGCACTCGAGGGCCTCAGCGAGAGCGACGTAGCAAGCGTCATATGCGGTGACGTTCGCTCGGAGTTCAAACGCTCTCAACATCAGAGAGCCCGTTGGGAAGCGAGTGATCGGCAGCGCGAGAAGGTCGTCGATCGCATCGCGGAAACGTTCATCGGTGAGATCTCCCTTCAACCACCGACGACGAAGAACCGACACCGTCTCGACATCGACGAGGTCAGGCGCTGATGCGGCGCCCGCGACCTGCAGCCGGCGACGAGCGAGCATCCCCGCCGACTCGTCGTCACCGACCACGTTCGCCAGCACCGACGCATCAACGACGATCACCGCTCCGCGCGTTCATCGGCGAGATCGTCAACGGCGGTTTCGAAGCCGACCCGACCACCCGAGCGTTGTGCGATTCGCTCCATCACCTCGGCGAGCGTCGGCGATTGTGCGACACGTGAGAGTTCGTTGGTCAGGTACTGCTGGAGCGACTGTCCTGCTGCTTCGGCGCGCCGTTGCAGGCTCGCATGAACTTCTGCTGGGAGATCTCGGATCAACACGTTCGGCATGCTTGCATTATGCTTGCAGTTGGCCTCAACTGCAAGCGTGCACGCATATCAACGGCCCGGACCTCTCCAGCAGACTGCTCCAGAACGGCACTTCTTCGGGCGGGCCACCATCCCATAGTGAGCGCCGCCAACCGCGCCTCAGGGTGCTCTCCAGCGCCGGATCCGGGCGCGTTCTCGATCGTGGCAGAGCGGCACGTTCCGGACACTGGACCCGCTCGTAATCGTGCGTGTCTCGGGCAGGTCTGCGACGGTCGTGATTCACGAGCGGGTCTGCTCAATGGCCAGCAACTCGTCTGCCGAAACGATTTCGACCTGAACCTTCCACGAGGTCGTCCGAGCCAGAAAGCGGGTGACGGTCGAGGCCGAGGTACCGAGTCGGAATCACGCACTTGTCGTTCGCCGTGTGCGACGGCTAGCTTCGTCGAGACCGTGAAGCGAGTTCCGAGAGGCTCGAACGGAGAGGAAGAGCATGGAGAGCAAGCAGGTGCTGTCGTCTGACGACGTGCGCCGGGCCACCACCCGGATGGCCCACGAGATCATCGAGCGCA
>Ga0307981_1002810_pt1 | contig 13679 bp, 10 predicted proteins | sample OrgLakmetagen987_FD_201849 | JGI IMG/M metagenome (GOLD analysis project Ga0307981, IMG submission 201849) | Saline water microbial communities from Organic Lake, Antarctica - #987 | ecosystem: Environmental > Aquatic > Non-marine Saline and Alkaline > Saline | place: Antarctica: Organic Lake... | reverse complement strand
CCTCGAGAGAAGTAGGAAAAAGAGCGGCGAGAAAGCTCAAAAGATCCGAACCGAGTCTATTGGAAAAGATCCAAGGTAATATGAAGGTTCAAAAAATGATAGAAAGGAACTGCATAGCAGGAAACCGCTGGATCAGAAAATTGTTAGCTCCAAGCTCTGCTTAAAAGTCCGACAGACTGCTAGGCTACTTTTCAGATTCTAATATGATTTTACGTGATATAATCACTTGATCACGGCGGTGACTTAATCTAGAAGTAACTAAAATGAACTTACAACCCTCGCACATGCCACAACATCACTTTGCTTTTAGGATCATCTCTTTAAAGCTTCTCATTGTATTGAGTTTCGTTCTGATTTGGAACTCGCAGCTTTATGCTGACACTGAGTCACCGAAACTGTTAAATACGTCAGAATTTGGATTAAAAATAACCCAATATGCCCCTGGAAAAAATGATCCTGCAGTATTTAAACTCACCACCCATATTGCCTTTGGGCCAGGAAAAGAAGAAATCATCACTGACCTAAAGAACAACCGCTTGATGTACCGAAATGGTCCTGGCAAGCCCCTCGTTCAATCACCAATTCCTCTTAAAGGTCAGCATTCGGTTCTCTACAACCCTAAGGATCGTCTCTACTACGTGAATGATACTGATAATCATCGGCTAATCTCTTTTGCTGATCTCTCAAAACCGACGATTACTGCTCAGACGAATACAATTTTGGGGATTAAGTTAGAACGCCCGCACGATATCGTGATTGATCCCAAAACAGGCTGGATCTATGCAATCAATCCTAACTCGGGTCATATCTTTCGTTTTTCTGCAATCGGCGAAAACGAAAGTGTCCTAGACCTAGGAGTTGCCCTTGGAGGATATGCGCGAAGTTTAACTTTCTCCAACGGTCGTTTATATGCCATGGGGTCTGCTGCGGGTCGAATAGTAGAGATCACTGATTGGGAAAAGGCTAAGTTCACTATTTACAAGAGTTTTGGAAAAGTCCGTGTAGCATCTGGAGGCACTTGGAAATCAACAGGGCTCATAATCAATGATGCAGAGTTTTTCAATGGATCCTGGTATGCCACCAGCTACTTCTCACCAAGATACAGTAAAGACACTGATCACAATAAGAATAAGTTGATTCGTTTCAAGACCCTCCCAGACCTAGTATCGGGAAACTGGGAAGATCTCAGTAGTTTACTGCCAGATAAATCAACGCCATATTATTTTACAGTGAATGATAATAGTCTCTACCTAGCGATCTACGATCATACAAAACTAGGTAAAGGTGGCGACGTTATTTTGAAATTAACACCTTCACCGTAAGGTCTCTCTGCCAATTCTACATGATGATTTCAGCTACAATTATCTCGGTAGGGTTTGATTGACAAGCCAACCGAGTTACTCCCCTCACATCTGAACGATCTACATCAGCGCCAAGGGAATAAATACTATCTTCATATCAAAGAAACCCAGCTCTCTGACAGCTCATATTTCCTAGATTTAAACTCACCATACTGAATCAAAAAATCACTCTCTACCCAGCGATTACAGAGATTCAAAGCCGTTCTTGCACTCACTCCTAAGTGTTCTGCAATTTCTCGCGTAGTGAGGTAGCGGCTTTCCTTAAAAAGCTCTAAGACCCTCTTCTGTCTTGCGTCTAATTCACGAAGTAGCTTGGTTTGATCCGGCTTTGATTTGAGTTTGTCCGCTTGGCTTCTGACCTTAGAAAATGAATCCGCCATGCCATGACAAAAATACTCCACCCAATGACTGACATCAGCCTCTGCTCTGCCTAGGTAGTAATTATGCGATGTCCCTACACTTATAGCAGAGTAATAGTTTTCTAGATTTCTGGCGTAGCATTCCTCAAGTGAGTAGATGCCCTTTAATCCATAACCTGAGAGGTGAAGGATGAGATTGGTGAGCAGTCGAGCAGTGCGGCCATTGCCATCATAGTAAGGATGAATGGTGGCGAATTGGTAGTGAGCGATACCGGCAATGAGCGGGGCTGGGAGTTCTTTCTCTATTAGCTGGTCATTTACCCAGCTAACAAGCTCTTCCATCAATAACGCAACGTCTTGCGCCTCAGGAGGCATATAGATCATATTCCCTGATCCACTCTCGCGTATCACGTTCTGCCCATCACGATACGAGCTTGGCATCATTTTCCCATCCATTACGCATCCATGGATCGTTTGGGCCATTTCTACCGTGATTCCCTGTGCCCCCGACTGGATGACTTCATCTACGTAATCGAGAGCAATAAAGTAATTTTTTACTTCGATCTCATCTCTTTTACGGTTCGGAAACGTCCCACCTTTAGCCACCACCTCGACCTCGGCCTCAGTTAGCCTATTCCCCTCAATCTGGGTAGAATAGTGAGTAGAAATCAACCTCGCTGACTCACGTAGTGAAGTGAGCAACTGAGCAGTGACTGGAAGACTGGTAAAAACCTGCCGGGACACCTCAATATCCATTAGATACTGAGTAGTCTTCGGGCTGATGATGAAATGGGGCTGGAACATTTGATTACGATTAATATTCTAGTAAACTGCGAGTAAATTGCGAGTAAATTACTCATTAAAATCACTCTTATACCCAGAACATCACCCTTCTCGCCGAAATGTCTCCACTCTAATCATTTGCGTGATCTCTAAATGTGAGGTGGTCATTGCGGTCGTGTAGGATTCCAACGAGATATGAAGCCGTTAGTAAGACTACCCAGCGCCCATCCTGATCTCGGGCGATGACACTGCCTGAGGGAAGCTGCACCTCGGGTGGATCCAGAGACCTTCGGGATGCATCAGGCTCGTTCTCCTCAAACCACTGAACAATCGACCAAGGCGGGTTTTCAAGTCTCGTTTCGACATTGTATTCCGAGATGAGTCGCGCTTGTAAGACCTCGAATTGGAGTGGTCCAACCGCCCCCCAGAGAGGAACACTCTGAGCACTCCCGTGAACTTGGTAAGCTTGAGCCACTCCTTCTTTCATCAACTGCTCTATTCCTGAGCGGTAACGTTTAATATTGGCGGTGTCACTATTGATGATGTAGGCAAAACACTCGGGTGTGAAGCGAGGCATCTCATTATAGACCACTTTCGGATCGCTCGTAAGGGTGTCTCCGATGAGGAAATTATAGTTTCCGACGAGGGCGAGAATGTCTCCAGCATAGGCGGTATCCAAAGTTTCGCGATCCTTACCGAACAACTTTTGGGCGTTCGCGAGTCTCACTTTCTTTCCCGTCCGCTGATCCGTGATCTGCATATCCCGCTCGAAGATCCCAGAAACAATCCGCACGAATACTGCCCTGTCACGGTGTCGAGGATTCATGTTTGCTTGAATTTTGAATACAAAACCCGAAAAATTATTGGTATTGGGAGCGATCATTTCGCCATCATTGACACGTCCTGTCGGTGCTGGAGCCATTTCTAGAAAGCTCTCCAGCATGTTCTGAACTCCAAAGTTATTCATCGCACTGCCAAAATAAATGGGCATTTGTTCGCCAGCCAGAACCCGCTCGATGTCGAGAGGCTCGGTCAGACCGTCGAGCATTTCGACTTCCTGGGTCACTGTCTCATAGAGTTCATCATCCAATGCTTCGCGGACTTTTTCATCTTCGATGCCGGCAACTTCGAGCGGAGCCTTGAATGCTCCGCGCACGGTTTTCTCAAAGAGATTCACCTCACCCTTTTTACGATCATAGACACCACGGAAGCGTGGACCATCACCGAGCGGCCAGTTGACTGGGGCTGGGGCTAATTTCAGCACGTTTTCTAACTCATCGATCAACTCCAGCGGAGGACGTGATGGTCGGTCCATTTTATTGATAAACACGAAAATAGGCACCCCTCTTCTTCGACAAACATCGAACAATTTCAAGGTCTGCGCCTCGATCCCCTTACCGGCATCGATGACCATCACGGCGGCGTCAACAGCCGAAAGAACCCGGTAGGTGTCTTCGGAAAAATCATGGTGTCCCGGAGTATCGAGCAGATTGATGCAGCAATCTTTGTATTCAAATTGAAGCACCGTAGAGGAAACCGAAATCCCCCGTTCCTTCTCCATCGCCATCCAGTCACTGGAGGTGGATTGCTGTTCTTTCTTTGAAGTGACACTCCCGGCTAACCCAATCGCTCCCCCGTAAAGAAGCAGCTTTTCGGTGAGAGTCGTCTTCCCCGCATCTGGGTGAGAAATGATCGCAAAGGTTCTGCGACGTTTAATTTCGCGGGCGGCAGCGGCGGAAACCGTGTTTATTTTAGCTGAAGTAGTCAAAGTTAGAAAATGATTAAATCAAAGCCGCGCAATTTGCAACCCTTCCTCACAATTAGCTTCTTATTATGCCTTTGCGGTTGCAAAAATAGTGAATCAAGCAGAATAAAAAGACGAAGCTGGTCAAGCACGACCTCCATTACACAGGAGAAGGTCATCAGACAGTCGGTAAACGCTTTGCCGAGAGTGCCATCGAGTTGATCAAGAAGAACAGCAACTAGCATTGGCTATTTACCGGAAATTGATCTATCATCTTGACAATGAGAATCACCTTAAAGAATCTAATTCCAACTCTGGTTATCACGCTTACCGGAATACTCTCAGCAGCAGAGTCCAAAAACCCTGTCGTGACGATGGTGACCAATCATGGAGACGTTACCATCGAACTGTTTGAGAAATCGGCTCCAGAGACAGTGAAGAACTTTATCGGTTTAGCCGAAGGAACCAAAGAATTCACCGATGCTTCAGGAGAGAAGGTTATCGAACCATTTTATGACGGGCTGATTTTTCATCGTGTGATTGAGGGCTTTATGATTCAGGGCGGTTGTCCACTAGGGAATGGTCGCGGCGGTCCTGGGTTTAAATTTAATGACGAAATCAATGCGGATAGTCTGGGACTCCAAGACAAAAAAGTTTTTGACGAAGCAGCAGGTCTTCACGAATACTTGAGCATCTACCCACAGCAGCAAGTTCAGCAAATGATTACTAAGCCAATCTTCGAGAGGCTAGGAATCACTTCACAAGAACAGCTTGAGGAAAAGCAGCAAGAACTCCAGCAAGAGCTTGAAAAATCAACGAAGACACTAACCATTAAGGCGCTGTATCAAGGTTTGGGTTATCAGTATGATGAAAAACTCACTTCATTTCCAATGAAGACCGGCTTCCTAGCTATGGCGAACTCAGGACCAAATACCAATGGCAGCCAGTTTTATATCAATTTAAAAGACAACCGTTACCTCGATGGTAAGCACACTGTTTTTGGGAAGGTCATTGAAGGAATGGATGTTGTTGAAAAAATCGCCAACGTCAAAAAAGGAGCTCGAGATAAACCAGCAGAGCCAGTCAAAATAGTCTCCATCAGGTTGAAGAAATAAGTCCTTAGCCATTCATGAGGATTTAAGGTCTCAGTTCATCAAATATGATCTTTATGGCATCAAAAAAAGTAACACCCCATTCTCTTCCGTGCCTCTAGCTCGTTCTATAATGGCAGCCAGCACAGGGCTGATATCCCCATGCTTTGCAGTGCCTCTCACTCTGAGATGAAAAGTGAAACTATCGATCTAATCTTACCAAAAAAAATTGATCTGATGACACTGGATCGAGGATGGACGGTTTGTTCTTGAATCTAGCGCCCATTGATCTCAAGCTAAGCCGACTATATGACTAATAACGATATCCTACGCCGCCTTCGCTACGCATTTGACTTCAACAATGTCCAGGTGGCTAAAATCATGGCTCACGTCAGTGAGGGAGTGGAGCCAATCCAGGTAGGTGGCTGGATCCAGCAAGATGATTCTGATCCGCTTTCAGATTCCGAGCTTTGCAAGTTTCTCGACGGACTCATCATCGAAAAACGTGGCGCTCGCCCCGACGGATCCATTCCTGAACCTCAGGAATCCATCACCAGAAACGAAATTTTAAAGAAACTAAGGATCGCCCTTTCCCTCCGCGACGAAGGCATGATGGCCGTCTTCAAGGAGGCAGATTTTGTCGTCACTAAAGCCGAACTCGGATCATTCTTCCGCAAGGAAGGACAGCGCAACTACGCCGAATGCCCCGAGCAGGTGCTGCGCAAGTTCATCCATGGTCTCGGGCAGGAAGCTTAACCACAGCCGACACAACATTCATCACTCACGATCTGCCTGCTCCTTCATCCCTGAAAACAATGTATCAAACATTGGCCGGATATGACGCTCAGCGCCATAACGTGTCAGATGGTCATCATCTTTGTAGTAAGATCTTCTATCAAAAACTTTCAACTTTCTCCTCTCATCAAAGAAATACGGAGTCGGATCCATTAGGGAAACTAAATGCTTAGGAATAGACTCCAACGCAGTTTTGCAATTCAACTGACGTGCCTTATGTTGCTCTAGAGTCGTCGTCTCCTGCGTAAAATGATTCAACTTAGGAAACCTCTTATACTGAAGCACATACTCAGCCGTTCGAGTAGTGTTCGTTTCAGGCACCTGCTCCATCAGCCACACATTGACTCCTGCCTCATTGAGCTTCTCTAACATGTGAGTAAGATGCTCGATAAACACACGCGTAGAGCTTTCAGAAGTCGGCACCACACCCGCAGTATCTATCAGCATCGGCACTGACCGGTAAGATACATTCTGCCCTGAAGCCTCCGCATCATTATAGCCATCACAGCGGGCCACCCAGCGGCTTACTAGAACCACATTGGGAATCTTCCGCTCTATTATAGAAGACAAAATACGGTTATTCCTTCGATAAAACATCTCTTGTTCTTCAGTATCAGATTCTTGGTAAAACACTCCCGGTATGAGTGGATTACCTGGAGACAGATACGCCTCACCTTTTAATCCATTTGCCATTGCAGATTTCGAAATAGTCTCCGCCGCTGCCATGCCATGGCTATCACCCCAAAGCACAAAACTCACCTCATCCTGAGACACATCACCTATATCTACAGACCGGCCTTCACCCCCAGTATATTCACCACCACTCCAGTCCATATCATCGTAGAGAGCTTCATTTTTCTCTGTGAGCCTCTGTCTGAAACCATCCGTAAGCACTATTCCCGCACCCATCGAAATCAAGATGGCAGCACTGAGACCAGCAAACCAAAACGTTTTGCGGGTACTAGTCAGCAAGAAACCATTTCTAAACGGAGTCTCTATAAAGCGCCAAGACAACACAGCCAGCAGTAAAGAAAGCGCCAATAGACTGAGCTTCCAGACCAAAGTAACCTCCATCATCACATAATTAGCATAAACGACCAGTGGCCAATGCCAGAGATAGAGTGAGTATGATATCAGACCTATAAATACGAACGGCTTCAACGCCATTAAGCGACCAGATAGTGTCAGATGAGATCTGTTAGAAAAAATGAACAGACACGTAGCTAACACCGGCAAAAGTGCCGAATATCCCGGAAATGGTGTGTGCCGATCATAGTAAAACATCGCAAACACAATGCCTCCAAGCCCAAGAACAGAGCCTAACTCCGTCAGTTTTTTAGGCAGCGACACTCTATGGAAAATAGCTAATAACCCTCCAGCTAATAGCTCCCATGCTCTTGACGGCAAAAGGAAAAACGCATTTTCTGGTTCAGTATCTAAAGTATGCTGGCTCAACACCAGCGAGCCTACTGCAATGACAAAAATACACCAACCAAAGTAACGCCTCGACTTTTCATAACGCCACAACAAAAAGATCACCAAAGGAAAAACCACATAAAACTGCTCCTCCACGGCAAGTGACCAAGTATGCAGCAAAGGCTTAAAATCCGCAGGCGCATCAAAATACCCTACATCTTGAGCAAAATAAAAATTTGCTGCCATTAAAGATTGAGCGCCCGTAGAGATACCTAGTTCACTATACGCCTTAGGACTCAGAATAAAACAACCTGCCACCAAGGTAAACAAAACCACAATACATGCGGTCGGGAGAATTCGTTTGATTCTCCGAACGCTAAATTCGACAAAAGAAAATGTTCCCTTACTAATCTGCCGATGAATAATCCCAGTAATCAAAAAACCAGAAATCACAAAAAACACATCTACCCCAACAAAACCGCCTGGGAAACCTAAGCCAAAATGAAATAGAATCACCCCGACTACTGCCAGTGCGCGGAGGCCATCTATCTCAGGCCGATATCTTTTAGTAATCATATTCTTTCACCAGAAGCTGTTTAGAAACCCAATATGTCTGATTAGGCAGCTTGAGCGATAAGATTATTTTGTAGTTGAATCTCAAATAAACAAACGAGCAATCGTCTGACAATGGTAAAAAATATTTGATTTTGATTCACCCTGTGAGACTTTTTTTTGAGAATAATCTATTCGCATTTATTTATTCTAGTTCTCAATTTCATACTGGTCATTTTCATTAAGCATTAAGATTTAGTATAGCTTATTAGGAGACTGCAAAGCATCGATAATGAATGATATCTACCACCTCGGTAGATGTATACCCTAAAAAAGAATGGGATTTCACTATGAATTTTGGTAGGTTCCTGCCAGATCCTATCCCAGATCCATGACAAAGACGTTTGCTAATCTAGGGCTCTCAGCCGACATCGTTAAAGCTTTAGACGAAAAAGGTTATAAAGAACCTACGCCTATTCAGCTGAAAGCTATCCCAGTGGTGCTGGATGGTCGTGATGTGCTCGCAGCAGCCCAGACGGGAACCGGCAAGACCGCGGCATTCACACTACCGATCATGCATCAGCTATCGAAGTCTTCTTCAGGGATGCGAAGGGTCAAGGCGCTTATCATCACTCCTACCCGTGAACTTGCTGCTCAGATTCAGGACAACTTGGACCTTTACGGGAAACATTTGTCGCTTCAGAACACCGTGCTTTTTGGCGGGGTGAACCAGAGGCCTCAGGTCCTAGACCTGAAAGCTGGAGTCGATATCGTCGTTGCCACACCTGGCCGCCTCCTTGACCTCTGCGAACAAGGTTTCTGCAGGCTTGATGCGGTCGAAATGCTAGTGCTGGACGAAGCGGATAGAATGCTCGATATGGGGTTTGTGAGTGATATCCGTAAGATCGTTGAACTCCTACCTAAAAAACGCCAGACCCTCCTTTTCTCAGCGACCTTCTCGAAAGAAATTCGCGTCCTCACCAAAGAATTCCTCAATAACCCGGTCTCTGTGGAAGTAGATAGTAAGAACGCCACCGCTCAGACTGTCAAACAACGTGCGTATCGTTGTGACGGGGCCTCGAAGGCAAACTTAGCGGTCACACTCATCGCTAAAGGTAAATGGCAGCAAGTGTTGATTTTTACCCGCACCAAACACGGCGCAGACAAACTTACTAAGCACCTCATTGCTTCAGTGATTAATGCCGCCGCTATCCATGGTGGGAAATCTCAAAATAGCCGGGTGCAAGCGCTGGATAATTTTAAAGCAGGACGCGTTCGTGTGTTGGTCGCGACTGATATCGCTGCTCGTGGTATTGATATTTCTCAACTCCCACACGTCTTGAACTATGAGCTCCCTAACGTCGCTGCTGACTACATCCACCGTATCGGCCGCACAGGCCGTGCTGGGCAAGAAGGTGAAGCTGTTTCATTAGTCTGTGATGAGGAGCGTGCATTCTTCCAAGATATTGAAAAGCTCATTGGTCAAAGCATCGAACTTGAAATCCAAAAGGGTTACGCACCCAAAGTGTGGTCAACCCGTATGCCGACTACTCATGAAGTGCAAAAAGCACGTGATGCTCGTCGTATTGAAATGCTTAAAGAGCGAGGCCCTCGCCCTGCTCGTGGGAGTCTTGAAAAAAGGCCTTCCAAGCGAAAGTTCAGTGGTGGTGGACGCAGCCGTCCTTCAGCAAAGCGTCCACCAAACCGCAAGGACTAATCAGTTCATTATCTAAAATTTATAAACATCAAAGAATCAACAACATGAGTAAACCCGAACATAACCCAAATCTCTCCAGCGCAGCCAGCACAGAGTCAGGCCAATACGAGAGGCCCAAAAACAGGAGGACTAAGCTGATGGGGCCGACAAAAGCGGAGACAGCACTCTTACCTGCCTTCACTGGACTTTCTCACGATCAAATCCACGTTCCCCGCACCCAAGCTGAGTGCCAGAACGCGGTCGATGCAATACTTGCCGCAGGGGTTTGCGGATTTGACACGGAAGCCAAGCCGACCTTCCGAAAAGGAGAAAAAAGCGCCGGTCCTCACGTCGTGCAATTCGCTCTCACTGACAAAGCTTACATTTTCCTGCTTCATCACAGTGATTGCGAGAAAGCCGTCGCTGATCTCATCCAGTCTGAGGACGTCCTTAAGGTGGGCTTCGGCTTAAAGAACGATCACGGGCAGATTCGGCACCGACTGGGAATCACCCTCAATCAAACCCTAGATCTCGATCAAACCTTTCGCAAGCTGGGCTACAGCGGACAGATTGGAGTCCGCGGAGCGATGGGTGTCCTCCTCAAGCAATGCTTCAAGAAGTCCAAATCTACGACCACCAGCAACTGGGCACTTAAAGAGCTCAGCCCACGGCAATTGCTCTATGCCGCCAACGACGCCTATGCCGCCCTGAAAGTCATGGAGGCATTACAAGAGCAAGGCTATCTTGAGTGCTAAGCGTCCTGAAAAGCAACGAGGTCGCGCCTGAAATTTTGAATTCTCTTAACCAGAGATAGGTCGAGAATCATCGCAAAACCTTAGCTCTAGATAAGCGCTCAGATACGGATTGAATAACCATTTTTCTGGGACCTCCTCTCTAGCAGGTAGCAAGAAGCAGGTAGTAAGAAGCGTTTTTCGTAATCTGCTCTATAACCTCCTGATTCGCTTGCGGCTACCCGCTACAACCGAAGGTGGCTACATGCTACGTCTTGCATCCTGTAAAGCCTAATAACCTAGTCATTCTGTATTTCTCCCAAGCTGGCTGACCCTATACTAAGTTCCAGGGCTTTTACATACGGGATGATATTACAGTCAGTCTAGTAACTCACTAATGGTAAATGATCCCCGTAGGAATCGGGAAGCGACCTTCGGCTTGGGAGCAGGGAGCCATAAGCGTTAGACTATATTAAACCTTAACTCCAGTCACTCGCTTGCGGCTCCTCGCTTCCTGCTTCTCGCTCCTGCCCCTTAGTTCTCTAACGTTTAAAAGCATTAGGCTTTTTATCTCCCGAATGTAATGTCCCTGTACTAAGTTCTCATATTATTAACTTGTCATAGGGGCCGGCCGTGATGTTCTATAGAGATCTTCTCATTCCACCACAATTTATTAACGATGAAAATCATCTTTTTACTCACCACTCTCCTTAGCTTATCTTTTAGCCTTCCTTCCTCAGCCACTCTCTATGAGCTTCGCACCTACACCCCTCATGAAGATAAACTGGATGACCTGCAGACTCGGTTCCGTGATCATACCCTGAAAATCTTTGAATCTCACGGGATGTCTAACATCGGCTACTGGCTCACTGAGAAAAAAGAAGGCGAGCCGCAAAAACTCGTCTATATCATCTCTCATAAAAACAAGCAGGCTGCCGCAGCTAGCTGGAAGGCATTCATCGCTGACCCTAAATGGCAAGCCGTCTTTGCTGCTTCTAAAGTAAACGGGAAACTTGTTAAAGCAATTGAGAGCCAATATCTAACCCCGACTGACTTCTCCAAGCTGAAGTAAAAAATCGATCACCCTAGTATCTCTCCAAAATCACCACAGAGCGAAATAACAAGAAGGGGTTTACTTCGCTTGAATAATTCAGTAGGAGTGTGCACTACCTCAATGAACCCTTCGATTCTATCTCGGATTTCTTAACTGAGAAAGACAAGCCACATCACATTCACAAACACATCTCTTTATGAAAAACATCCATTATTCTACCAAAGTTTTCACCTTAGTTGCCTCTCTATTCATTTCCACCTTTACAGCCCATGCTGCCGATGAAAAAGCGAAACCTAAGCCCTCCATCGAGCTAGGCACACCATTTTCAGACAATGCGGTGCTACAGCGCGAAATGCCATTGCCAGTTTGGGGATGGAGTAAGCCCGGCACCAATGTGACCGTAGAATTTTCTGGTCAGAAAAAGCAGGCCACCGCGGGTGATGATGGCAAGTGGATGCTGAAGCTCGATCCACTCAAAGCGAATGCCGAAGCGCAGCAAATGATGATTACCGAGAGCACCGGCAAGAAACGCACCCTTGAGAATATTCTCGTCGGTGAAGTTTGGATGGCATCCGGCCAGTCTAACATGCAGTGGAACGTTTCGAAATCCGATGTCGGCAGAGTTTTACTAGAGGGCATCAATGAGCGAATCGCAGCAGGCACTGAAAAACCTCTCCTGATACGTGAGGGTAAGGTTACCAATTATTTTGCTCACTTACATCCGATTGAACATGCCGAAGGCAGCTGGAGTGATGCCGGTGACAGCTCCAGTGCGATTGCCTTTGCATTTGCCTACAAACTCCACAAAGAGCTAGATGTTCCCGTGGGTATTCTAAACTGCTCTTTCAGTCAGACCTCCATTCAGGCTTGGATTCCGCGCGCCGGTTTCAAAGGTGGTAAAGACCCATACACCAAGGCGATTTACCAGAAGCTCCTCCAGACGGATCCAACGACACCCGAGCACAAAGCTGCATGGAATGCTTTCTATCAAGGCATCGAAGACGTGATCAAGGAAAACGAAGAGTTAGTGAAAAATGGCCAACCCGCCAAGGATGTGCCCACTGAGACTCCCGGTAATATGTCGGGTAACCGCGATGCCACTTGGCTGTTTAATGCCAGACTCAACCCGATGATCCCTTATGCGATCAGAGGAGCGATCTGGAACCAAGGATATGCCAACATGAACGAGGGACTCCCTTATTACCATAACCTTCACAGTATGATTCGCGGCTGGCGCCAACTTTGGGCAAGGCCTGAACTACCTGTCTATTTCCACCAGTTCTACTGCCCGCGTCAGAAGGGTGAATGGAACAATACTCCGACCATTGACAGCACCGCAGAAATGCGACTTGGCACCTGGTTGGCACGCGACATTCCAAACACCGGCATGGCGAGTCAGATTGATATCACCGGTGCGATTCACTACCGCAACAAAACACTTCCTGGCCAACGTCTCGCACTGCACGCACTGAAGAACCAGTATAAGAAAGACGTGGTAGCCGATGGCCCAATGTTTAAATCCTACGAGGTTAAAGGTAACCAATTAATCGTGACTCTCGAAAGCACAGGTGGTGGTCTTGTCATCGCCGAGACAGGCACCACCAGCAAAAGCGGACTCGCAATTCCCACCATCGTTCCGAATGGCGACGCTCAGGTGAAGCTTTTCTATCTAGCCGGTGAGGACCGCGTCTGGCATCCCGCTAGCATGAAGATCGACGGCGATAAAGTCATCGTATCATCTCCCGCAGTGAAGTCGCCTCGTGGGGTTTCCTATGCTACCGGCGGAATTGGCAATCAACCCAACATCTACAACAAGGCATTACTGCCAACATCGCCATTCATCTACTTCGACAACAAGCTCGTCACTAGCAAGGACTGGCCTACCGAAAAACTCAAGATCGCTGGAGAAGTGATCGACCCTAGCACGATTGGCAAAATGTATGAGTATCGTAAGATGCCACTACTCAGCACCCAGTTCCGCGAGAATGCCGTTCTCCAAGCAGGTGTCCCCCTTAAAATATGGGGATCCGCTGTCCACGACTGGGGATTCGAGGCCGAGGGTAAGGCGGTGGTGAAATTTAACTTTGCCGGAACCGA
>Ga0307981_1002802_pt1 | contig 13704 bp, 13 predicted proteins | sample OrgLakmetagen987_FD_201849 | JGI IMG/M metagenome (GOLD analysis project Ga0307981, IMG submission 201849) | Saline water microbial communities from Organic Lake, Antarctica - #987 | ecosystem: Environmental > Aquatic > Non-marine Saline and Alkaline > Saline | place: Antarctica: Organic Lake... | reverse complement strand
CCCGGCAGCCTGACGCGGTCGGGATACCCGCGCACCGTGCGGCGCTGGACCCGTGGGACGCCGATCACCGATGCCGAGATCGTGTTCGAAGGCGACGAATCCGATGTTGCGGTCGGCGTGTCGGTGTCGAACGTCGTCGGGTTCGAACACCATGTGTTCGAACGGGCTCCGGAGTTCTTCACCACCCGGACATCCGTGCTGCGGGCCGGAACGGAATCAGCGGTCGAGGTCGACGTCCCCGACGACGCCGAGGTTGGCGTCCACGAGCGATGGATCTTCGTGTCGCCGCGCTCGGATCTCGAACGCGACGGGTCGATCCACGCATCGGGCTCGTTGCTGGTTGCTGACCTCGGCGGCTTCCTCGCCGGCGACTCACCGCTGATCCCGCTGTTCGAACCGACGGCAACGGCGTCGCTGGCCGGGTACTCGTGCACCCGCAACCGGGTGGTGCTCGACGTGCTCGACGACGTCCGCAGCGCGTTGTCGGTCGCCACACCACCTGCGGAGTCGACCGGGGAATGGACGGTCACTCCGTTGGATGCGGCGCCCGACAACTGGACGCTGTCGGCGAGTCCGGTCGACGCTGCCGAACTCGACGATGTGTGGCTGGTGGGAACCGACTTCACCACTCCCGAGACGTTGTACCGATTGTCGCTGACCGGCGACACCGCACCGGAGGTCATCCGACGGGCGCCCGCTCGATTCGACGCTGCCGACATCGTGATCGAACAGCACTTCGCCACGAGCGCCGATGGCACTCGGATCCCCTACTTCGTGGTCGGCTCGCGCGAGGCGTTGGCCAGCACGGACGGATCGCGTGCGACGCTGCTCTCGGGCTACGGCGGCTTCGAGGTTCCGAGAGTCGCCGCGTACTCGGCCGTGATCGGTCGCAGTTGGCTCGCCGATGGTGGTGTGTTCGTGCTGGCGAACATCCGCGGTGGTGGCGAATACGGGCCGGCGTGGCACCGTGCGGGGCTGCGCGAGAAGCGACCACGGGTCTACGAGGACTTCGAAGCCGTGGCGCGAGCGGTCATCGATCGCGGCGTGACCTCGCCCGAGCAGCTCGGTATCTCGGGCGGCAGCAACGGCGGATTGCTCGTCGGGAACATGTACGTGCGCACCCCTGAACTGTTCGGTGCGGTCGTGTGCCAGGTCCCGCTGCTCGACATGGAGCGCTACCACCTGCTGCTCGCCGGAGCGTCGTGGATGGCCGAGTACGGCGACCCCGACGATCCGGCCGACTGGGCGTACCTGGAGGGCTACTCGCCCTATCACCTCGTCGATCCCGATGCCGAGTACCCGCCGATCCTGCTGACCACCTCGACCCGAGACGACCGGGTCCACCCAGGTCACGCACGCAAGATGAGCGCACGGCTCGAGGCGGCAGGCAAGGACGTCACCTACTGGGAGAACGTCGAGGGAGGCCATGGCGGCGCGGCCGACGCTGGCCAGCAGGCCACCATGCAGGCGTTGATCTTCACGTTCCTGCGCACTCGTCTCATGCGCTGAGAGTCGGGCGAGGTCGGTAGGTTCGCCACATGCGCCGACAGGACAAGGCCGACCGGATCGGAGTGATCCTCGACGAGCTCTATCCGGACCCGCCGGTTCCGCTCGATCACGAGACGCCGTATCAGTTGATCGTGGCCGTTGCGTTGTCCGCGCAGACCACCGACAAGAAGGTGAACGAGGTGACCCCTGGTTTGTTCGCCGTGGCACCCACGCCGGAGAAGATGGCGGCGCTCGATCCCGATCAGATCCTCGAACACATTCGTACCGTCGGACTCGCGCCGACCAAAGCGAGGAATCTCTGGACGATGGCGAACCAGGTCATCGACGCGGGTGGCGAGATCCTGCCCGACTGGGACTTCCTGGAAGGTCTGGCCGGGGTCGGGCACAAGACGGCGTCGGTCGTGATGGGTGGCGTCTTCGGTGTGCCGGCATTTGCCGTCGACACCCACATCCACCGTCTTGCGGCTCGCTGGGGGCTGTCGAACGGAACCACGGTCGAGCGCACCGAGCGTGACCTCAAGGCGGTGTTCCCGGAGGAAACCTGGAGCGATCGCCATCTGCAGATCATCTATTTCGGGCGCGAGTACTGCCCGGCGAAACGGCACGACCTGACCACCTGCCCGATCTGCGGGTGGGCGGCCACGAAGAAACGCATCGCACTCGAATCGGGACGCTGACCGTATGGGCGCCGCCGAGATCGCCGTCGTCGCCGTCCTCCTCGTGGCGTACGCGGCGATCTCGAGGAGCGCAGAGAGATGGCCGGTGTCGATGCCGATGCTGTTCGTGGCGGCCGGCGCGATCACCGGTGTGTCCGGCCTGGTCGACGTGTCGGCGGACAGCGGTGCGGTCGCATTGCTCGCCGAGGTGACCCTCGCCGTCATCTTGTTCAGCGACGCCGTCCGCATCGATCTCGGCCGTCTGCGCCGCTCGCTCGATGTGCCGATCCGGCTCCTCGCCGTCGGGCTGCCGCTCACAGTCGTTCTGTGTGGCCTGATGAATTCGGTGCTGTTCCCCGAGTTCTCCATCGCCCAGGTCGCGCTGCTCGCAGCGATCCTCGCTCCGACCGACGCTGCGCTCGGGGCGGCGGTCGTCGAGGACACGGTGGTGCCGATCCGCGAACGTCTGGCATTGATCGTCGAGTCCGGAGTCAACGACGGTCTCGTCGTCCCCGTCGTCGCGATTCTCACCGCCGTCGTGCTCGAGAACGGGCGATCCACGGTGTCGTGGGGTGGATTCGTGGCCGGGCAGGTGGGCGGCGGCCTCCTGCTCGGCGTCGTGATCGGTGGTGTGGCGATCACCGTGCTGCGCCACTCGTCCCGGCTCGGATGGTCCGACCCCCGGTACGAGCAACTCGCCACCTTCGCGGTCCCGATCGTGGCGGTTTTCGCTGCGTCGGCGATCGGATCGAACTCGTTCATCGCGGCCTTCGTGGCCGGACTCACCTTCGGGTCGCTCGGTCATCGTCACGACGACGTCGGTATCGCCTCCGAATCACCCGTGCAGGATTTCTCGGACGAGACCGAGGATGGCCGTCGGACCTCGCTGGCGACCCGGCTCGGTTCGTTCACCGAAGACGCCGCGCAACTCCTCGGCGTCGCCGCCTTCTTCGTGTTCGGCAACGTGTTGCTCGTCGACGCGATCGAGGCGATCAGCGTGCCGATCGTCGTGTGTGCGGTGTTCACGCTCACGATCGGCCGCATGCTGCCGGTGTGGATCTCCCTCACCCGAACCGGGATGAGAGCCCCCAGCCGACTGTTCATCGGGTGGTTCGGGCCGCGTGGCCTCGCCTCGATCGTGTTCGGTCTGCTGCTGCTCGAAGACGTCGAGCGCGCAGGACTGCCGGGCACGCTCGCCGACGAGGTCCTGGCCGTCGTGGCGCTGACCGTGACACTGTCGGTCGTGCTGCACGGAGCCACGGCGGCCGTCGGTGCGACGATCTACGGACGATGGGCGACCGCCAACGCCGATGCCGTCGCGCACATGGGTGCATCGATGTCCGATGTCGATCTGCCGCGGAGCCGCTGGTCGATGCGTCGATGACGAACGACGGGGCCCACGTTCACCAGTCGGGTCGGCCGTCGGACTCCACGTCACTCTCTTCGAGCACGATGTCCCACCGATCGAGGCAGTCCTCGCAGCGATACGCCACAGCGTCTCCCGGCTCCCACAGCCCGTCCTCGGGTGGGTGACTGAGCAGGAAGCATCGTCCGCCACAGTCGACGCAGGTGATCTGTGGGGGAGGCGAGAACATCGGACCATTGTGGCCCCACGTCGCCCTACAGTGCGCTCATGCGTGTCGTGGCGGGAGAACTCGGTGGTCGCAAGCTCGTTTCGCCGGACGGCACCGCGACGAGGCCCACCACCGACCGTGTCCGAGAAGCGGTGTTCAATGCACTCGGGTCCGCAGGCCTGTTGGATGGAGCGCTCGTTGCCGACCTGTTCGCCGGCACCGGGGCGATCGGGATCGAGGCGATCTCGCGTGGCGCCGAACACTGCACCTTCGTGGAGCGAGATCGGTCTGCGCTGCGGGCGCTCGAGGAGAACATCGACACGCTCGATCTCGGCGAGCGGAGTCGCGTCCTGCGCTCCGATGCGATGCAGGCGGCCACCACGCTCGACGTCGACGTCGTGTTCGCCGATCCGCCCTACGACTTCGATGGGTGGGACACGCTCCTGGCGACGGTTCGCTCGGACTTCGTGGTCGCCGAGTCCGGTCGGGTCGTGGCAGCGCAGCCGGGTTGGACCATCCTGCGGTCGAAGCGGTACGGCCGGGCGTGGGTGACGTTCCTCGAACGCGACGGGCAGTAGCGTCGCCTCCCGATGGCTGCCTCCGATGCTCGCTCGCTCCGGGTCCTGTACCCGGGAAGCTTCGACCCGATCCACCTCGGACACCTCGACGTCGTCGAACAGGCCCGTGAGCTGTTCGGAGAGGTGATCGTCGCGGTGATGTACAACTTCGCCAAGTCGTCGGGCAGGTTCGACGTCGACGAACGCGTCCGACTGATCGAAGCGGCCACACGACACCTCGATGGCGTCCATGTCGAGAAGCACACCGGCCTGGCCATCCACGCAGCGCAAGCCGCCGGCGCCGACTTCGTGGTGAAGGGGCTGCGGACGCCCGGGGACTTCGAGATCGAACAGCAGATGGCCCAGATGAACCATTCGGTCGCCCGGACCCGGACGGTGTTCCTGCCGTGCCGTCCCGACCTCGGCTTCGTCAGCAGCCGTTTCGTGCGCGAGATCGCTGACTACGGTGGCGACGTGTCCCATCTGGTTCCATCTGTCGTCGCCGCGGCGCTGATGGCCCCCACGATCGAGTCGGCACAGGACTGAGAGAATCATGAGCTACGACGACTACGCCGACGACCGCCGCCAGGGTTACGACGACCAACGTCAGGCGGACCAGCGCTACGACTACGACGACGTCGACGAGAACGACTACTCCGCAGCCCAGGCCCCGGCGGATTTCGCCGGTGACGCCGAGACGTTGCTGCGGCGAGCGATCGACATCGTCGCCACTGCACCGACCATGCCGTTGTCGTCGTCGCCGCGGATCGATCGTGAAGAGATCATCGAACTGCTCGAGGAATCCCTGAACCGCCTGCCCGACGAACTCCGTCAGGCCCGCTGGATGCTCAAGGAACGCAAGGACTTCGTGGCCAAGACCCGACGCGAGGCCGACGAACTCCTCGAAGCGGCCCGGGTGCGTGCCGAGCGGATGGTGCAGCGCACCGAAGTGGTCCGTGCTGCCGAACAGCGGGCGCGCCAGGTGATGGACACCGCCGACGCGGATTCGCGACGACTCAAGCACGAAACCGAGGACTTCCTCGACCAGCGGCTCGGCTCGTTCGAGATTCTCCTCGACAAGCTCGCCAAGACGGTCCACGCCGGACGTCAACGCCTGTCGATCGGCGACGGATCGGTCGAGGAGATCGCCGACGACGGCACCGACACACACGGATTCTTCGACCAGGAGGCGTGATCCAGCCGGGCTCGTAGCCTGAAGGCCATGGATGCGAAGGCCTTGCGACCGCTCCGGGTGAATGCAGTGGAGTTGCTGCGTCAGCCGGGGACGGTGAAGCCGATCGATGTCAGCGTCACCGGTTCCGAGCTCGATGTGGAGCACGAAGCGCTGGCTGGCGACGTCGATGTGGTGGTCGATCTGGAGACCATGAACGATGGCATCGTCGTGCGCGGCGCCGTGAGCGCACCGTGGGCGCGGCCCTGTCGGCGGTGTCTGCGAGATCTGTCGGGCGTGGCGGTCGCCGACGTCGACGAGCTCTACCAGGTCGAGGTGGTCGACACCGAGGCCTTTCCGATCATCGACAATCAGCTCGACCTCGCACCGATGGCGCGCCAGGCGGCGCTGCTCGAACTCGACGACGAACGAGTCTGTCGAGACGACTGCGCCGGACTCTGCCCGTCGTGCGGCATCGATCGCAACACCGCCACCTGCGACTGCGACAACGAGGTGAAGGACCACCGCTGGGCTGCACTCGACGGCCTGATACTCGACGATTGACACACGTGGTACCCGTCGTGGCGCCCGATAACGTGCAACGGCCCTGACGACCGGCCCTGACCTGATTCCCAGTGAGTGGTCGCCCGGAGAGAACGAGAGTTGACGATGGCAGTCCCGAAGAAGAAGACCTCCAAGATGAAGACCCGCAGCCGCCGCGCCAGCGCGTGGCAGCTGAAGGCACCTGCTCGCAGCATCTGCCCCAAGTGCAGTTCTGCGAAGATCCCCCACACCGTGTGCGGATCATGTGGCTGGTACCGCGACCGGTACGCCATCGACGTCAGCTGAACCCGGTCTCTTGACCCGCTCCACCATGTTGCCCGTCGCACTCGACGTCATGGGCGGCGACCTGGGGCCACGACCGAACCTGGCCGGCGCCCACGCTGCGGTGGCTGACGGGATTCCCGTCGTCTTGGTCGGACCCTCGGATCTCGACGGCCGTGACGGCCCCTCTGGCACGCTCGATCTCATCGTCGCGTCCGAGGTCATCGGCATGCACGACGACCCGGCCGGAGGAGTCCGCAAGAAGAAGGACTCCACGCTCGTCCGCGCCGCCGAGGCCGTTCGCGACGGCCGTGCGAGTGCGATGATCTCGGCCGGGAACACCGGCGCGACCATGGCGTCGGCGCTGTTGCGCATGGGCAGGATCAAGGGCGTCAAACGCCCAGCGATCGCCACGCCGATCCCGGTTCCGGGTTCCACGCCCACGGTCCTCCTGGACGCCGGTGCGAACGCAGAGGTGCAAGCCGAGTGGCTGGTCCAGTTCGGGCAGATGGGTTCGATCTTCGCTCACCATCGGTTCGGCATCGAGAATCCGCGTGTCGGGCTCCTGTCGATCGGCGAGGAAGCGACCAAGGGCGATTCGCTGCGCAAGGAGACCAACGAGCTCCTCGCAGCCACCCCCGGGATCAATTTCATCGGCAACGTCGAAGGTCGCGACATCATGGGAACCGATGTCGACGTCGTCGTCACCGACGGTTTCACCGGCAACGTGGTGCTCAAGACCCTCGAAGGCGGCATGAAGACCGTCATCTCGGCGCTGCTCGGGGCATTCGACGCCCCGGAATACAAAGAGCACGCCGACGCACTGATGCCCGCATTGCTCCCGCTCTACTCATCGCTCAGCCCCGACACCTACGGCGGCGCGATCCTGCTCGGGGTCGACGGCGTGTGCATCATCTCGCACGGCTCATCGAGCGCCGATGCGATCCGCAACGGCATCGGCGTCGCACGCGACATGGTCGAACACGACATCACCGCCGAGATCACCGCAGCGATCGCAGCTACCCGCGACTGATCCGTCCAGCTCGTGCGTCGATCCGACGCCGCTAGCCTCGCCGCGATGGCAGCGAACAAGATCGAGCGCGATGAGATCCTCCGGATCGTCCGCGACAGCCTCTCCGACATCTTGGAGATCGAGCCCGACACCATTTCTGAGGGCCAGTCGTTCGTCGACGACCTCGACGCCGACTCACTCGCGCTGATCGAACTCGTCGAATCGCTGGAGGAACAGGTCGGTGAGCGTGCGCCGGACTTCCGGATCGAGGACGAAGATCTGGAAGACCTCAAGACGGTGCGCGATGCCGTCGACTACGTGTTCGAGAACGCGAACGACTGACCGCAGCCTCGTGTCGCTCGACGAACTCGGTCAGCGAATCGGTCACCACTTCGACGACGAGTCGCTGCTGCAGCGTGCACTGCGGCACCGATCCTGGTGTGCCGAGAACGGCGACGTCCCGAGCAATGAACGACTCGAATTCCTCGGGGACGCCGTGCTCGGGTGGGCGGTCGCCGACCTGGTCTTTCGCCGGTTTCCGGACGAAGCGGAAGGCGCGCTCACGGCGCGCCGAATCGACGTCGTACAGGAGGCAGCGCTCGCCGGCATCGCCCGCGAGATCGACCTCGGCGATGCGATCCTGCTCGGCAACGGTGAGCAGCAGGCGGGTGGCGCCGACAAGGCGTCGATCCTGTCCGACGCCTTCGAAGCCGTCCTCGCTGCGGTATACCTCGACGGCGGTGCTGCGGTTGCCTTCGGGGTCGTCGAACGACTTGTCGGCCCGCACCTCGCCGAGCTCTCGGCGCGCCCTGCCCATCGCGACCACAAGACGGAGTTGCAGGAACTCTGCGCCCGCCGCGGCCGATCCGTACCGCAGTACGAACTCACATCGACGGGGCCCGCTCATGCGAAGGTCTTCACTGCGAAGGTGGTGGTCGACGGCGCGGTGGCCGGCATCGGGACCGGTGGGAGCAAGAAGGCTGCCGAGCAGGCCGCAGCATCATTGGCCTGCGACGACATCGCCTGACATGCCCGAACTTCCCGAGGTCGAGACGGTCCGGCGTGGTCTCGATCGCCACCTGGTCGGACGAACCGTCACCCGGGTCGAAGTGGGCCGGGAGCGCGTCGTTCGTCGTACTTCTCGCGAAGAACTCATCGCCGGACTGACCGGCACGACCTTCGTCTCGGCGCAGCGCCGCGGGAAGTACCTGCTCCTGCCCCTCGACTCCGGTGACGTCGTGATGATCCACTTGCGCATGAGCGGACAGGTGCTGCTCGCCGAAGGCGGGGCGGCGCGACCGCCACACACGCACGTGGTGATGCACCTCGACGACGGTCGAGAGGCGTGGTTCGTCGACCCCCGCACGTTCGGTGAGGTCGTGGTCTACGACCCGGACCGCATCGAGATCGAACTTCCGGGAGTCGCAGCACTCGGTGTCGACCCGATCGCCGACGAGTTCCCACGATCCGAGCTTCGCCGCATCGTTCGCAGCACCACCAAAGCGCTCAAGCCACTCCTGCTCGACCAGACGATCATCGCCGGGATCGGCAACATCTATGCCGACGAGACGCTCCATCGAGCCCGTCTGCGGCCCGATCGGGCGGCGAACTCGATCGATGCAGCAGCGACGTGGCGGCTCCACTCGGCCATCGTCGACATCCTGACCGCGTCGATCGCGCTCGGTGGATCGACCCTCGGTGACGCCCAGTACGTCGACCTGATGGGGATGAGTGGTTCGTACCAGGACGACCATCGGGTGTACGGCCGAACCGGCGAACGATGCACCACGTGCGGACGGGGCTGGATCCGACGGATCGTCAGTGGTGGGCGCGGGACCCACTTCTGCCCGTGGTGCCAACGGTAGGCTCGGCGCGCTGTGTACCTGAAGAGCCTCGCCCTGAAGGGTTTCAAGTCCTTCGCGGACTCGACCAAGATGGTCCTCGAACCAGGCGTGACCGTCGTGGTGGGCCCGAACGGTTCCGGAAAGTCGAATGTCGTCGATGCGATGGCGTGGGTGCTGGGTGCTCAGTCACCCAAAGCGGTGCGGTCCCAGAAGATGGACGACGTGATCTTCGCGGGCACCGCCACACGCCCGGCGCTCGGTCGGGCCGAGGTGAGCATCACGATCGACAACTCCGACGGAACCCTCGGGGTGGACCTGAACGAGGTCACCATCACCCGCGTGCTGTTTCGCACGGGTGAGTCCGAATACCAGATCAACGGTGTCAGCTGTCGGCTGCTCGACGTGCAGGAGATGCTCTCCGATGCCGGTGTCGGTCGCCAACAGCACGTCATCGTCAGCCAGGGTCAGATCGACGCCGTCCTCAACGCTCGCCCCGAGGAACGACGAGCGATCATCGAAGAGGCGGCCGGCGTCCTCAAGTTCCGCAAACGCAAGGAGAAGGCCGAGCGACGTCTCGATGCCACCGAGGCGAATCTCCTGCGCGTCCAGGACCTGCTGCGCGAGGTCCGGCGTCAACTCCGCCCGCTGGAACGCCAGGCGAAGGCGGCGGAGCGCCACGGCTCCCTCATCGTCGAATTGACCGAACTCAAGACGTTCGTCGCAGGTCGCGAGATCGCAGGTCTGCGCACGAAGCTGGAATCGCTCGCCGGGGTGAAGCTCGACAGCGGCACGGCGGAACACGAATTGAAGGCGGCGCTCGCGACTCTCGACACGTCCGTCATGTCGATCGAAGCTCAACTGTCGGCGCGTGGCGCAAGTGACGTGAGTGACCGGCTGGTGAAGGTCGAGCAACTGCGCGAGCGAGCGCGTGGGCTCTCGGCGGTCCTCGTCGAGCGACGGCGATCCCTCGAGCGGGACAAGGGTCAGCTCATCGATGCCGGCGTTGTCGCCAACCTCGAAGCCGACGGTGCTCGATTCGCTGCGGAGCTCGTCGACGTGATGAGCGAGCTCGACACGTTCGAGCCTGCAGCTGACGCACAGCGAGTCGAGGAAGCAGCGTTCAAGGCCGAACGTGAGCAGATGCTCGACGCCGTTGGGACGGAGCAACCTGCTGCGAAGGCAGCGAGCGCAGCAGCCGAGGTGCGTGGCGAAGCCCGGTCGGTGAAGCAGGCACTCGAGCGAACGCTCGGTGACCTGCGTCGTGCGACGTCACGACGCGACTCGCTGAGCGAGCGGATGCAACTGGTCGACGACGAGGCGACCAGATATCGATCCGAGTGCGAAGAGGCCGGCGAGATCGAGGGGCCGCTGTTCGACGAGATGGGCGTCGCCGAAGACGCAGCCGAGCGAGCCGCGGCCGCGCTCGAGACGGCACGCGAAGTGCGCACTGCAGCATCCGACGCCTCCTCGACGGCCACTGCCCGGGTCGAGGCCCTGCAGATGGCCCTCGACGAAGCTCGTGCCCGTGCCGGTGCGGAACGACTCAGAGGCGTCGATGGCGTACTCGGCACGCTGCTCGACCTCATCGAGATCGACGCCGGATGGGAACAAGCAGTCGAGGCCGCGCTCGGGGAGTCGCTCACTGCGGTGGTCGTGTCCGACCCGGCTGCGGCGCGCGCCGCACTCGACGCGTTGCGGAGCTCGGACACGAGCGGTGCGGTGATCGCGCTCGGGTCGGACTTCGCCGAGCAACGGGTGCCGCCGCTCGGGCAGCCGGTGCGGTCGCACGCCTCGTCGTCCCGGTCCGATGTGAATGCGCTGCTCGACGGCTTGATCGGTCGAGCGGTCCGCATCGACGACCTCCCCGCGGCGCTCGATGCTGCAATCGCCTATCCCGACGCCGTCGTCGTGACCGAGTACGGCGACCGTTTCGGGTTGTCGGGCTGGCGTGTCGGTGCGGCTGGTTCGGGAGCGACGGCGGCGGCGCTCGACGATGCTCAACAGCAGGCCGAACGAGCCACCGGTGCGCTCGACGAGGCTCGCACAGTGCTGGCGGCGGCGGAGTCAGCTGTGCAGGCCGCTCGGTCGTCGGAGGCCGAGGTGGCGCGGCGCCTCGATGCGAACGACAACAAGCTCAGTGCCGCATCCGAGGGGCTGGCGCGTGCCCAGGGTGAACGCCGCGCCATTCAGTCGGAACTCGAAACGCTGGAACGGACCGTGGCCGAGGCCGACGAGAACCGCACACGCGAGGAACAGCGAGTGGCCGAACTCGAAGCCCTGCTGCCGGCGCTCGAATCCGATGAACAGGCCGAAGCCGACGCAGCTCGGGCGCGCGGTGAACTCCGTGCCGAATTCGAGAAGCGGGCTGCGGCGCTTGCGTCGAAGCGCAAGGATCTCGAGGTTCGCAACGCTGGTCTGATCGAACATCGTCAGATCCTCGAGCGACGGATCGCCGAGACCGAACGACGCCTCGACGCCGACGCCGATGCGCGAGCCGCCGCATCGGATCGGCGTGAAGTGATCGAGCGGGCGATGCGAGCGATCGATCGGATCTCGATCGTCGTCGACGCGCGTCGGACCGTGCTCGAGGCGCACCATGCAGAGCTGGCCGAGGCTCGGCGCAAACAGAGCGACGAAGTCCGGGGTCTGACGACGGAGTTGGAAGGCCTGCGACGCGACCGGACGGAGAATGAGCAGCGGCTCGACGTCACGCGTGAACGGGCTCGCAAAGCCGACATCGAGGAGGCCGAGGCCAAGCTTCGCCTGGAGACATCGATCGAGACCCTGCGTCGCGAGCTCGACATCGAACCGGCCGTTGCCGAAGCCGCCCAGATGCCGGAGCTTCCCGAGGGTGCATCCCCGGCGGGCCGAGTTCGCGAACTCGAACGAGAGCTCCGGTTGCTCGGACCGATCAACCCGCTCGCACTCGAGGAGTTCAACGAACTCCAGACCCGCCACTCGTTCCTGGAGGAGCAGCTCGACGACGTGCGGTCCACCCGTCGGGAGCTCGCCCGGGTCATCGCCGCCGTCGACGCCGAGATCCAGAACGTGTTCGCGTCTGCCTTCGCCGACGTGGCGGCGAACTTCACCGAGCTGTTCGGGCTGCTCTTCCCCGGGGGCAAGGGCGCCCTCAAGCTCACGCATCCCGACGATCTGCTGAACACCGGGATCGAGGTCGAGGCGAAGCCGTCGGGCAAGAACGTCAAGAAGCTGTCGCTGCTGTCGGGCGGCGAGCGTTCCCTCACAGCGCTTGCGTACCTGTTCGCGGTGTTCCGCTCGCGGCCGTCGCCGTTCTACGTGATGGACGAGGTCGAGGCTGCGCTCGACGACGTGAACCTCCATCGATTCCTCGGCCTCATCCAGGAGTTCCGCAAGGACGCTCAGCTGATCGTGGTGTCACACCAGAAGCGCACGATGGAGGCGGGCGACTGCCTCCTGGGCGTCTCGATGCAGCCGGGCGGTTCGTCGAAAGTCGTCACCGAACGCACCGACACCAGCCGACTTCCCCTCGACGCTTGAGGCACCCCGATTTCGGGCCCGCCGGTGCTGGGTGTTCGCCTACTGGACGATTTCGACGGCCTGCACCTCGGCGACCTGCACGGACTCCTGGCGCCATGAGGTCGGGTTGTCGACGGTGAGGGGGTGCGAGGCGGTGATGTCCCAATCGACCGTCGTGCGGGTGGTGAAGGCGTCGTGGAAGCCCGCTCCCGCTGACGAATACTCGTACGAGTAGCTGCAGTGCGTCGCCCGGTCGAGGCGGTACGGCGCAGTGGCCTGGTCGTACGAGCACCGGGCGATGCCGCCGTCGGGGTCGCCCGACTCGAAGGTGATGCCCGATGGTTCCGCTTGGATCCACACCGACACCGATCCGGCGAGGTTGGACACGGATCTGCTGACCCGCACGTCGTCGACTGCGTCGATTCGAATGTCGTTGTCGACCTGGACGTACACCCACCCGAACTCCCGGTCGACGTTCGGCCAGAAGACCTCGGGGGCGGCGAGGCGTGACGACACCTCTGCGAGCAGATCGGGGAAGACGGCGTCGGGTGTCGGGACGGTGACCCACCAACGCTGGGTGGTGCCAGGCTCGTACTGGGAGACCCCCGCCGATTGGTCGGGGGCACATGCCGTCGCCCACTCGATGGACTGGATGACGAAGGTGTCGTCGACGCCCAGGGAGAAGCCGATGCTCGTTCCCGGGGTCGACGCCGTTGCAACGGTCTCCACCGCTTCGCCGTCGACGGAGAACCCGGTGCCGTTCGAATCGTTCCGAACCAGTCCGGTCGGCTGGGACACGTGGTAGTCGAATCCCTCGTTCCGGCAGGGATTCCGGTAGTCGCCAGCGCTCTTGTCCGCATTCGGAGGATCGGCAAAGCCGCGTTCGGCAGCTGTCTCGGCCCCGCCATCAAATGATGTTCGATCCGCAAGAACAGTCTGGCTAGGAATCGCAAGTGTCAAGGCGGCAGACACGGCGGCAGCTATTGAACGCGCAAACCTCACGGGCAATAGCCCTCAACGATCTCGTCAAAGCTTTCGATCGAGTCGCGAGCTGTGAC
>Ga0307981_1002801_pt1 | contig 13706 bp, 11 predicted proteins | sample OrgLakmetagen987_FD_201849 | JGI IMG/M metagenome (GOLD analysis project Ga0307981, IMG submission 201849) | Saline water microbial communities from Organic Lake, Antarctica - #987 | ecosystem: Environmental > Aquatic > Non-marine Saline and Alkaline > Saline | place: Antarctica: Organic Lake... | reverse complement strand
TTGCGACATGTCATACATGAGATCTTCCGCCAGCAGCAGAGCTCCGCCTTTGTTACTTTCCTCGTCGATACAATGCCCCGCCTTGATATTGGAAATAGCATTGGACAATTCATTCAGGGTTTGTGTCGGTGGCGAAACGGCAGCAGAGGACGAAGGAGGTGGAGGCGAGGAAGAAGACGATGCTGTTTGTTTTGTTCTAGAAAAGTTGAGGAGAAGATCGACACTCCTCGTATTTCCTAATGGCGTATCAGATGACATCGATTCATCATCGTTTATTATGCTCATGTTAGTACTCATGCTCGTGCTCGTGGGTGTCGACTCCTGTATTCCTGTATTCCTGTTCCGTGTTGACAATTTCACAAATAATGGCAATGCCAGAAACATTCACTAGTCGATTGTCGCTGCCAACTGCCAACCGCCATCATCATCATTCTCATTCTCATGATGGAGGCCCAAAACAAGGAAGGCAAAAGAATCGCAAGGAAACGGGATTGATGAAACCAAAAATGTGAACAAATTCGAAAGAAAGGGAGAAAGGAGGGAGGGTTGAAAAGGATTCTCAATTTCAAGGCATCTTTGTTTCCCTTTGAGTGTTTCATAGTACTGCTATTGTACGATAGTTGTGATGCTATTGATGCATCGCTCATCATAATGTATCATGTTCATCACCTCCTCCGTGAAGACCAACTCAGTGATGAAGGCAAAGTCTTTCAAGTCCTCTGATTTAGGGTCCGTGATGATTCCTATCACAGCCACAAAATGGCGACAACTGAAGTGGTCACACTGCTGTCAAAACTCATTATTTGTCCCTTTGATATCAAGCGCATTGATGTCCATTCATCATTGTTGATAGCATCGTTGTAAACTATTAGACGCATTCTTTGAAAGACGAGGGAATTTATATAAAAGAGTTTGGTTAACATCATGCAATAACAGTGCACTCGTCGGTGATTGAATGGAAAATGGTGATAATAAGAAAGAGTAAAGGAAATGCGGAGTGTAGTTACTGTGCAGAGCTTCTCCTTGTCCTTGCAGTGAAAGCCCTCTATAGTGAGCAAATCTCATTCCAATTCTTCGCTAGAGAGACATCGTTACGAGGACAGGAAATTAGCCATCGGAAGAGGATTTGTGAAGTCTTCCTTTCAATAAATTATGTGTCGCATTTACAGGATCTTTAACAACGAAAAATGACAAGTTCAACTAAATATTCATCACGCAAGATCTATTTACGAGGTCAAGTGGGAGTGAATCAATCATTATTGAAATGGGATAATACGAAATGAGATGAAGCAAAGTACCAAAATAATGGGGAGCACAAATGACTTTGCAGGATTTGGTACAACATATCTATCGAATTGAAGAATCATCATCATGATTGCTCCGATGATTGGACAAAGTTGAACTTAATATTATACTAGGGGCGTTCAGTGATTAGATGTGTTGCACCATTCAACAGAAAGATCTTCTCTCGAACATGTTGTGATTGCTTGCTCTCTTTATCTGATCCTCTCCGAGCACCAATAAATCATGTTGCATACTACCCCTGGATGTGCACAGAAGAAATTACTGACAGGGGGTCGATCGATTTAAGGCACCTAAATCAATGATCAGCTTTTGATATCTTAGTAATCTAAGCACAGATGCTGCAAGTAACGGGGCAATTCTCGGCTGCCACAGGATCTCGACAACGTTTGCCGATTTGCTTGCTATTCTTACCAATCCACTCGCAATTCCTCTCACCTAAGCTCTTGTAAATGAAGTCAAAAGGACTATCTTGACATGGGTTATCTTGGGTAGGTTCAACGACAGATGCATCGACTGGCGCATTTACAGGTGCATCGACTGGCGCATTTACAGGTGCATCGACTGGCGCATTTACAGGTGAAAAGCAGCCTAGTGTGTTGCAAGTGACGGGGCAATAATCGGCTGCCACAGGATCTCGACAACGTGCGTCGATTCGCTTACTATTCTTACCAATCCATTCGCAATTCCTCTTACCTAAGCTCTTGTAAATGAAGTCAAGAGAACTATCTTGACATGGGTTATCTTGGGTAGGTTCACTGACAGGTGCAGAGACTGGCGCATTTACAGGTGCATTTGTAGGTGCAGAGCAGCCTGGTTTCTTGCAAGTGACGGGGCAATAATCGGCTGCCACAGGATCTCGACAACGTATGTCGATTCGATCACTGTTCCTACCAATCCAATCGCAATTCCTCTGTCTTTTGTTGTTGAAAAGGAAGTCAAAAGAACTATCTTGACATGGGTTATCTTGGGTAGGTTCACTGACAGGTGCAGAGACTGGTTTATTTACGGGTGCTCCAGTTGACACATTCACAGGTGCAGAGACTGGCGAACTAGTAGGAGATGCAGTGATTGGCGAGCCAGTAGGATATGCTGTATCTGGCACCGCAGTTGGCGGTGCATTGACTGGCGCGTTCACAGGTGCAGAGACTGGCGAACTAGTAGGAGATGTAGTGATTGGCGAGCCAGTAGGAGATGCTGTATCTGGCACCGCAGTTGGCACAGGCGTGGTATTAGCATTGCAGCTAAGTGTTTCTTGTCCAGTTGCATACACCAATACACGCGCTGATCCAGGAGTGCCAGTCTCCAAAGAGCAGACCTTGACAATAAGGTTGCCATTGCCAGACCAGTCGCCTTGGGTGTATTCCTGACCCTCTGAGAGAGCCGCCCTCCACGAACTTGTTCTTCTTAGCTCTCTACTTTGCTCCACGATTACCACTTGGTCTCCATACTCAGGAACCTGATTGTTTGCTCCTATCATGCGATTGTATATGATGTATAAGTCAGTTTCTCCAGAGCTGTCAATCTTGATTACAACATCCTGTCCTGTTGCTGCGATGGTATCTTCCTTTACTGCATTGATACCCACAAGTGTTCCGTCATAACTTCCATTAGAGGGATCCACAGTCACGTGATATTCCTCGTACCACTTGGTGGCCCATGTCTTGGCTGCGTTGAAGCAGAAGTGGCTTCCTGCGTCAGACCAAGAACCTCGGTTCCCCATGTTACAAGTAGGATCACGGTATGTCACACCGTCCTTTCCGCTGTGATGATGACCGAGATTATGACCAAGTTCGTGCATCTGTACGATTGGAGCCGATGCGTACTGACTCTTGTACCAAGAAAGCTCACCAGGCAATTGTCCCCATGCAGCTGCACCACCAAAATCTACTTCGTTTGGGCAAACAATCATTGTGTAATCTTTGGCAATTCCACTTGCGCCGGCAATAGCAATATTTCCACAGTTTTGCCACGTCATACCATTTAGGTTCTGGGTGGTAGTGACAGTGAGGACACCGTTGTTCACGTTTGTGCCAGTTGCTGGATCAAAGATGAGTGCGCCATTGGAGCAATCGTCATATCTGACTCTCTGATGTATCAAATAAGAATGGGGTTAATGCACAATGTTGAAATAATGTATTCTTCATAATATAATTTGTTGAATTGCAATTGAAATACGATTGATCATTGGGGCGGCATGACTTACCAGGTTGTTTGCATCGTCAAAGACATCATTGGACATCGTGGCTTCACTTTGATCTGGCCAATAATCAGCACTGACCACACGAACGACCAATACTTCTTTAGTAACGGTTGTTGTCAACTTTCTTCTGCGATTATTCTCGACACCGTTGCTGATTGCGACTGCTCCAGGAGCCATGGCTTGCTGAACATTAATCATCCCATCAGATGACATGGCTTGTGGAGCAAGAGCGAGTCTCGTTTCACCGGACACGAATCCGTTACCGAGCAAAGCAGTCGCATCATTGTCAAAGAAGAGGATGGTGTCATCATCGTCAGTAGTACAGGCAAATTGTACAGGAACCTCTGTTGCATCTGGCGGAGTAAGACCATGGACTTGGGACACAGTGCACTCTACTAATGCGAAGGTTGATTTGGAAGTATTAGCACGACCTAAATCGATTCCGTCTTTCGTATTAACGATTCTACTAGTAGTATCGACTTCATTCTAGTTGTTTAAGTATAAATGTCGCAAAGAGTGGAGGGTGAGGTGATGGGAAAGACAAGATCATGATGTTGGAGTGTGAATCATGTGAACGAATCGAAGTTAACATACCGCTTGAATAAAGCCGAGAAAGGAAAATGTTAGGAGAGAATGAAGCTTCATCTTTGTAGAACTGTTTGTAATGTAAGTATTATCGTTATGTGCTTTTGGGAAGTAGATTGAAAATAGAAAATCTGGTCATTTGATGACTATGACTGGCTGAAAGAATTGTAGGAGGGAATAGCCCTTTACAAAAATCATTCACGCTAATGTTTGAAATAAATAGCTCTTTAGGTTCGGTTGCCGCTAGTAGCTAGCAATCATGAGGACGATTATGTAGAAGGATAGGCTTTTAGAGTGTCTTCGAAGAGCTGTAAACGTCTCGTATTTTAAAATCCAAATTTCAAATATAACCGGGAACATTTAAACGGGTCCACAGCGCACGCGGGGGTCTTTGAAAATAACCAAAATATCTACCAAAAAGAGCCAAAAACAGCCAAAAAGTTAAAAAACACTAAATATCACGTCATTTCACTCACTCACTCTTATCCTCTCTTATCACTATTAAATATCTACACCAATACAGCACCTACCTCCACATGCAAGACATCTAAAACACACTGCTAGACAACGCTGCACGAATGATAGACGAGGGAATATTTATAAAAGAGTTTGGTCAACATCATGCAACAATAGTGCACTCGTCGGTGATTGAATGGGAAATGGTAATATTAAGAAAGAGTAAAGGACACGCGGAGTGTAGTTACTGCGAAGAGCTTTTCCTTGTCGTTGCAGTGGAAGCTCTCTCTAGAGTAGATTGAGCAAATCTCATTCCAGTAGAGACATCGTTATGAGGAAAGGAAATTAGCCATCGTAAGCTTTTTTTTGAAGTCTTCCTTTCAACAAATTGTGTGTCGAAATGACAAGGTCAAATATGTCTTCATCACGCAAGATCTACAAGGTCAAGGGTGAGTGAATCAATCACTATTGAAAAGGGATGATACGAAATGAGATGAAGCAAAGCATTAAAATAATACGGAGCACAAATAATGACTTTGCAGGCTTGGTATGAAATATCTAGCAAATTGAAGAATCATGATTGCTTCGATAATTGGGTAAAGTTGAACTTAATGTTGTACTAGAGGGGCGTTCAGTGATTAGATGTGTTTCACCATTCACCTGAAAAATCTTCTCTCGATCATTTTGTGATTGCTTTCTATCTAGATCTGATCCTCTCCAATTCTGCTCAAAATGGCTCCAAGTAGAACACTGCACAAAAAGAAACGAGCCCCAATAAATTATGTTGGATACTACCTCTGGATGTGCACAGAAGGAATTACTGACAGGGGTCGATCGATTTAAGGCACCTGAATCATGTATCAGCTTTTGAGATCTTGGTAATCTAAGCACCCGATAGCTGACGACCGAAGAAAAGCAAACCACGAGCAAAGGACGAAGGGTAAACTATACAGAAAAGGACTTGCCATTCGCGGCATGTTTTATATGCAAAAAGACAGGACATTTAAGTGAATAGAATGAAAACGGATTGCATGTGAAAGGAGGTTGCTGCAAGAAATTTGGAAGCAAAAAGCATCCATTCCAGTACTATCCCGAACGTCAAAAGAAGAAAGATGAGGTGAGCGATGAGGATTATGCTGGTGATGTACAGGTTGAGTATTTCACTGATTTTTGTGTTTTTTATGCTGTTATTGTGCTGCAATGCATCGCCATGTATCATGCTCGAGGAATGTGTTGCTGCAGTGATCTGATTTGATTTGATTTGGAGCGTCCGCTTCTTTCTGCACACTACATACTACTTCCTGTGGATGTTGTTGACGAGGTTGTGAAAAGCTCATATTATCATACAACTCTTTTGATGATTCTAAACAACTCGTTATCTTGATGAACTACTACTAAACGACTCAAGAAAATAAGGGCAACCCGGTCAGAAATGATATTATAATAGATATATATTATAATACAACAGTATATCAAATTCGTCTGTAGAATTCATTTAAATAGAACATTCTCATCGTTCACGATCTGAATGCATCATTTTGCCATCATGGTTAATAGAGATACAATCTCTTCAAGATTATGGCTGGCTTCTTGTATCGCACTTTTTGCCTGGTTCAAGTTGGAATCACTGCCACCCTTGGGATTGCCCTTTTCAAAATTAACTATGGAGTCAAAGTCTGCAACCCCTGCTGCGTAGGTAGCGGTCGAGGCCCTAGATATTGCTCGTTGAAAATTCTCCACTTGGGTAAAATACAGTTCTAAATCATCAACATCCAAGGTATCGACCACACTTTTTCTCAGCATTCTCTTCTCAATGTTGACGAGAGGACCTTTACCCGTCACACCAATGTAGTCCCTTACTGTCTTGTTTGTTGTTTTGCAACTAACCACAGAGGTACTCTTATCAAAGAGCGCAAATGTTGATGCCTTCTCGAGTAATTCTTGCTTATTCTTTTGTTCGAGCAATTCCCTTGGTATGTCGGCGAAGATGCATTCGACTGTTGCTTTCTCCCAGTTTTCGAGCAGGATCGTGAGCGTCGAGGATGCTTCTTGGATGAAGCCAATATCTTCTTCAGCAGTTGGCGCCTTTGCGAATGCTGTTAGTGGGACTATCAGCATTCCAGTAGTGAGGGAACTGATGAATTTTGATCTGTTCTGCAGGTCCTTGGAAGAGAATGCAAATGTCGTCACTGGGATATGCAACCAACAAATCAGCAGCAAGAGGATGTATCTTGACGAAACGCTACAATGTTTGTTCATTGGGATTGTTATTTCTGATATCCTGTTCATATTCATGATAGCTACCATACCGACTAGGTAGAATAGTAGTAGTATGTATTCAGTATTCACACACAACCAATTGTGGAGACGACGAGAGCACCAAAATCAAAATGAAAGATGCGTAAAGGTTTGGTCCTTTACAGTTGCCCTTGTTGCTGACGATGTATGTATATGTGATATGTGATATGTGATATGTGATATGTGATGTGATATGTGATGTGATGTGTGATGGATGTTGTATCGAAATAGCTCATAGCTCTCAACCATGAACATCATCCATCATCCATCACCCATCACCCATCACACAACCACATCAGAGGCTGTCGGAGGGAGGAGGTCGGAGGTCTGATGTGGGTGCACGGCGAGCGTTATTATACGGTTTATCATTTAAAAAGTAGTGCATAGAATGGCGCCGGTCAATCAAGCAGGAAAATTGCAAGGTGGAATTGACTGGGTACCATAGCCATTGGTAGAGGCAGGCATCCTAAATCCAAGAAATTTAATAAATACATTGTAATTATCACGGAATGGTTGTACTTCTGATTCTATTAACGATGCATTGTTTAGTAGATTCTTTGCTTGTACAATACAAATTTCTGTTGTGTATATAGAAGATTCACTGTCATTCAACATCGTCGGTAGTTCATTGGAAGTTGCATACTTGATGCATTTTGTTTCATCCCTCTTCTGCTCGGATGCACTCTTCAAAGAGCCGTGCTCTGTCGTTTTTAATGAGATACAATCATTTTTATTGCCTGCTTTTCACACAGCATGTTTCCTTTAGCGGCGGCTGTTGTAATATCATCATCGATGAGCACAAAAAATTTAGCAGACAGGACTCTAAATTAAATTTACGGAAAATGGGATACTCATCTATACTCATGAAATCGCTGCTTGTGTGAAATAATTATCCCAAGGAATCAATTGATGATACTATCTGATGGTGTTAATATAATGTTAAAATGTTCATGAAAATGAGGTATTCACCGTACAAAGGCCCTTTACTGACACCGTTGGCGATTGATGAAAGCACGCAGTATGAAATGATAAAAATAGTAATTTGTGTCACTTGAACTTCTTGATCTAAAAGAAAAAAGAACAAACTAATACTTAAAAAGATTGAAGGCCGAAGCTGCATCACGTGCATAATCTTGTAATAGTAACTCAATTTGTCAAGATTACCGTGTACTTCCATATGAACCAACAAAATAGCACCTTCCTTCTATTATGCTGCTTGAGCTTCTTGGCAGTTGCGTTCGAATCAGTCTCTGCCTTTACCAGCAGCAGACATCCTGTTATCTACAAGTTCTCCAGAGTAAATAATGGGATGTATATGGTACAGGATGGCCTTGCTCAATGGGATGACTCGCAGAGACTTAATAACAAATCGAAATCAAGGATTCCCGGGATTATCACGGAGCATGCAAATGGTAACAGATCACGTGATACGAAGGACCCAACTGTAGCTTTCAAGAAGGATACAGTAAATGGTATGTTTGATTATCAAACTGCCTTTGCAGACCGTATTGGAGGTGCTCATGATAAAGATGATTGGAATGCGAACCCAGTGAATGGTGTGTGTGTATATAATCGTCAGAGATCCCAGCTCGCGGTTCCTACTTCTCGCAAGAAGAATGCAGTAAATAGCATGTTCAATAATCAGATCTCAGCGCAACAGATGAAATCATTGCATGGTAGCAGGGGGGTTTTCAAAGTGTCCCTGAATTACGTTTCATTAAATTTGTTGCCGTTAAACCTCTGAAAAATGGCGTTATAAAGAACACAAAAGAAGCAATTATTTTTTGAATTTCTAGCCAAATCCATCTTTATGTTTATTCTTTTAGCTTGCGATTGCTCGCGTTGAGCATTGATGCTTGATGCAGTTCCCGTGTAAACTCCAACAGCCAACAGCGTTAAAATTATGATTCATAACTAGACTATATTCATATTATTACTTATTACGTATCACAAATCACCTCAGCCCAAGTCCATGTACCCAGTACTACTAACAGTCTTTGAAAGTAAAGTTCATCGCCATTCCAATGACGCCTCCCGCCTGGTTATATATATTGAAACTACAAGATAACAAATATTATGTTGGAACCACGCACAGAAATCAACCCAATTTGAGACTTAAAGAACACCAAGCAGGGGATGGTTCAGCATGGACGCGTAAATATTCCCCTGTAGGAGGATTTCATGAGTTGATTAAGTTATCTGATTCATGGACAAAGACAAGGGTTTTGTTGGAAGAGACTAATAAAGTTCGAGAGCTGATGGCAATCCACGGAATAGCCAATGTTCGCGGTGGAAGTTTGTGTCAGGTTGAACTCAGTGAACAGAGTGTCCAGGAGCTTCAAAGGGAGATGCGACATGCAAATGATCAGTGTCAACGATGTGGAAGGAAAGGTCATTTCATTTCGGATTGCTTTGCACGGACGGATGCTTCTGGAAGTGCCATAGGAAGTACTAGTAGTAATAGAAGTAGCGGCAGGAAGAGGCCCGCTGTCACCACAGCTGCAGGCAGATCAAATGCAACTGATCGAGTTCCCAAGAAGAACAAGAAGACCAAAGTGATGCATCATCGTGAACACGAATCTTATGAAAACGAGGAAAGTGACGAAGAAGACAGAACTGGTAATTGTTTACGATGTGGTAGACTCGGACATTCCTTCAGTAGTTGCTACGCTAAAACAACCGTCAACGGAGAAGCAATTATTAATTATGACTTTACACATTTATCAGCAATACAAGGTCACGACGACGACAAGAATGAAGGCGATGATGAAGAAGTTGAAGTATCAGCTTTTCCAGAACAGCATGTTAATGGGTTGTTCGAGCAACAACAAAATAATGGTAACTACTTTCAACGCGGGCGCACAGGGCATTTCGATAGTGATTGCTGTGCTAGTAGTCGAACAACCATCCGTGGCGAAGAGGAAACGAGTGAAGATTCTCAAAATGATTCTCAAGAGGATTCTTCTCAAGAGGATTCTTCTCAAGAGGATTCAGAGGATTCTTCTCAAGAGGATTCCGAGGAGGAATCTGAAGAGGATTCTGAATAGAGCGAAGAAGAGGTCCTCTTTGGAAACAAGCGTGTCAAAACTGGTGATAATTTTTGTGATGGGATCCTGAGTTTCCCGGGGAAAGGAATTGTTGTTGGTCACGATAGGTCACGCTAATTCAGACAAATTGTGGCTTGTAGAGATATTGCGCAACGGTTCAGTTGCATTTGATTGCTGCGCTGGTTCAAGGCTGCTAAGTTGAGATAACAAAATCCTACCGTCCACACTGATACAAGATGCATTCCAACTCGCCGGTCAGCAGGAGGGAACATCGCAAGGAAGTGATCCGGCTTGAATCACAAAGTTCTCAGCTCGTCAACCGGAGACAATAATATTGCAAATAAAACAATATTGATACGAAAAGGGTGGATGGGGATTATGCATCATTATGCTCAACTGAGGTATGTATCTCTACACCATGTATCATACTGCTGTCGAACCTGTAGCCTGCAGTCCTTGATGCCCTTTGTCATGATATTGGCGTGCAAGGAAAGTGTGAGAGGATAGCTTTTCAACATGCTGGCACGACGCAAAAGTCCCATCGCTTTGATGCATCAGTGGTGTAGCACCACGTGCGCGGCTCTCCATCTGGGTTTCTACAGTAATTTCCATCGAGCCCAAAGTCTGGGAACTTCCCATCATTGTACGTATGCTCATGAGGGTCCTGCGTATCCCATCTCTGGCATGTAAACCCTTTTTCAGTAAAAGCAATGTCACCACGATAATCTGCTTGCTTAATTTCGGTTGAATCGGTACCGCATCGTTGACCTAGAGTACCAGGTTCTGGTTCGGGCGCTGGTAACTTACAGGTAGGGACACCACAATGTTGCCAGCGCACATCTGCATCTGTAGTATAGCACCAACTGCCATTTGGTTCGTCGTCTGGGTTTCTGCAGTAATTTTCAACAAGGTTACCATCAGGGTAATTCTTTCGAGTCCGTGAGTGAGACTGGGGCTCCTGTGCATCCCACCTCTGACACTCCAAATTACCAATAGTGGTTGCTTTCTCGCCACGGTAATCCTTCTGCAAAACTTCATCACAGCCACATTCGCTCTGGTCCGCATACTTGCATGCGGCCTTTTTGGCGAGGCCCTGGCTATCCAAGAATAAATCGATGGACTCGCGACAATAGGTTTTACCCACTACAGTTTTAGCGAAGAACTCGAGCTTCTCTTCATCAATATCACCATTCGCAACAAAGTGTTCGTATTGAGAAGTTAAGTCGTTGTTATCATTGCCATTGTTTGGGTCTGCCTGACAAGAATTGAAAGTAACATCAATCTCATCGAATGTGGCACTGAGGAGGCCATTGGCAAATGTAAATTGAACTTTTTCGTTCTCAATCTCAATCTGAGTACAATCCGATCTGGTCACGACAGGCATCTAAAATAATAATAATAACAACAGCAAATATCTGGGTTAATTTGAATGGAAGGTTTATCAATCGAGTCGCATCAAATTTATTGTGTACTTACCTGCTCTACACACGCACACATGGGAGCTCCAGGAACATTTCGAACGTAGCCGCGTTGAGTCAAATGATCATACATGCTGACAAAGAATAAACTGTTACCCCGGAATCTTGTCGATACATCATCAGGATCTTCACTCCACACAAATCCATGACAATGCGAATCTTCCTCTGCATTTTTTTCAAAGAGAGCAAAGCCTTGTGACGTCCTGCTGGCAATGGGAGATCTAGCCATATCAACGTAACACACATCGGTGTTATCAGCAGGATTAGCATCAACGCAGTTTTCGTCGTATGGCTCTTTGCAATTTCCATCGCCATTACCGTCGGCGTAACGATCTTGAGTAAAGCAGCACATGGCGGCATTGTACTTGCAAGACTCGAAATTAACAAGATTATCAGGCCAAGTGATACCTCTAGATTGAGCAATATCATCATAGACATTCTTCATGCGATTACCAGGGTTGTTGGCAAGCCTGTGGAGGGCAATCCCGTGCTCATTGATGGTCTCTCGTTCTTCGTTCATGTAGGTACCACCATTATAGTACTCCTGATCAAAAAGAGGTCCTTGGTTGGTAATGGCATCAAATGGGAGGTAGGCATCAGTACAAGCTTTGGTAACGGTTTCTCTTGCAGAATCAAGACTCCCGAATGTTTGGAGTAGCCATGATCTTCGATCGCAATCAACATTGACACCTACGACAGAATCAACAAAACCCTGATAGGTGCAGGAATCTGCACTGATCGTAAACGTCTCTAAGCACTCAGAGTTTGATAGCTGAACTAAAGAGAAAAGGGCAGTAGTTTGAAGTAATAGCTTCATTGCAACAATTTACTAGAGGCAGTTTGGTCAATGAAAGATTTTATAAACCCGCCGCATACATCGTACGTCGTACGACGTATTTACGATACAACATTATTGAACTTCAATCATCCCTTTCCTTTTTTATTTGAATAATGACTCAAAAATGCAAGGAGGCATTAGCTAAAGTTGTCAGTCACATGTTGAAAATGACTTCGACTCGTGAACAAAGTAATTATTGTCTTCAGGATACTATGTATCTTTGTATCTATGCCCTTATTATCTACCTCCTGGATTCGATGGAGGATAACATGAATGCTCATGAATGAATCATCGTGTATCGTACAATGAACTATCATGCATCATCCTTGATCGATACTATCTTCCCCAAGTGTACATTATTCTACGTGCATATCTTTTGTCTTCTATCCTTTGCAGTTTTTATGTGAAATCAGCATAATTCCTTGGATTCGCGAGTAATGGTATGGTCTTCTTTCATTCTTTTAACACAAATCATAACAACGATGTACAGCTCGTTGACCTTTCCTTCGGCTTCGGTACTGTCCATTGATTCATATTCTCTCTAGGGAGACGCAGGGCAGCAAGTACTAAAGGCAAGGATTTTGAACCTACTTGTGGACAGACAATTTCCTGTTGAAGATGCAATCTAACTTTGGAGATTATTTGTGTACATGCAAGCTCATGCAAGTGTACGGGTACTCGTAGGTTGCGTACGTACTGTACCAGGCATGGCAACTATTGAAACTACTGAATGCGCCTTCTTTTGCTATTCATCTATCGATATGATCGTGGTGATCGCTAGGTATATTTTGTTGACTTCCACAATTCATTACACATAGCAAAGGTAACGAGAAATCATTCCGTTTTGTAGATCCTAAAGTTCACCCGAAGCATTTTCTTAATCTCATCGGAAAGGATCCAGAAGAGTGAAACAAAGGCATGATCAGAAGGCCGAGTATGGGATGTAGACTCAGCAGTTTGTAGGTGAAGTGGCGCATTCTTCATTCAACCCAGCAATTGCATTTCTGCAGCTAGGTACCAGAGAAATTGTCAGCCACAGTTTGAACATGCTGCTCCAAAGCATCTTGATAATTTTTCAGCCGTGTTTCGCTAATGTATAATCTCATTTGCAACGCTTGAATCTGATTCTCAAAATCCTCCTTCATCAATCGCATCGATTTGGAATTTGTTTTTCTTTCTACCAAAAGTTGTTCATTCTTACCAACAATCTTCATTTCGAGGCGGCGGTTGCGTTCTTGTAACATTGCACGATCGGAATAGCTTGGTGGCGCATCATTACTGCTGTGTGTATGTGTACCTGTACCTGGAATGCTTGGAATGGATGTTGGTAGGAGGATTGCATCTGAAAGTTCGTCCGACTCTGAATTGTTGAAATCGCGAAGGGGTGCGACATAAGGATTCCTATTGTTACTATGCCATGGCAGTGTATTATCTCCTTCAGTCACATCCTTTCGAGAATCCGAATCGAGTTTGTTTCCTCTTTTCGCAATGGTCATCCA
>Ga0307981_1002800_pt1 | contig 13711 bp, 14 predicted proteins | sample OrgLakmetagen987_FD_201849 | JGI IMG/M metagenome (GOLD analysis project Ga0307981, IMG submission 201849) | Saline water microbial communities from Organic Lake, Antarctica - #987 | ecosystem: Environmental > Aquatic > Non-marine Saline and Alkaline > Saline | place: Antarctica: Organic Lake... | reverse complement strand
GTATGCAAATTAGCAATTTTAAAGCCAAGTTATATGAAGGTAAGGTTACTTACCTGTTAATAAATAGACGACTTCTTGAGCAAGGTTCTTGGAGTGGTCGGCAATTCGTTCGATTGATTTAGAGATTAGGATGGTCTCGATCGCGGTTGGAGTATCTATCAAGTCGGTGGTAGCACGGTCAGACAAGGTCTTGAAGTTTTCTTTGTTGAGATTGTCGACTTCTTTATCTCTTGGGGGAATTGACTGGGCTAGCTCAATATCTTCTTCGACAAAACAGGTAATAGCATCACGCATCATATCAAAAGCGAGGAGTGCCATCTTTTCTATGTGAACGGGGTTTTCGATGTTACCGTATCTGTTTAGGATATTACGCGTTTTTTTGGCAATGCTGTGGGCTTCGTCGCCGGCACGCTCCAAGTCATGGCTGGCTTTGATGGCGACAAATATTAGTCGCACGTCTGCAGACATGGGAGAGCGCAGGGTTGTATAACGGACGGCCGCACGGTCAATTTCGACTTCCAGATCATCAATCTGATCATCCAGCGAAAGCGCGAGCTCGATTATATCTAGGTCGTTCTCGAGAAAACCTTTAACGGCAAGTTGGCCCGCTTCGATCGATTTTTCACCGATAAGAATGAGTTTAGTGCGAATATCTGAAAGTTCGTTGTGAAAGTAGCGCTTCATAGATGTCTGAAATTAGTAAATTTATACGATTGTCTAAGTGTGTATCAACCGAATCGGCCGGAAACGTAGGCCTCTGTTTGTGGATCGCTGGGATTCATGAAAATGTCGTCAGTTTTCGAATATTCAATGAGTTCTCCGACATAGAAGAATGCTGTTTTGTCGGACACGCGGGCAGCTTGTTGCATATTATGTGTCACGATGACGATGGTGTAATCTTTTTTCAATTGATGAATCAATTCTTCGACTTTCGCAGTCGCGATGGGGTCTAGGGCTGAACAGGGTTCGTCCATGAGGAGTATTTTTGGCTTCACGGCCAGTGCGCGTGCTATGCAGAGTCGTTGTTGCTGACCTCCTGAGATGCTTAATGCGCTTTCGCTAAGCCGATCTTTGACTTCGTTCCAAAGTGCTGCACCTCGAAGGCATTCTTCCACAACTTCGTCGAGGAGCGTTTTTTTACGAACACCTTGTATGCGTAGTCCGTAGGCGATATTTTCGTAAATTGTTTTGGGGAAGGGATTGGACTTTTGAAAGACCATACCGATGTATTTCCTCAGCTCGATCTCATCGATATTTTCCCCATAGATGTCTACGTTGCTAACCTTTATGTGCCCTTTAAGTATGCGCGCGTTATCTATCAGATCGTTCATACGGTTGAAGCATCGTAAAAGAGTTGTCTTTCCGCACCCAGAAGGACCAATTAACGCGGTCACCTTCTTCTCTTCAATATCCATACTAATATTGGAGAGTGCTTTTGTATCACCATACGCGAAGTCTAGGTCACGGACTTGGATGATAGGATGGTGAGCTGTTTTAGGAGTCATGAGAGGATTGAAAGGTTTAAACTATGCGTTCAAAAGTTTTTATAAATTGAGTGTATTAAGTCTTCGATTTACCAGCGGTATTTACTGCGTAGTCTTATGCGCAGGAGTATACTGCTAAGGGCGAATGCACCAACGATGCATAAAAATACGAAGGCAGTTCCATATTGCATATTACGCGTATACTCGTTCTGAGGTATTTTAGAGCTGACTACATATATATGGTAAGGTAAGGCCATGACGCCTTGAAAAAAGAAATCAGATGGTTTTTCCAAGCCTTGCCAAGGTAGTTGATCGCGAAGGGCGAATGCGGCCGTAAACATAATGGGCGCGGTTTCTCCCGCCACACGGGCGATGCCCATGATGGATGAGGTGAGTATTCCGGGCAGTGCGTAGGGGAGGACGTTGGTTCGGATGGTCGTCCACTCAGAGGCTCCGAGGGCGAGTGAGCCTTCGCGGAAGCCTTTAGGTATCGAGCGCATCGATTCTTCGCTGGCGGTTATGATTACTGGCAACGCCATGATCGCGAGGGTGAACCAGCCTGCGATGAGTGAGACGCCCCAACCAAAAAAGAGCACAAATATGCCAAAACCAAAAAGACCGAATACGATCGAAGGCACGCCGGAAAGGTTAAGTATGGAAAGTCTCACAAGCTGGAGTGTTTTGCCCGGACGGCTATATTCGCTCAGAAAAATTGCACAGAGCACTCCCAGTAGGAGCGCGATCGTGATTGAGCCTATGACAAGCAGGCAAGTGCCGATGATGGCGGGTCCAATACCGCCTCCACTGTAAGCATAATTGTTGTAGATATAATTTTCGGGGTCGGGCAAAGCTTCTAACTTTTGATATTCAGAATCGCTGTAGAGAAGGCGCCCGCTTTTACGTGCTTTTTCGAGCATTTTATTGCGCGCTTTCAGGCCCGCAATTTCCTCTTGGATCGAGAGGATTTCTTTGTCCGAATTTTTACTGTAGGCAAGTGCTTCGGATTGTTGTTCGAGTGCGACAATTTGTTTATTAACTGCGTTTTGCTCGAAGAAAATAGCTTTTGGTTCGTAGACATGTAGCGTTTGGGGCTTCTGCGTTAAGAACCCGATATTTACAAAAGGGGCTTCTGCCTGAAATACTGCTTTCGCGCCGTTGTAGGTGATATTTACAAAGATACATCCGGCAGCGATCACGATCAAGTATGTGGCGATTCGAAAACTCGTAATGAGTAGATTTTCGACGGCAGCATCTCTAGCCGGGCGCTTGGTGAATTTGTTTATGTGCATCTGCATCGTTAGAGTGTTTAATCGTCAGTCTAGTTACGTTCGCTACCATATTTGCGGAGGACCCACTGAGCTGAATAATTTACGATGAGCGATAGGAAGAAGAGAACGATGCCGACCATAAAGAGTGCTCGGTAATGTAGACTGCCCTGAACAACCTCACCCATTTCTTGCGCGATTACACCAGTCATGGTGTGAACTGGTTCAAAGACGGCACCGATGCCCTCCATGAAATCTGGTATTTTAATGCGGTTACCTGCACATAAGAGTACGACCATTGTTTCGCCGATGATTCGGCCGAAACCTAGCATGATCGCTGAAATAATACCTGACAGAGCACTCGGGACGATAACTTTAAAAATCGTTTGTAGTCGGGTAGCACCCATGGCTAAGGAGGCTTCTCTTAGTTTTCCGGGCACGTTGTTGATAGCGTCTTCGGCCAAAGTGAAAATGGTCGGCGTGGCCATGAGCGCGAGCAATGCTCCGGCAGTCAAAGCGTTCAGTCTTTCTTGTATGGGGAAGAAGGGCAGCCAACTTAAGAGCGGTAAATTCGAGAGGTTAAGTACTCCTTGTCCAAAAACCGCGACGCCAAAAAAACCAATGACGACGGATGGAATGGCGGAGATGAACTCGATGTATGGCTTTATGATGTTTCGCTCGGTGGGCCCGGCAATTTGATTTAAATAAATCGCAGCACTTACGCTGAAGGGGACCGCAATGAGCAAAGCGATGATGGAGATGGACAATGATCCGGTGAGCAATGGGAGCAGCCCATACTGATCTTTGCTGGCGCTTGAACTCGACCAAACTCGGCCCGTTAAAAAACTCATAAATACATTTTTAAATGCTACGGGCTGCGAAAAATTGTATGTATCCAATTGGAGATTTGTCGAGTTGAGCGAATCAGTGAATCTGCTTTGTGCTTCAACAAATTCAGTGTATTGCTGCGATATCTTTTCATTCGGCCAGTCTATGAGTATACCCGAGCGTACGCGCTGCTTTGCTTCCAAAGCTAACATATCGATCAATCGAGAATACTCTGTGCGCTGGTCCTGGATTTGTTGGATCGCTTTTTGATAATCTGTAGAGTCTTTCGACCACTGGGCCTCGGTTTTTAAGTTTTTGGTAAAGTATTTTTGCTCAACTGATTTTGCAAAATCGAGCTGTGAAGCCAGATAGTCACGCACTGGGTAACTAGCTTCTAGGTATCCAAAAAATAAGTCGTTTACTTTCGAGGTTTCTATGCGGGCTTGGACTTGATTTACCGATAGCTGTTCGACTTCGCGCAAGTGATTGATCCAGTCCGCTCGGATGCGAATGAGGTTTTGGTGTAAGCGGACATACGTATCAATTGGTTGCTGCTGAATGTCGACATACTCCATGCCAGACTGACGATACGATACGAGCGCATCGTATTCTTGAGTAAAAAATCCTAAGCCTTCTTTAAATAGAAAAACCGTGATCAAAGTGAGGATTGCGATCGTGAGAACCGCGCAGTTTCTGAAAAAGAACTTGATTGATCGGTCTTTAGCTTTCTTTGAATGCTTCGCTTTCGCATTTAGTTCGAATGGTGAAGCGGCTTCAGGCTGCTTCTTTTCCTGTTCTCTCATTTCCAACTCTCCGAGTTAAATGAGTTCGTATTTCGGGCCGCGGTCGCGGGTAAGAAATAAACACTTTCGACAATCGCTTGACCCTTAGGGCTTAAAACAAAATCTACGAACTCCCGGGCGATTGGCTTTTTAAAATTATTTTGATTAATCAAAAAATAAAGGGGCCGTGAGAGTGCATAGTCGGGCTCTTGCGGCATAATTCCGTCTATCGAAAGTATCTTTAAGCCTAGGCGATCTGCATATGCGAAGCCGACGTAACCAATGGAATGTGTGTTATTGGCGATCTCTTCGGCGATCTGCTCGTTTCCGGCCATGGAGAGCACCTCTTGTCCGTAATCCCGGCCGGAAAGTGCCAAATCTGAAAATGCCCGATAAGTTCCGGAAGCGCTATTGCGAACATAGACCGAGGTGTTTCCGGTTTGAAGTGAGACTCCCGCCCAGTTTTGGATGTCGCCGCAAAAGAGGTTTTCGATGTCTTGCATACTCAGGCCATCGATCGAATTCGTTGGGTGGACGACGACTGCGAGGCTATCGCGGGCGATCTGAATTTGTGCAATCGCAACCTTTTTAGCTCTAGCTTGAGATAATTCTAATGGAGCTAATTCCCTGGAGGACATGCCGATATCGGTGGTGCCCTCTATGATCGAGGCGATGCCGGTAGAAGAGCCTTCAGCTGCGATTTCAAAAGATATATTAGAGAGAGTAGAGGCCTTTTCAGCCCGAAAGGATTCAGCAAGCAATGGAATGAGTTTCGCGCCCAGTGTGTCTGAGCCTTTAATGATGACAGTCTCTGCGGTTAAGGGGAGTGCTACTAAGGCGGTGCACAGCACGGTGCCTTTTATAATCTGGCGTAGAATAGACATCATTTTAATCAAGCGATTACCTTAATAAGAGATGCCTCAAATTGAACATGCTAAAATTTAGCTACTTCTGTAACATTTATGTTACAGAAGTAGCCCATTATTGCCTTGTCTTGAAAAAATAGATTTCTGTTTCTTTGATATGTCTGAAATTTTCATGATACTGGGCTTTGCGATGGCGGCATATGCGATCGTAGCAAATGATTCTATTCAAACGCTGGGAACTTTTTTGTCTTCGAATGCGAAGCGGCCTTGGTGGATGTTATGGATTTGGATTTCTGGTATCATGGTGGTTACTGTGACTTGGGGTTGGTTTTCCAATGGTGGAGATCCGGCGTTTGGGCGCTTGGCGGCAGAAGGAAAGACAATCGCCCATCCGTCCGAGATCGGACATGTATTTACATGGCTTTTCTTACTGCCTCCGCTCTGTTTGGTGATTTTAACGCGGATGGGGATTCCCGTGAGCACATCTCTGCTTGTGCTGACTGCTTTTAAGGGCCTAGTTGCGCAACAGCAGGGGAAAAATCCGGAGGCTGCGGTCGATTTATTTAAGTCGATGATGCAAAAATCGCTGGTTGGCTACGCAATCGCATTCGTGCTGGGTTTAGCGCTTTTCTATCTGGTGATTTACATCATGGAGCGCAAAGTGATGAAAGAGAGCGAGGATGGTTCCGGTGAGATTCATCCAAAGTGGATGTTTTTTCAGTGGTTTTCGACTGGGTTTCTGTGGTCGATGTGGCTAGTGCAAGACCTCGCCAACATATTTGTATATTTGCCGAGGACGCTTACCTGGTGGGGCTTGGCACTTTCGCTCGGTGGGATGGTCTTGCTCCAGGGCTATATTTTTAGAGAGAAGGGTGGCAAAATACAAAAGGTGGTCACGAGTAAAACGAACACCCTGGATGTGCGCTCGGCTACTTTTATTGATTTGTTGTACGCTACGGTGTTGCTCTTTTTTAAGGTCGATTACATTCCGAAAATGTTTGCTGCCATGGGTATGGCAGTGCCATGGCCTGAGAAGATGCCGATGAGTACGACATGGGTCTTTCTGGGTCTTTTGGCTGGCCGTGAGATCGGGCTTGCGCTCCGGTTGCGACATAGAGGTAAGAAGAAGGTGTCTAACCTGATTTTCTCGGATGCTGGAAAAGCTTTTTTTGGTTCCGCGATTGCTGTTTTATTAGCCATGTTTTTGCCTTTGCTGACGAAAGCTTTTATAAAAGACGATGTGGACCATAGTAAGGACGCTGTGCAAATCGTCGCGCCTATTGGCGATAGCTCCGACTCGGCTGATTAACTTACCGCTTGCGCAATTCGTTAGAATCGACATTTTGATTTTAGTTGATTGCGGAGTGTGGATGCTCGCTTGTTTTTCGAAATGAGAGGAAAGTCCGGACACCATAGGGCAGGATTCCCCGTGAAAACGGGGGCGCTTTCGGGAAACTGGGGGTGACGGACAGTGTCACAGAAAATATACCGCCTAGATCCCGCTTAGCGGGAGAAGGGTAAGGTTGAAATGGGGAGGTAAGAGCTCACCGCTCCTTAGGTAACGAGGGAGGCATGATAAACCCAGTCCGGTGCAAGGCAAAATAGGGGATCAGGCGGCCCGTCTAATGATTCCGGGTATGCTGCACCTTACTTCGGTAAGGATTCCGCTTCGGCGGGATAGATAAATGAGTATCGATCAAACAGTTTCGACGGTTTGAGGACAAAATCCGGCTTACAGCACTTCGCAATCAACACCTTTTTAGCGGATTCTCGATTTATGAAGCAATGGCTGGTGTTTATTTAAACCTTGGAGCTACTATAAGGTTAAACCGCCAATGGACGTTTGTGGGCACGAAAGGATTCAACTTTGCGGTCAATTGGGTTTAAGCTTTAGGGCTTAAGATTTGATGAGAGCTTTTTTTCTGAAATCTGTTGCGCGGTAAAAATTAAATGTACGCTTTGCCGCATTTATCTGAGTTATACCATATTCGAGAAGGTTTGATCTTGTCGATCGCTCAATCCGTGGCCTCGAAACTCTGTTTCGGGGTCGATGCGTATCGCCCCGGTTCCGAGAACCGAGGCCACAAGAATCATATCTATTGGGTCAAACCTTTCGCCAATTGGTATTAGAATACGATTCGATGTTCGACACTTTCTCTGGTTTTACACCTTGACAGCATGAAAATAGCTAAACACTTTCTCGCTTCTTAATTTTTTTCGACATGGCTAACACAAAATCAGCACTTAAATACATTCGCAAGACACAGACTCGTGAACTGCATAACCGTGAAATCAAGACACGCTTAAAGACCTTAGCTAAAAAGGTCCAAGCCGCCGCAGCCTCTGAGGACAAAGATGCTTTGACACTGGCAGCGCGCAACTACATTTCCGCCTTGGACAAGGCTGGTAAAGTAGGCTTGGTCCACGCTAATAAGATTTCCCGCCACAAAGCACGTTGCGCTCAATTACTTGCTGCGTAAAATTTTTCTACCCCACCCAATGGTGTCCTCGGTCACGCTTGTCGTTCCGGGGACATTTTGTGTCTGAACAGATAAAACATTTTTGAGTATACCATCGAAGCGGGCTTTTGTAGGATTTCCTCCACCTTTGTTGGGGGTTAAGCCGTTGCGCCTTCCGATCTTGGGGCGGGGGGCTGATTGGCTTGCTTTGGATAAGCCTGCAGAAGTTGCTATGCGGGAATATGCATGGGACGCTGGTCAGCCGAATTTAGATACTGCGCTAAATGAGCAGCTTAAGTCGGGCAAACCTGAGTTATTAAGACTAGAAGCTGAGATCTTTGGATCGGTTTACTACTTGGATCCGTCAATTAGCGGAGTGGGCTTGTTTGCAAAGAACCGGCAAGGTCTTGATTTTCTCCGGAATCAATACGGTTCGTCGGCGATGCACTTTCGGTTTTTGTTTGTCGCACCCAAATTTTTGGGCGAACTGGAGGAAGGCTTTGAGGCTACAGCACCCTTGTTGCCCCATAACACAAAGCCCAAAATGATTCCCTCGACCGCGAAGGGTAAAAAGTCACTTACTTTATTTAAGCGTATAGCTGAGTCTGCGGGTGGGTGGTGCTTGTGGGAGGCGAAGACTCATTTCTTCAGGCCGCATCAGGTGAGGGCACATTTTGCATTGTCGGGCGCGAGTATTCTCGGTGATCAAGTCTATGGCGGAGTCGAGGCACCGCTGCTCAGAGATTTTGTCAGCAAAAAGCGCGGAGCTGGTTCCGGCCTTAACGTATCGGTCTACGATGGCCTGGCGCTTCATTTGGAAAGTGTTGATTTCTTGGAAGTCGACGATTCGGCGGTTTCGATCCATGCGCCTTTACCGCGGACCTTTCAAGTAATGCTCAAGCGAATGGATCTCAACTTACCATTATAGCTAAATTGTGTGGCCAAATAGGTATGATTCATTACAAACTCTAGGATGAAGAATTTAATAAAACGCTTTACAGCTGGAGAATAGTGGTCCTCTATAAAACTTTTCTCTGAACACAAACAACTAAATTTTATGGGTAACTTAAAGAAGAAACGTCGTCTCAAGATGAACAACCACAAGCGCCGTAAGCGTTTGAAATCGAATCGTCACAAGAAGCGTACTTGGTAAGCTTCCTTCGAAGCTTACGATACAAATTATTCCAAAACGGCTTTCCTTCGGGAAAGCCGTTTTTTGTTTGAGGGGTGGGTAGGGTGTCTCGGATAGCGCGAAGCGCACTATACCGACGTGTGACTTTATCTGCCAGCATCCCAATTTCAGAGGATCTGTGTGGGCGGACTTCCCGAAGGGAGCGCGTGTTTAGAAGCTAGATGGCACCGGCTCTCTGCGAGAAGCCGATCCTTCAACACATCTTAGGGGAATCATCATTTTGTCAGTTTTAGTTCAGCGTTGGTATTTGAAATCAACGGCTCGGAGTTTTCCCCACTGCGGAAGCAAGGCCCCCATTTGTAAATATCTTTTAATTAAAGGCTTTGCGGAATTAAACGGACGTTTTTGCCTTGCTCGTATTATATGTGGATGAAAACTCTAAACAATGATTCATGTCGTTTTATTTTTTCTCTGCCCCATCTATTTTGGCGAAAGTCACAAGTAGTCTTTCCCTGTAACCTATTATGAAATCTAAGACAAAGGGCTTGTTTCTAGATGTATCTGAATTCTCAATTCTTGCTGCTAAAACGTCTGGATACAAGTTGCCGATTACGATCGAAGACTTAACGGAGATTTCGCTAAAGGAAGGCCAGGATGAAGATGAGGTTAAATCTCTTTTGGAGGAATTTGTCGATTTTCAGGGTAACGACTATTTTGTTTCAGTCTGTGGCGTCTATCCGGAGAGTCGGTTTACTCGCTATTATGAAGCTGATACGGTGAACAAAGCAAAAGATGTGAATCACCTGCGTAAAGTTTTACAGGAACAGTTCAGCATCGATCCTGATAAGAACGTCTTGTCGATCTTAGACGCAAATGACGGTTCTGATTATGACATGCAGAAGTCTTTGAGTAAAAAACTTTTATTCTGTGGAGCGAAAGCTGAAGAACTACAAAAGATACAGAACAGCTTACTTTCATATGCTATTTACCCAGAGCAGATGACCATTGCCTCAATATCTACCTTAGGTGGTTTTTGTGATTATGCGAAGTTCAAGAAAATGCAATCGCCACTGCTCTGCTTGGAAATGACCTCAAGTTCAGCTAACATTTTTATACAGAATCGGGGTAAAGTTGAAGTGACCCGGCCAGTGTCGTTTGGTTTGGATAGCATCTACCCTTTACTTCAGAAGGAGCTTGGGCTCAAAGATGAAACCTCTGCCCGCAAGTTATTCTATTCGAATACTTTCGATTTTGCTGAAATGGGCCCGAAACTGATGAGTCGTATCACGAAGGAGCTTCAAGCCTGCACCGGGTTTTATGAGGTTCAGACTGGGCAGACGATTGATAAGATCCTATTAAGTGTGCTTCCGAAAAATCTCTCATGGATCGAGCAAACACTGTCTCGCGCGCTTGGCCTTGATGTGATTAAGCCTGACTTTGAGTTGTGGCTGGAAAGCTTGCAGATTAAACTAGGAGAAAGTGCAGACTTAAGCGGGCTTTCGGGCCGTTGGTTCAGCGTGTTTAGTTTAATGGCACAGTTCCACCTTAGAGAAAGTGAGGCATCTAATGGCTAAGCGAAAGATGGTTCATCCCTATTGGCGTCCTAATTATCGGATTCCTGCTACCTTACCCGACATTAAGGTCGTCCGAACTGGCTTTCTGATCAACGGCGTGGCGATTACTGTTGCGATCACCATGATCTTCATGGTGCTGCAAAAAGAATATCGCGCGCACACTTTAGAAAACACGGTTTCGACATTAAAAGAACAGACCGAGTCAGGAGAGCCGCAGAATAAAAAGAATATCGCACTGAATGAGCGCTTTTTGGATTCAGCCAAGTACATACAAGAGATGAACCGTTACTATAACACGCCCTTTGAATTGGATACTCTTATGGTTGATCTATCCAATTCGGTTCCGGAGGGTTTGGTGTATCGTTCTATGTCTATCAATGAAGTGGTCCTTCCACTACCTAAGAAAAAGAGCGCACTAGGACTCCGAATAAACGTTTCCGGTTCGGTGGATGAACTTACAATTTTAAATGACTACAAGCGTGCGCTCTCAAAAGCCGGGTTCCTCAACCCAGAAGGGTATTCGGTTGATATTGACGAGTCGGTCCAAGCGCCGGATCCATTGACCCGGGTTTTCCCTTATCAACTTACAATACTGGTGCAGCCAGTTGAAGCGAAAGGGGCTAAATAAATGAATAAGGAACTTATTCTAGGATTCATTAAGCGCTACCCGACTGCACTGATCTCTGCTTTTGTGGCACTTTCTTGTCTAATCTACATTTTTGGGCGAGGTGATTTGACTACAGAATTGGAAGCCGAAGAGGCGAGTCTATCCTCGCGCATGACCAAACTTGACGCGAACAATAAGAATGCAGTTAATCTTGCAGGTGATGTCGAGGGCGTCGAGGTGCTGGTTGAAAAGATACGGGCACGATTGTTCGACTCAGAGCAGCGTGCGGTCAATACAAACTTTTTCTACACACTCGAAGAGATCGTTCCAATACGGATCAACGGAGTCAGCCAAACGCAAGTTTCGGTCCCATCGCTAACAGTGAATGGGGGTAAGCCGTTGGAACTCTACGACACGATGGGTTATGATGTTATTGTCGAAGGAAGCTATCCGGATATCATTTTGCTGATGAATGAATTCTCACGGGTGAGCCCGTTTATTCGTATTCTCGGCGTTCAAATGTCAATAGGGACAGAATTGAAAATCTCTGGCAGTGCGGCTCGGATTCGCATCGCTATACTAGCTAAGAAAAACTCATGAGTGTAGTCATTAGATACTTTAGGTCTGCAACAATCAGTTTGTTTGGACTGTCATTTTGTTTCTTCCCGGTGGGGGCCCAGGAAATTAAGCTACCCGCGAGTAAGGTTACCGTTGTGGCTACTTCGGTCCGTAAAACCGTGCTGGAAGTCGGTGCACGCTATCTAGAGCCTACCACCGATGAAGCGATTCTTGCGTTCAAAGCGAGTATAGATCCCGTGCAAAACCCGTTTACAAGTGAGGATGAATTGGCGGTCGTTAGTGAAGTATCCAGCACGACTTCGGTCGCTCCTAAGCAGGCAGTGAAAATTGTGTATGACGATGCCGCTATACTAGAAGCAGTGGCTACTAGTATGTCCAAGCAGGTGACCGGGACCTTATCACGTGGCACGTCTCAGTATCTGCAGCTACAAGGTGGGGCTTTGCTCAAATCCGGGGCTACATTTCCTGCCCGAATACCCGGTTTAGAAGGCCAAGGAACGTATAATGTTCTACTTTCAGACATCAGCGTGGATGCATTTAAGCTGACGCTTGGCACAGATTCACTCGTGGTCCCGATGGCAAAATAATCAACGAGCCGATAGCAAATTTTACCAATCATTACCTATTTATATCATACATCATACTAATCATAACAAATAGCACCGTAACCCTCATAAACTTATGAATAAAATAACACTAGTAAGTGCACTGTTTTCATTGCCCATCTGGCTATTCGCACAGGCAACTGAGAACATGAATACTGCCGACCTATCGGCATCGCCCACTACAAATGAAACAGCAACTGATTCAGTTGCTTTGGACGAACCTATGGTCGTCGAAATTCCTGAAACAACCATTGATGGCGCTAGTTTTGATGTGGATGAGTCCTTGATCCCCGAAGTCAGTGCCTCACTCCCGAGTTCTGCTGAAGTGATCCTCGATATGCCAGATGCTTCATCCGGTGAGGGTTCGGCCGTTATGGGTGAAGAAGAAACTATCTCGGTTGATTTCCCTGATGAAGATGTGAGAACAATCCTGCGTAATGTAGCGGATCTCTTTGACCTGAATTTAGTCATCCCAGATACCTTACAGGGGCGCACATCATTGAAGCTTCGGAACATTACTTGGCGGCAGGTTTTTGAAGTCGTGCTCGATCCACTCGGATTTACCTACGTTGAAGATCGAAATATTATCCGAATCAAGAGCGTCGATGCGCTCTCCACAGAGCCTGTGGATACTCGAGTATTTGTTATTAACTACTCTCAAGCAGATCAGATTAGAGGGACGATTGCACCCTTAGTGGATGCTGCTGCCGGTGGTCGTATTCAAGTAGACGTCCGCAGTAACTCGCTGGTGATTACAGAGCGTCCATCCCGGATGAATCAAATTCAAGAGATCATTGAGCGACTAGACCGGGCAACTGATCAGGTAATGATCGAGTCTAAATTCGTAGAGATTCGCAGATCAGGTGGTCGGGATCTGGGTTTGGACTGGTCTTCATTAGGTGCTGATGGTGGTGTTGGACTTCAGGTAGGCGATTTCGCCAATCGACTGTCTGGCAATGGTGGAACGGTAGATGTCCAAGCACAAAATGCTTTGAGTGGTTTTGGTGTTCCCCGAGCTGCGGTTGGTACATTGACGAACAATCCCTTCGATACTGCAGTGTTTAGCGCAGAGTCGTTCACCTCGATTCTTCGTGCACTTAACAGTAGTAACAACGTGAATTTGGTCTCAAACCCCACCGTTGTGACGATGGATAATGAGAAAGCTGAGATCAAAATAACGCGTGAATTTCCACAACCAGATTTCACTTTCAATGCGGAGACAGGGCAGCGCCAATTCAACGGTCTCGGTGATCCGATTGATGTCGGTATCACTCTAGAAGTGACCCCGACTGTAAATGCTGCGGGCTTTATCAATCTCGATATCTTTCCTGAAGTGTCTTCCACCAGTGAGGATCGTATTATTGAAGGCACAGCATTTCCTATCCGTGATGTGAGAACGGCTAAAACACGAATCATGATCAAAGACGGGTTCACGCTCGCATTAGGCGGATTGGTTTCTAAGTCCGATAGTAAAGGCCAGTCGCGGATTCCTATTCTTGGAGATATTCCTGGCCTTGGGCGCTTGTTCCG
>Ga0307981_1002799_pt1 | contig 13719 bp, 6 predicted proteins | sample OrgLakmetagen987_FD_201849 | JGI IMG/M metagenome (GOLD analysis project Ga0307981, IMG submission 201849) | Saline water microbial communities from Organic Lake, Antarctica - #987 | ecosystem: Environmental > Aquatic > Non-marine Saline and Alkaline > Saline | place: Antarctica: Organic Lake... | reverse complement strand
GATCTGGCTGAGAAGGTCCTTCAGAGCTTCTGCACCCATGGTTGCACGGAATGTGTCTTCACCGTAGTCGTCCTCAGCATCGCGGAGTTCTGTTTCAGTGAGGAGCTGACCGTGCTCTAACGGAGTATCACCAGGCTCGGTGACGATGTAGTCTTCATAGTAAATGACGCGCTCAAGATGGCGGGCGCTCATGTCTAGCATGAGACCGATTCTTGATGGCATACACTTGTAGAACCAGATGTGAGTCACGGCTACTGCTAGCTCGATGTGACCCATGCGCTCACGACGGACGCGAGACAAGGTTACTTCCACACCACAGCGGTCACAGATGACGCCTTTGTGCTTCACTCGCTTGTATTTTCCGCAAGTACATTCCCAGTCACGTGATGGACCGAAGATTCTCTCACAGAAGAGCCCACCTTTTTCAGGCTTGAAGGTTCTGTAGTTAATTGTTTCAGGATTCTTGACTTCACCCTTTGACCATCCGCGGATGATTTCAGGATTAGCAACCGTGATGGCTACGTGGTCAAATGATTCTGTCTTGTCGTCAACTCCGAAGAGTTCGCGTAAATTTGTTTCAACACTCATAATATTAGTTTTAAGATTTAAGTTTTAAGATTTAAGTTTCAGTTACTGTGTCAATTATAGTGTGAGGTCGTCTAGGTTGAAGTCAGCGTCATCGATCTTGGTCTGCGCTTCATTCTTGGCATTGAGTCCCTTACCTGGACGAACGTCTAGGCCGAGTGACTGCATTTCCTTCATGAGAACGTTGAATGACTCAGGAGTTCCAGCTTCTAGGTTGTTATCGCCTTTGACGATCGCTTCATAGATTCTCGTTCTTCCTTGAACGTCATCAGACTTTACTGTGAGCATTTCCTGGAGGGTATAAGCAGCACCGTATGCTTCGAGTGCCCATACTTCCATCTCACCGAATCTCTGACCACCATACTGTGCCTTACCACCCAGCGGCTGCTGAGTAACAAGTGAGTATGGCCCAACTGCACGAGCGTGGATCTTGTCTGCGACAAGGTGTCCTAGCTTGAGCATGTAGATCATCCCAACCACTACTGGTTGGTGGAATGCGTCTCCTGTGCGTCCGTCATAGAGAGTGGATTTACCACCTACTGTGCCGTCCTTACCGTCGCCGATCCAAGTGTAGCCACGAGTTTCAGGCTCGTTTGCTTTACGCAGGCGAGCTTTGCCTTTACCGTCACCGATCATTTTAACACCGTCGACCTTCTTGGCTTCACTCATGAACTTCCAGATTTCAGATTCAGGAATACCATCGAAAATCGGGGTAGCCACTGTGAATCCGAGAGCCTTAGCTGCAACACCGAGGTGAGTTTCAAGAACCTGTCCTACGTTCATCCGAGATGGAACACCGAGTGGGTTCAAGCAGATATCAACAGGGGTTCCGTCTTCTAGGTATGGCATGTCCTCTTCAGGAACAACAATCGCGACAACTCCTTTGTTACCGTGGCGTCCAGCCATCTTATCACCAACGCTGAGCTTACGCTTCTTAGCGACGTAAACTTTAACTTCCTTAACAACGCCTGGATCTACTTCGTCTCCTGACTCCATCTGGTCTAGTCTGCGCTCACGGTCTGTATCTAGCTCCTGGAAGCGACCTTCAAATGATGAGATGATTTCTAGGATCTTGTTTCTTATCGGTGATGGGTCGATCTCGATGTGATCGTGGATCGCTGCTAATTTTCTAAGCAATGTCTTAGTGATCTTACGGTTCGCCGGGATGATGATCTCACCTGACTGCGCGTTTACCACATCAAGAGGAATCTTTTCACCGAGTAGGATGTCTGAAAGCTTCTCAGTGAGCTGGTCAGTGAGTCCGTCTTTCTTCTTCTTGTAATCAGTGTTGATCTTCTTAAGCTGCTTCTTGATCTCCTCAGGATTTCCGCCTTCGCCTTTACGCTTAGCGATTCCATGAGTAGAGATGCGGATGTCCTGCACGATGCCCACTGTTCCAGATGGAACGCGGAGTGAGGAGTCCTTCACGTCTGCTGCCTTCTCACCGAAGATCGCGCGGAGGAGTCTCTCTTCCGGTGCGAGTTCAGTCTCAGACTTAGGAGTGATCTTACCAACGAGGATGTCGCCAGGCTTCACCTCAGCACCGATGCGGACAATTCCGTCATGGTCGAGATTCTTCAGGGCTTCTTCACCTACGTTTGGAATATCACGAGTGATTTCTTCAGGTCCTAGCTTAGTGTCACGAGCGATACACTCATACTCAGAGATGTGGATAGAGGTGTAAATATCCTCTTTCACCACTCTCTCAGAGATCACGATAGCATCCTCAAAGTTATATCCGTTCCAAGGCATGAATGCCACGAGAACGTTACGACCGAGAGCGAGTTCACCGTTTTCTGTGTTTGGTCCGTCAGCCATACACTGGCCGATCTTGACTTTCTCACCACGTTTGACGATTGGCTTCTGGTTCATGCAAGTTCCGGCGTTTGAGCGCATAAACTTACGTAGTGGATAGACGAAGATGCCAGTGGCAGGATCACTTTTCACTGAAGTAGTGTCAGACAGGAATGCCTCGTCGCTCACAGGAAGAACACCGTCCTTAGTGACGACGATCATTTCACCTGTGGATGCGGCGACTATTCCATTTGACTCAGAAATAATTACTGAACGGGAGTCATGTGCTGCCTTTTCCTCTAGTCCGGTGCCCACGAGAGGAGCATCTGAAACGAGAAGTGGCACGCCTTGGCGTTGCATGTTAGATCCCATGAGTGCGCGGTTCGCATCATCGTGCTCTAGGAAAGGGATGAGACCAGCCGCAACTGAAACCAGCTGCTTAGGAGAAACATCCATGTAGTGCACGGTGGTAGGCTCCATTTCAAGGAATTCACCACGCTCACGCGCTGTGATTCTCTTGTTGAGGAAATTCCCCTTCTTATCGAGCGGGTTATTCGCCTGCGCAATGAGGTAGTTTTCTTCCTGATCCGCTGTGAGATACTCGATGTTGTTGGTAACAATACCTTTCTTCACCTTACGGTAAGGAGTCTCGATGAACCCAAACTCGTTGATACGAGCGTAGGTGCACATGGAGTTAATGAGACCAATGTTCGGTCCCTCCGGAGTCTCGATCGGGCAGATACGTCCGTAGTGGGATGGGTGAACATCACGCACTTCGAAGCCGGCACGGTCACGGTTAAGACCACCAGGTCCTAGCGCTGAGAGACGGCGTTTGTGAGTGAGTTCTGCCAGAGGGTTCGTCTGGTCCATGAACTGTGAGAGCTGTGATCTACCGAAGAAGTCTCTCACTACTGCTGAGAGCGCCTTGGGGTTGATCAGCTTCTGGGGAGTCATTCCCTCGATGTTAACATCGAAGAGAGTCATACGCTCTTTCACGAGACGCTCAGTTCTAGCAAGACCTACGCGGCACTGGTTCGCAAGAAGCTCACCAACTGCACGGACACGTCGTGAACCAAGGTGATCGATGTCATCGAGGACTCCGTCGCCTTTCTTACACTTAAGAATGTACTTCACAGCATTAAGGAAATCTTTTCCTACCATGGTGCGCTCACCTGACTCAACATCAATGCCGAGCTTCTGGTTGATCTTGTAACGTCCTACGCGAGTGAGATCGTATTTCTTAGGATCGAAGAACAGACGCTTGAGAAGTGCACGCGCGTTTGCAGCTGTCGGAGGATCTCCTGGGCGAAGTTTACGGTACATATCTTTCAGCGCAGACTCTTCGTCATGTGCTGGATCCTTCTTGAGTGACTTGAGAATAATCTCGTCTTGGCGAGAATCGATGACTTCGATTTTCTTATGATCGAGAGCGAGAAGCTGCTTCACTACACCGATGGTGAGTGGCTCATACTTCTTAGCGATAACAACTTCGCCATCCATGATGTCTTCGAACACGACGCGTGATGAAAGCTCTTCTTCATCCATCTTCGCGGTTAGCTTGAGGCTCTCAATGTCGTAGAACTCTTGCACGATAGAACGTGTGTCAGGGTATCCTAGTGCGCGGAGGAACGTAGTAGCGAGGAACTTACGACGGCGACGACGGCGGTCGAGGTAAACGTATAGTAAGTCGTTGGTGTCAAACTGAGTTTCCAACCATGATCCACGATCTGGTATGATGCGGAATGAGAAAAGCTCTTTTCCGTTAAGGTGGAAAGACTTCTCGAAACAGATACCAGGTGAACGGTGAAGCTGGGAAACAATCACACGCTCAGCACCGTTTATCACGAATGTGCCTCGGCGAGTCATCATCGGCAACTCGCCCATGTAAACACGTTCCTTCTTATTTCCAGTCTCATCCTTGAGCTTGAAAGTGACGTAAAGAGAAGCGCTGAAGCTCTCACCAGTTTGGAGTGATTCTAGAGCTGTAGCTTTCGGTTCTTCGATGTCATAGTCTAGAAAGCCTAGCTCAATAGTCTCGTCATAACTGTTAATGGGGAACACCTCCATAAGCACGGCCTGGAGGCCTGTTTCGATGCGCTGGCTAGCAGGCACCTCTTTCTGGAGAAAGTCCTCGTAGGACTTGGACTGCACCTCAATGAGGTTTGGTGGTTCAATAGCTTCTTCGATGGATCCAAAATAGAGTCTTTAAACCAATCTAGAGACTCGCGTCTTAGTCTAGAAATTGGCGGTGAATGTTAAATAGGTCCGGTGTCTGTCTTGATGCATCTACACTGAGCGTCCTCAGGCATTTCCGCTGAACAGAATTCAGCTATTTTTTTTTGAAAAATAGTTGAATTCTAATCAATGAATGGTTGATTTTATAGTTGATCTTTCTGGTTTTGTTCTAATTTTAGTGGTTAATTACACCCAGAGGCGCAAAAAGGCGGCTTCATTTTGAGTCGAAGCCACCTTGGTGTGAAATTTCAGTTAATTATATAATACAGAATGAGTTGCTGAGTTTATTGCCGGAGAAAAATCAGTGGGAATCATCATGTTTTAAGTAGTCTAGTATGAGTTGGAGCGTGCAGGGGCGTCTTATTACACGTTTTTCTAGGGGAAGTCAATCTGATTTTTGATAAGTAAATCAAAGTCAAGTAGAAATTTAAGATTTGTTAAGCATTTTTCAATCTTTAAATGGCGGATAGACCATCCAAGCTCGATCTCTCAACTGAAATGACCTCCCCATTAAATCCAATGCTCCAAACTTCTCTATAAACCAAACCAATTTATCTACAATAGCAACCCTACTCGGCTTTTTAAGGGCTATGACCAAGATACCAAAATGATCAGGAAATTGCCTTCCAAGTGTATGAAAGAAATCTCGATCAGTGCTCAGCACCATCGCAGACCTCTCAATTGCCATTTTAATTACCCAAGAATCAGGAGACCCCTCTTCACCTAGTAGACGAAAATCGTAAACGGCATGACCAAGCTCCTCTAGATAAGATATGACTGCCTTTGGAAAATTTTCATCCAGTAAAAAATTCATACCGTAGATTCGTAAGCCGAAACTTGAAAATCAGCCATATCAGAAGCAAATAGGAGCGCGTCTGAAATCTGCTCCTGAGTGATCCCGTAGTCCTCAGACACCATTTTAACAGTGTCCCCTCCAGCCAGAGCACCAAGGATCGTCGATACCAGAACTCTTGTCCCTTTGATCACTGGCTTACCATGGCAAACACTTGAATCGATTGAAATTCCTTTTGTCATGATGATAGTATAGACAGCTTCTTCAAAACAATCAACCCCAAACGAATCCAAATAGACATACTCTCACTCTAAAAAACTCCCCTGACTTCGACAAGTTTTATTACCCTTTCTTTTTCATTGCAATGCAACGCGTTTCGTTGCAAGTCTCTGCCGTGCTTACTATTAGAAATCTTACTAAAACTGTCGGGGGGAGAACTCTCTTCGAAGACGCTAAAATGACGATCAACTGGGGCGAACGTGTCGCTCTGGTGGGACCAAATGGTGCGGGTAAATCCACGCTATTTAGAGTGATCCTCAACCAAGAAGATCCAGACTCCGGCACTGCTGAGGTGGATGAATATGCCATCACTGGATACCTCGCTCAGGAAGCCGGTGATCCGGGTGCGGAGACTATTCTAGAAATCGCCATCGGCATCACTCCAGAGGTGGCAAATTCCATCAAGGTCATGCGTGAGTCTGAGAATGCGGACACTACAGACACTCAGGAATACGCGAACGCTCAGGACACTTTCGATCTCGCAAATGGCTACTCACTGGAGCCAAAGGCCAAAAAGATTCTTTCCGGATTAGGGTTCAAACAAGACCAAATGAATGAACCAGCAAACACCTTCTCAGGAGGCTGGATCATGCGTGCGAACCTCGCCAGACTATTAGTACAAGAGCCTGACCTACTGATGCTCGATGAGCCCACGAACCACCTTGACCTGCTATCATTACTCTGGCTTCAGCGCTATCTGATGAACTACCCCGGTGCACTGCTCCTCATCTCGCACGACCGTGACTTTATGGATAAAATCATTGAGACCGTTTACGAGATCGATGAAACAAAACTCACCTCCTACACCGGAAACTACAGCTCATACGTCAAGCAACGCACCAAACGATACGAACAAAAAGTCCAAGCTTACCGCGCTGGTCAGAAGGAAATTGACCGCGTGCAGGAATTCGTGGACAGATTCCGCGGAGTCGGATCAAAGGCGTCTCAGGTAAATGAGCGCATGAAGACTATCCAGAAGCTCAAGGACAAGCTCGTAAAACCACTCTCTCAGCGCAAAGTTTTCAAATTCAACTTCCCCCAACCACCACGCTCTAACCAGATCGTAGCTGAACTCAGCAAGGTCGATCAAGCTTATGGCGATAAAGTCATCTACAAAGGTCTAGATCTCATCGTCGAACGCGGAGACCGCATCGTTCTCGTAGGTCCGAACGGAGCAGGCAAGTCCACTCTCATGAAAATCATCGCTGGTCATTTAGAGATCCAAGGCGGTGAGGTCGAGGTCGGCTATGCGACTAAAATGGGCTACTTTTCTCAGCACCGCGCGTTATCCATGAATGAGTCTAACACTGTTCTCGATGAAGTAATGTCATCCAGTCCCGAACTCCGCGAAGACGAAGCCCGCTCTATTCTTGGCTCATTCCTCTTCCGCAAGAACGATGTGATGAAACGTATCCGCGTGCTTTCAGGTGGTGAAAAATCTCGTCTCAACCTCGTGAAATTCCTCGTGGACCCTCCAAACCTCCTCCTCATGGATGAGCCTACCACACACCTCGACATTTTATCTATCGAAGCACTCGTGTCCGCCCTTAAGCAATACGCGGGAACGCTAGTCTTCATTTCACACGATGTGCACTTCATCAGAAATCTCGCAGAAACCACACTCCACGTAAACGACGGAACAGTCACCCGCTACACCGGCGGCTATGACTATTTCATCGAGAAAAGTGGTCTAGATGATGACCGTAGTGCGGTGACATCATAAACCACTGTGCAGGAAAACACATCTCTATCGTCTACCCCTCTTAAAAATAACATTCTTACAGACCATTAACCAAACAAGCAATCACCCGCCCTCGCGGGATTGCCCACCGAACAATTATGAAACGCCGTAAATTTATCACACTCACCGCCAGCGGTGTCGCACTCTCACCTTGGCTCTCACAATGGGCAACCGCCGCCAAAGAAAAAGGTGCCTATGGCCCTGGAGATTGGGGTGGTATCACCATGGAAGAAATTCGTGCCCTGTTTGAAAGCGAGAACAAAGAGGCCTTGAAACTCATGGAGGACATTATGGGGAAATGCGTGCTCGATAGAATCCTGCCACCGATGTCACCCATGACTCAGAACTGGGTCTACCCCGGCGGCCCGTATTACAAAGGCCAATGGATCTGGGACTCGATGTTCGTGGTCGATCTGCTCAGCCTTTTGCCAAGCAAGAAAAAGGTGATCCAGGACATCTTCAAAAACTACTGGGACTTCCAAGACCGGTGGAATAAAGAGATGCCAGAATACGCCCACGACATGATCACCGTGTCGATCAAAATCGACCCCCAACCAGTGCGCCAGTTTTCACAAATCGCGATCCTTGCCTGGGGCGTCGAGCGCGTTTACCAACGCAATGGTGATAAGGAGCTTATCAAACAATCCCTAGTCCGACTCGAAAAATTCCACGACTGGTACTGGCGTGAGCGCGATGTCACTAACATCGGACTTTGTGCCGTAGGATCCTACAGCGGAGAGGTCCAACATGCTCGCTGGGAAACATTCGACTATGAATGCAACATGGACGACCTCAAGCTCACAAAACACCCAACACGAAAAGGCCCTAACGAAGGGGAATGGTATGGTAACATCTGTGTCACCGGAAACACCTCCTACCTCATCATGGGTGAACGCAGCTTGGTCAGACTCGCGAAAATTGTCGGCGATACAGAAATGGCCGCACGCCGGCAAAAACGGATCGATAAATCCGTCAAAGCCATGCGCGAACACATGTGGGATGAGGAAAAAGGCGTATTCCTCTCAGTCAAACGCGATACTCTAGAAAAGGTTCCAGTGGCCACCATCAGCAGTTGGCTGCCACTCACCGCCGGTGTCGCCACTCCCGCCATGGCAAAGCGGATGGCAGAGGTGTTTGCCACCCCCGCCTGGCAGACTCCGCTCCCAGTTCCCACCTGCGAGCGCACTGATCCACGATGGCAGTCGAACGGCTTCTGGCGCGGTGACGTCTGGCCAGCCACCAACTACCAAATCGCCCGTGGCTTTGCCGACTACGGGTACAAAGACATCGCCGCAGATATTGCCGATAAAACCGTCGCCAACGCGATCAAAAACGGCATAAACGAACATTACGACTCCATCACCGGTAAGGGGATTGGCATTGAGGACTACTGCATGAGCAGCACCATCGGCACCATGATGGTCGACCGCCTTACGAAAAAATACACCTTAAAACTACGTAAATAGATTGACATGCAAGATAAGGATCAGCTAAAAAATTTGCTATTTCTCCAGCTTATACGGATGTCTGATTCTGCAAGGAAGATAGTGGATACTTATAACCCAGAAAAGTTATTCCATACTCATGGTCTGCATTGATCAGCGAGAGTTGCCATTGAATGCAGTAGAATAAATGTAGCAACCGATTTGTTGACTATTAAAGCAGTTTAGACGGCGACCAAGTATAGAGGCTACATAAATAAATAATCACTGTTAGATAGAAAAATCTTGACGAATCTACTCGCGTGAAGAACATTCCCGACGCGGCTGGAATTCCATTCGCCCCTAGAATGGTTGAATTGTCTCTACACATCTCCATCACCTCGAAAACTCACAATTATGGCAGCAAAAAAAACGGCGAAGAAAACAGCCAAGAAAACGATTAGCAAGAAGGTAGCTAAAAAGGTGGCTAAGAAAGCAATCAAGAAGGTTGCTAAGAAAGCAGTCAAGAAGGTAGCCAAGAAAGCAGCAACCAAGCCAGTTCCTAAAAAAGTGGCTAAGAAAGTAGCTAAAAAATCTCCAGTAAAAAAGGTGGCTAAGAAAATAGTTAAAAAAGTAGCCACTAAAAAAGTCGCTAAAAAGATTACTACAAAGGTATCCAAGAAGGCTGCAAAGAAAAAGCCAGCCAAGAAACTTTCCAAGTTAGAAGCTCTACTCGCTGCTGAAGCAGAAGAGAAAGCGGAGCGCGCGAGCAAGAAAAAAACTCCTAAGAACCGTATCGATACTCCTGAAATGCAGGAAAAGGTGCGTGAACTCATTAAGCTCGCTAAGGAACAAGATTACCTCACTTACGATGACATCAATGAGATCCTACCGAATGACATGGTGGAGCCATCAGATGTTGAAGCCATTCTTGAGCGACTTCGTTCAATGGAGTTTGATATCATCGATGCCTCAGAGGTGGATCGCTACCGCACTAACAAAAAAGAAGGTGTCGATGCCAGTACTACCAAAACTGAGCAGAAACTAGACATCCTGGACGACCCAGTCCGCATGTATCTCAAGCAGATGGGTCAAGTGCCTCTCCTCACCCGTGAGCAGGAAGTAGAGATTTCCAAGCGTATCGAGGATGCCGAGAATACCGTGCAGAAACACCTGCACCGTTTCGGATTTGTTACTCAATCCTACCTCGATCTTGCTGAAAGCCTGATGAAAGGTAAAGAGAGATTTGACCGCGTGATTCTGGATAAGAAGATCGAGAGTCGTGAGCGCTACATGAAGATGCTCCCTAAACTCTGTGATCAACTCCGCCAGTGCCACGAGGACACAGACCTCATCTTCCGCAAGCTCCACGCTAAGACACCGCGCGGCAAACTAAAGCTAGAAGCGGAACTCGAGAAGCAGATCGCTTCCATCGCTAAAATTTACGGACGTTTCTACTATAAGCAAAAAGTAGTAGAGGACTTCTGTGAGGTGGTAGAAGACTACCAGAAAAAGTTCTGGAAGTTTAACCGCAAACTCGCTGCAAATCCAAACGACAAAGAATTTGAAACCAAAATCCGCGAAGCACAACAGATCTCATGGCACACTGCTGAGAACTTTGAGAGTAACAACAAAGACCTCCGCGAGTGGATTAAGAAAGCCTATGGCGCTAAGACTGAAATGGTTGAGGCTAACCTCAGACTGGTTATTTCCATTGCTAAGAAATACACCAACCGTGGACTCTCATTCCTAGACCTGATTCAGGAAGGAAACATGGGACTCATGAAGGCTGTGGAGAAATTTGAATACCGTCGTGGATATAAATTCTCAACCTACGCCACATGGTGGATTCGCCAGGCGATCACCCGCTCTATTGCGGATCAGGCCAGAACAATCCGTATCCCAGTGCACATGATCGAGACCATCAACAAGCTCATGCGCGTTCAAAAGCAACTCGTGCAGGAGTATGGCCGTGAGCCTACGCCAGATGAGATCGCAGACGAGATCCACCTTCCAGTTGAGCGTGTCCGTGCAGTTCTGAAGATGGCTCAGCAGCCTATCTCACTCCAGGCACCTGTTGGTGACTCAGATGACACCTCATTCGGTGACTTCATCGAGGACAAGGCAGCGGATAACCCGATGGAAGAAGCAGGATTTGCGATGCTCAAGGAGAAGATCGTAGACGTTTTAGACACTCTAACAGAGCGTGAACGTGAAGTTCTCGAGCAGAGATTTGGCCTTAAGGATGGCTACAGCAGAACGCTTGAAGAAGTGGGCCGCCAGTTCCAAGTCACCCGTGAACGTATCAGACAGATCGAGGCGAAAGCCCTCCGTAAAATGCGCCACCCGACCCGGATCAGAAAGCTCGAGGGATTTATCGAGCTGCCGAACATGTAACTATAGGAGCGGTAGGGCGCGATCGCCGAGCGCGCCGAGCTACTCCTAACATCTCACTCACCTAATTGAAACATATCGGAACCCTAAGCCTCGGGGTTCCGAAATAGTTTAAGGCTTGAGTATAGTAAATGGCGCATCGCGAATTGCCCGGCGGTCAATCCCTACCGGTGTGTCTTCACCCCATTCAAAATAACCAAATAATTTCTGATTTAGGAGAGTATTTCTGTGACCACTCTGCAGGGCGCTACACCGGTGAGCTTGAAGTCGAGACCCTGGGTTTTGTAGGTGAGGGCATCGTGCTTCATACCTAGGAGGTGGAGCATTGTGGCGTGGAGATCATGGACAGATACGGGGTCTTTGACGACTCCGTAGCCGAGGGCATCCGTCTCGCCATGGGTAACACCGCCTTTGATTCCGCCACCTGCGAGGAAGATGGAGAACGCTTTGATATGGTGATCTCTGCCAGCTCTCTCACCAGTGCCCTGCGCCATAGGAGTTCTACCAAATTCTCCCCCCCAGATGACGAGTGTGTCATCTAGCATCCCGCGTTGTTTGAGATCAGTGAGGAGAGCCGAGGTTCCTTGATCAACGTGTTTTGCAGTGGCCGCGGTGCCTTTCTTGACCGCTCCGTGGTGGTCCCAGCCTTTATGGTAAAGCTGAATGAAGCGCACACCACGCTCAGCTAGGCGACGGGCGAGCAGACAGTTTGAGGCGAAGCTACCATCACCTGGCTTACAGCCGTAGAGATCTAAGGTGTCTTGCGTTTCGCCATTCACATCCATCAGCTCGGGGACCGCAGCCTGCATACGAAAGGCGAGTTCGTATTGTTCTATACGGGTCGCAATGTCGCGGTGCTCGTCTTGAGCCGCTTTGATGCCATTGAGACGATTCACTGCATCGATAACGTCTTTTTGGGATTCATCTGTGACTCCCTCGGGGTTCCGAACATAGTGAACGGGTGATCCTGCTGCCTGAAATTCTACGCCCTGGAGGTGACCGGGTAAGAAGCCATTACTCCACTGTCGGGATGAAATAGGCTGGCCTTGTCCGCCACCTGAACTAGTGAGGACCACGTATCCTGGAAGGTTTTGACTATCGCTACCAAGTCCGTAAAGCACCCATGATCCCATAGAGGGACGGCCGGGGATAATGGAGCCGGTGTTCATGAAGGTATGAGCGGGGTCGTGATTGATTTGCTCAGTTTTCATAGAGCGGATGATGGCGATGTCGTCCGCATGTTTGGCGATGTGCGGAAAAATTTCTGAGATTTCAGCCTGACTTTGTCCGTGCTTGTTGAATTCCCACTGAGGTCCCATGCAGCGGAGAGCTTTGCCTTGGAGCTGAGCGAGCTGCTGGCCTTTGGTGAATGATTCCGGCATCTCTTTACCATCGAGCTTAGCTAACTCAGCTTTGTAGTCGAAGCTTTCTAAATGCGAAGGTCCGCCTGCCATACAGAGGTGAATGACGCGTTTGATCTTAGGCTGGTAATGAGGCAACTGAAGCGCACTTTCTGAAGCATAGAGGCGCGAAAATGCCAAGGAACCTAGACCTGCTAGTCCATGAGATAGAAAGGTTCGGCGATTGATAGGATTCATTTGAATGGTGAGTTGTGAGTGCGGAGTGTTGAATTACGTTCTTATTACTAGGAGTGCGGAGCGGTGGATTCATCGTGCTGGAATTCACCAGTCACTATTCCTCACTCACTATTCTTAGTAACGGGTGATCGTTTCGTGCAGGTTAAGGATGGTACGGGTTATCGAGGTAGCGGCGGCAAGCTCGGCTGAGGGGATCTCTTTAGCGGCGGGCGCTGGAGAAGCTCCTATAGAAATGAACTTGGTAGCTGCCGCTGGATCAGCGGTGAAGCGCTTAAGTTCCTCTTGATAAAGTTTGGTAAGAATTTTAAATTCTTCAGCGGTAGCATTTCTACTGAGGCAGGCCATCATAGCACGCTGGATTAAATCTTGTTTGCTTTGCTTGATTAGCTTGGTGGCGAGGACTCTGGCGGCCTCGGTGAAGGTAGGATCATTGAGAAGAGTGAGCGCTTGGAGTGGTGTGTTCGCGTCTGGGCGCTCAGTGGCACATTCTTCGCGAGCGGGTGCTCCGAAGTTTTTAAGCATCGGATGGAGGAAAGTGCGCTGCCAGTGAGTGTAGATGCCACGGCGGTATTGCTGGGTCCCTTCGCTGGCTTTGTATTTCCGTCTCGGGAAGTTTAGGTGCTGATAGTAGCCCGCTGGTTGATAGGGAAAGACACTGGCTCCGCCTATTTCTCGACTCAAAAGACCAGAGACTGCGAGCGCATTATCACGGATGAGCTCGGCGGGGAGACGGAGCTGAGTTTGTCTCGCGAGAAGGCGATTGTGTGGATCACGCTTGATAAATTCTGCTCCGGGGGTGCTCGTTTGTTGATAGGTCTTTGAGAGGACGATAGTGCGAATGAGTTGCTTGACGCTCCAGTTATTACTCGTGAATTCCAC
>Ga0307981_1002798_pt1 | contig 13719 bp, 8 predicted proteins | sample OrgLakmetagen987_FD_201849 | JGI IMG/M metagenome (GOLD analysis project Ga0307981, IMG submission 201849) | Saline water microbial communities from Organic Lake, Antarctica - #987 | ecosystem: Environmental > Aquatic > Non-marine Saline and Alkaline > Saline | place: Antarctica: Organic Lake... | reverse complement strand
TCTAGTATTCAAAAACAAAACACTAACAGGCACATAAAAAAAATGACCGACAAATTCCCTTGGTAATTAGCGATTACGACAGAATCGCTTGGTAATTAAGATACGACAAAGTCGCTTGGTGTTAACATATTCAGCTGAGTAAGTCTTAACTTGATGTGTCAAATTCGATTAATAGGACTCTATCAAAACTGACAGTCGCATATGTGCCAAAATGGGTCAGTCGGCCTCACTTAAATTGAATTGATTTTTGCCACTAAATTGTCGCTCTGATTTTTAGCTAAAAGGGCTAAAAATGATCTAGCCCGGTCATTAGAATAGATTTAGGTAAGCGCCCTTTGAGGCGTAAAGCCGCCCCAAATATAACCAGACTAAGCACAAAAAAATTGTTGAAACGAATAAAATTTGATATCGTCCACGCGTTAGTTAATTTATAAGCGATTTAATGCTAAAGAATATTGTCACCATAATTTTGTTAATCTGCATCACTGCGCAATCTCCTTTGGTTGCGGCTTTAAGTGTGCACGATACGTATCACGATGGTAACACCTCAGTCCATGACTACTTTCATGATATTGGACAGCCGCACGAGCATGATGACGTAGACGCTGAAAAATTTGAAATCAGTTACTCAAAAGAAGCATTAGAGCACAACAATTCCTTTCACGATGGTGGCGTTGTAGGTATTTTCATATTTGCATCAACAGGTATTACAAATATACAACCAACCGCAAGCATAGACGAGCTTGCTGCTTGGTGGGCTTCTCCCTTTCTTAAATACACGACACCACCCCCGAAAATATAAATCCTAAATGTTAGCAATCGCCTTCTTCTCGTAGGGCTTTTTTGTTGTAGTTAAATATTGGATTTAAATCTCATGGTATATCGTCGTCTTGCCTCTTGCGCATTTTTCGCTAGAGTCCCTTTGTTATTTCTTTTGGCATCAGCCTTTTTATTGTTTTCTCTAACAGCCCAGTCATCCCCTGGTGCTCATGGCCCAAATGGCGAGCATATTGATATGGAGCAAAGTAATCAACCTACCCAAAGACCTAAGTTTGAATCATTCACCGAATCTTTTGAATTACTAGGTGAGGTTTTTAGTAATGAGCTGATTATCTATTTACATGATTTTGAATCCAATACACCGATTCAATCTGCCAGTATAGATATAGAAGTTGGGGCTTTGGCTTCAAGCGCTACTTATGATGCACTTCAAAATCGTTATATCATCAGCGACGATGGTATCGTCAATACACTGAATAATAGCGGTGAGCACGAAGTAATTTTGACGATTATGACTAACGACAACGGTGATTTGTTGGTCGCTAATTTTGTGATGCCTGAGATGAACACCCATATGGGTGATACAGATCATTCGCACGATGAAGAGCATCATCATTTTCCATGGTGGGCGCTTGGTCTATCGGTCGTCGTTTTTGCGCTTGGCTTTTTCTTTGGACATAAAAATAAAGGAGTGCAATCATGAGAGTGCTCCTAATCCTTTTTATCTGCCTTTCAGCATTGTCAGCCATAGCGTCTCCAGGTGCACATGGCCCAAATGGCGAGCACCTTACCGATACCGATAATAAATCAACCTCAGGTTTAGGCAGACAAGCCGATGGCTCAGTGCTCATGCCGATGCAAAACCAAGGCCTTTTGGGTATCACAACACAGTTTGTCACAAACCAAAGTGTGAAACGTAGCATTGCCTTAGCTGGCGTTGTTCACGCCCACCCAGAGGGCCAAGCGCTTATTCAACCGAGCAGCGATGGCCGGTTTGAGGCACCTGATTCAGGTGTGCTTGCTACCGGTGAAAAGGTCACAGCGGGTCAAATACTCGGCTATGTGAGATACCAAGATACTGCCTTTGAATTAGCCAGCCAAACCAGTCAACTATTGGCGGTGAGAAGTCAGATTATGCAGACAAAACGGGATGTTAAACGTTTGCGTGATCTCGGTGAATTGGCATCTAAACAAACCTTGGAGCAACTGGAAACCAGTTTAAAAATTCTGGTTGAGCAAGAGGATGTGTTACAACAAGGATTAGAGAAACCCGAGCAACTAATTTCCCCTATCTCTGGCGTATTAATTAACCACCAAGCAAGACGCGGCCGCTGGGTTGAAGCTGGCACCACCTTGTTTGAAGTCGTAGCATCTAATTTGCGCCACATAGAAGCACTGACCAACGACACTTCTATTCTAACGCAACTAAGCACCGCAAAGATTAAAGAATTTCCTGAATTCAATTTGCAATATCACGGCTATGCGCCTCAACTCAACGCTGGCATGGTGATGGTACATTTTGCGTTAGAAACACCTGCCGATAGCTCCCCGATATTGCTAATTGACCAGCCGGTCACTTTATTTGCCCAGCTTGAAAGCACCTTGGACGGTATCGTATTGCCCAGCGATGCAATTGTAAGCAATAGCGCTAATTTACCTATTGTATGGATAAAAGTGTCTGCCGAGCGTTTTTTACCGCAAATTGTGCAATATCGTCAGATTTCACCCAACGAGGTGTTAATTACACAAGGCTTAGGTGCCGATAATCGAGTCGTTATTGGCGGCACGTCTTTACTTAACCAAGTACGGTAGGAGCTAGCATGTTTAATGTATTAGTACATGCCAGTCTGCGTAATAGGCTCTTGGTATTGGCACTTGCGCTCGCTACCCTCATTTATGGGTTTTGGCAAGGTAGGGAGTTACCTATTGATGTCTTTCCTGACTTAAATAAACCGGTAGTGACTGTATTGACCGAGGCCGGCGGTATGGCACCCGAAGAAGTGGAACAGTTAGTGTCGTTTCCGCTTGAAAATATGCTCAACGGCGTAACCGGCGTAACACGTGTGCGCTCAACATCAGGCATCGGTTTATCTATCTTGTATGTAGAGTTTGATTGGGATACTGATGTGTATCGCAACCGGCAGCTAGTATCAGAACGGCTCGACCAGGTCACCTCACAATTGCCAACAAGTATCACCCCAGTCATGGGACCGGTATCATCGATTATGGGTGAGATCATGCTCATTGCTTTGCCTATTAACGCCAATACGGATACTGACCCAATGCTTGCCCGTGAATATGCAGATTTTGTGCTGCGTCCACGGCTGCTCTCTATTCCAGGTATTTCTCAAGCCATCCCTATTGGCGGTGATGTGAGACAAATCAGAGTCGAACCTAAACTGGATGTCATGCGCACGATGGGTGTCAGTATCGAACAGATGCGAGATGCCATTGAAAGCTTCTCGTCAAATAAGGGCGGCGGCTTTATTGATATCAATAGTCGGGAGTTTTTAATAAGGCACGAAGGACGAACCCTCGAACTGGATGACTTGCGTCAGTTAGCCGTAGCATGGCGGCAAAACACTTCAGTGCGCCTCGACCAAGTCGCAAACGTTCGCTACGCCGCTGCGGTTAAGCGCGGAGATGGTGGTTATAATGGAAAACCAGCCGTTATCATCAATGTACAAAAGCAACCAGGCGCAGACACCGTAAAGTTAACGCGTGAAATAGAACTCGCGTTAGCTGAACTTGCGATAGGTTTGCCTGATGGCGTGTCAGCGCCGCAAGTATTGTTTCGTCAAGCTGATTTTATTAAAGCATCGGTTGATAATGTTACCGAGGCGCTTAGAGATGGCTCTATTCTGGTGGTTATCGTGCTGTTTGCATTCTTATTATCAACACGCACAACCGCAATTTCACTATTAGCGATACCCCTATCTCTTGCCGCAACGGTGCTAATTTTCAAATGGATGGGACAAACTATTAATGTAATGACTTTGGGGGGATTAGCCATCGCCATAGGCGAGTTGGTTGATGACTCTGTAGTCGATGTTGAAAATATACTTCGGCGTTTAAAACAAAATGCAAAGCAAGATAAACCCCGCCCTGTGTTTGACGTGATATGGCGAGCAAGCGTAGAGGTGCGCTCTGGCATTGTGTATGCAACCGCCATTGTTGTGCTGGTATTTCTGCCCTTGTTCGCATTACCAGGAATTGAAGGACGTCTTTTTGCGCCTTTGGGTGAGGCATACATCATTGCCGTATTAGCTTCGTTACTTGTCTCGATGACAGTAACGCCAGTGCTTTGTTATTTTTTACTACCGAAGATGAAACAACTGCATAAAGGTGATAGTTTTTTAGTGAGTTTATTGAAGAAATGGCAGAGTGTATGGCTGTTATGGGCATTACCCAAACGCCGCTCAATATTATTAGTGAGCGGTATCGCAGCACTTATTAGTGCGTCATCGGTAGCTTACTTTCCACGCGCTTTTTTACCCGCCTTTAATGAGGGCTCTTTGGTGTTAGGGATGATTTTTCAGCCAAGCACTTCACTATCTGAATCAAACAGAATGGGGCATTTAGCCGAGTCATTATTGTTATCGGTTGATGAAGTCACAGCGGTGGGTAGACGCACCGGCCGAGCGCAACTAGATGAGCATGCAGAGGGTGTGCATTCATCTGAAATTGATGTTGATTTGATTGAATCGACGCGCTCTCGGGAAGAGGTATTAGCTGAAATTCGAGACAAACTCAGTGTGTTACCTGCACAAGTGGCAATTGGGCAACCTATCTCTCATCGGCTCGACCATCTGCTCTCTGGTGTGCGAGCACAGCTAGCCATAAAAGTGTTCGGCGATAATTTAGATGAGCTTCGCATTAATGCCGAAAAAATCAGGCAACAATTGGAAAACATACTTGGACTTGTTGATATAAATGTAGAAAAGCAAGTGCTCATCCCACAAGTATCGGTCAGATTGAAACCTGAGAAACTTTTACAATATGGCTTGAGTCCGGGTAAAGCCATCGAGCGATTAGCGCTATTAACCGATGGTGAGCATGTTGTAGACATCATTGATGGAGTAAAGCGCTATGCATTGGTACTGCGTTTAGATGAAACACACAGAAGCCCGCAGGCATTAAGCTTAGCGTTAATAGATACGCCCTCAGGTGCTATCCCTATTGGTAATATTGCAGATATCAGCATTAGCGATGGCCCAAATCAAATTCTAAGAGAAAACGGACGCCGCAGACTGGTCATCTATGCAAACAGCACAGGCGCAGATGTCAAACAACTGCTAGCCGCGGTGCGTGAGCAAGTAAATGAAGTGGAACTAGGTGCTGATAGTTTTATCAGTATTGAAGGGCAATTCTTAGCCCAAGAGCAAGCCATGCGATTGCTAGTATTATTATCAGCCATGTCGTTCGGCCTTATCTTTTTAGTGCTGTACATGCGGTACAAGTCTTTAATATTTGCCAGTATTATCATGAGTAGCTTGCCCATGGCGCTGCTTGGTGCCGTGGCAGCAATGTGGCTAACGCATACGCCACTTTCGGTTGCATCCGTTGTTGGCTTTATTACGCTTACCGGTATTGCATCGCGCAACGGAATACTAAAACTGAGTCATTATCTTAATCTGATTAAATTTGAAGGAGAGCAATTTAATACTCAATTGATAGTGAGAGGGGCGCAAGAGAGATTAGCGCCGGTGATGATGACATCTATGGTTACAGCATTTGCGCTTATTCCATTGCTAATGGCCGCCGATGCCCCTGGTAAAGAGATTTTGCACCCTGTTGCCGTGGTTATATTTTCAGGGCTATTAAGCTCAACCTTACTAGATACATTGCTTACGCCCTTGCTTTATCGTGAATTTGGCGGCAAAGCAACTTTGGCGTGGCAGGCCCGTAAATCAGAAGAATTAATGTAAACAGGTTTATTCTGGCGACACCTTTTTGAAGTTCGCCAAAAAAGGAGAGTAATTATGAAGACAATAATCAAGTTAGTGTCGATGGCTTTAATATTATCAGCGTTGGTTGTATCAAATGCATTTGCCCACGGTAGCTTAGAGCCGAAGCATGGCGGTGTGGTTAAGGAAGCTCATGACATGGTATTTGAGCTAGTACGAGAAGAAAAGTCAGTAAGTCTCTATGTGCGTGATCATGGCGAAGCGTATTCGACCTCTGAGCTTGTGGCTACAGTGGTTGTACTAGCGGGTAAAGATAAAAGTGAGGCATCATTTGTTCCGTCGGGGGGCAATAGAATGGTGGCTGATACAACTATTGTTGATGGCGCAAAGGTACTGGTGCGGGTTAGTGAAGGTGACCATCATCCGATTACTATACGTTTTAGTTTTTAGTATTGTTTAGGTGTCATTCAACAGAGTCGTTTATTATGCCAAGTTGTTACGTCATTGCCCATTGGGCAATGACTGGCTTGTAAGAGCAACAATTGTCGTAGAATGTCCTTTTGCTCAAACAACCCCCTGTGTCGAATCGCTTGTCATTAGGATACCAAAAGAGAACATCAAAAAAGTTTAAAGATAAGGAGATTATCTGAATGGCCGCTCCTCATACCCGAAGTTCGGCTGAGTGCCAAAAGGGGCCAGTCGAGCTTCCATCGATTGATCTGAATTTTGCCAATAGTTTATCAGTCTTGCACTCATCTAAAATTGCAAAAATCGACCTATCGCAGTCCTTATATCTTTCCAACTACTGGCTTATATTTATTAAAAAATTATAATATGACTCATGACTCATGACTCATGACTCATGGCTATTGCTAGTAGCTTGGTAGTGAGCACTTTATCTGCTCACTTTGGTATATGGATAGTAACTAGCTTTACCTGTATTGAAACATTGTTTTAATGCAGGTAAAAATCAAAAACGCCAACGCAGACTAACCGATACATCGTTGACATCATTCTTGACCAGCGTAAAGTGTGTATATTGAGCTGAAAAATCAATATTTGTAGTTATGGAGTAACTCAACCGCGAACCTATGTAAAAAGATAAATCGGTCTGTGTCTGCTCAAGAATGCTGTCTTCAAAAGATAATTGGCTTATTGTTTTATAGCGATGCCAGAATCCCCCTACAAAAACATTTGCGCCAAACTTATCTGCAAGTGCAAACGAATAACCGCCTTGAAAGCCCACACCATTCGCCGTTATAGGGGCATATTGCGCATACTTTAATCGCAGTGCGAGCGGATCTGTCGTATCGGCTCGCAACTTAACCTTAGTTTCACCTAAATCAATGTAGCGCAGTCCTATATCCCATTGGTCAGCTACTTGATAATAAAGGCCTGCGGAAACACTAGTGCTTTTGGTATCCACTTGTAGTGAGGATATATCACCGTCCACGTCGGGTAAGGCATTACTGCTAGTTGCCTGACCAATACTAAACTCTGTTGACCAATTACCGTCTTGGGCTTGCGTGTTACTTACAACCAAACAACTTAAAACGCATATATACAATGCCGCGCTTAGTTTGCCTTTGATTGACCTTAGTAAGACAACGAAAGCCAGAAAGAATAGAACGATACCACTTGTACTTCCTCCACTAGCAGTATTGTCAATAACAACCTCTTTTACCGTTACAATAGACACAGTGACTACTGCGGTCGCGCTCGCCTGATTCGCATCTTTAACGGTATACGTAATAATGTCGTTGCCTTCAAAGCCAAGTTTTGGCGAATAGTTAAGTGCGCCATCTTGCAAAATCGTCACTTGCCCCTGCTGCGCTGACGCAGCCGTCACGGTTAAGACATCGCCATTATCATCTGTATCATTTGCTAATACATCAATAGTAATGGCTTGCCGGTCGTTGGTGCTTGCGCTGTCATTCACTGCACTTGGCGCTGCATTTACAATGACATTTACAATAGCCTGCCCTGAGGCCGAACCACCTTGACCATCAGTAATGCTGTATTGAATAGTTGCAATACCTACAAAATTCAAAGGCGGTGAATAATCAATTTGATTATTCATTATAGAAGCGTTACCGAAATCGACGCTAAGTGCTGATAAGGTTAGCGCATCACCGTCCGCGTCGCTGTCATTAGCTACTACATCAAGTGTTATACGCTCTCCTGCACCTAAATTGACGGCGTCGTTGTTCACAAGCGGTAGCGTATTGTCGCTTAATAATACGCTTACGCCGCCAGGATCAACAACATTACGGTTGGCTAAGCCATCATCATCGTTTGGACCACCGTCTTCAATTTCTAATTGCACACACCAGTGCCCTAAGGTTAAACCGGTCGTCCATTGGATATCGCTTGGGGGGGGACAAAAACCAGGTTCACCTTGCGCGGAGTAAACTTTGTTTTTGTCATCAATAGCAAAGTTTACCCATACACCATCAATTAATTTCCTGTAAACGGCGTTAGACGGTATAGATAAACGCTGTGGTATTACGATACGATAAGAATCCCCCGCGTTAGGCAATCCGCGAGCAACAAAGTCAAATATGCCCCCTGTGTTTATAGCGGCATCATCACTCACCAATTCACTGCTAAGCAGCTGAGCACCGCCTGTACTGTTTTGCCCTACTAATACTCCTTTGCGTATACATACCCCAGGCTCACCCTCTAAAAGGTATTGCTGCGGGTTGTCTACTTGTTCGGGCAGCACGTTGCATTGACTATTGGCATCTATATAATCAGGGATACCGTCACTGTCGGCATCGCCGTATCCTTCGCTTATATCAGGGATTAGATCGCCATCTGAGTCTTGCATGCTTAATGCAGGCAGCGTATCTACAACATCAATATAAATCACTTCATTTACCGATAAGCTGGGTGCGCCATTGTCCCTTGCTGTTACATTGAATGTGTAAATGCCATTCGCCAAGTCCGCAGTAGAAAAAACAAATTCATCAGAGCTTGCGCCTAAATTGGCAATAGTACCATCGGTAGATGACCAAGCCAGTTCTACGCTATCATCAACATTCATATCAGACACGTTGGCTATAATACTAACTAAGGCATCACTTGCTTCAACGAGTGTTCTTGACTGCTCGCTTTGCCTAACATCTATTGATACTACTGGCGCAATATTGTCTTCAGTAATAGTAATAGTCGTACTATTTTTTGCGCCCATGTTAATCTCGCCATCAAGCGCGATAACAATCATTTCGCTTCCTTCCGTTTCGCTATCAGCGAACACCAAAAACTCAACACTCGCCTGTGTACCTTCGTTTATAGTGACTTCGCCGTTTATTAAGTCGTGATCAATTCCGTCGGCGTTACCGCTTACGCTAAAAGGAACTGCAACTGGGTAGCTCGGTGCAGGTCCGTTTAAAAATACTGAAAACTTCGTCAGATTATCTTCAGGCGTTTTTTTGTCTTTACTCAAAGATATTAGTGGATGTACTGCAAGCTCTTGGGCGGCAACTATTCGCTCACCGTTGCTGCCTGTTGCTTGCCAGTAAACCGTGTGCTTACCGGGGGCGAAGTACAAGTTGTTGTCAACCAGTGACACCGCAATTTGATTTCCATTCGTATCTGTTGCTATTGGCACACCTAAATCTACCTTGGTAAATAAGCCAGTAGCATTAACTTCAACACTGCTAGGAAGCTCAATAGTTGGGGCATTGTCTTTTACATTATCGAAGCGCAGTGTAGCAATAGATTGACTACTTGCCCCTGCGGTGTCTTCAACGCGGTAGGTTAATTCCACATTACCCTGGATAGACGCATCACTGGTAAATTGCAGTTTGCCCTGTACCGCAGTAACCATGCCTACAGAGGCTTTTGCACTCGTGATCGTTAGTACTTCCTCATCAACGTCGATGTCGTTAGCAAGTACATCAAGCATGTATATGTTTGACTCGTTTGTTGATAAAACAAATCTATCTGGGTTCGCGATAGGCTCATCATTAATAGGCTTAACACTAATACTGATAGTAGCCTCTGGCGAATCCTCAATGCCATCATTAATAAGGTAGGTAAACGAATCGGTGCCGTTATAGTCGGTATCGGATTCGTAAGTCCATTTTACGCCGTCGCCTGTCAGGGTGCCAAACATGGGAGGAGAAATCAATTTGGTTGTTAAGATATCCTCAATATCGTTGTCTCCAGCATCTAGTGTAAATGACAACATGCTATCTTCATCTACTTCAATGTTTGCGTTATTCGCAAAAGGTGCTTCATTTACATAGAGTACTTCAATACTAAACGCGCCCAAACTGTCACTTAGTTTATCATCGGTCACGGTGATGACTATGCTGTTAGTTGTACCCACATCTTCACGACTAGGCGTCCCTGACAATGTGCCTGTTGAGGGATTAAATGTAGCCCAACTGGGTTTGTTAGTGATACTAAATGTGTGGGTGTCGTTCGCATCAGGATCAATTAACGTAGGCGTAAAACTATAAAAAACATCTTGTTCTATTACTGTAGTCGGGACGCCAGATAAGGTGGGCGCGCTATTGTCTACCTTGCTGATTGAGTCTGTTACCACTCGGCTAGTATTGCCCAAGCCATCAGTTAAGCTTGCTTCAATAGTTAATGTACCCTCGGTTAATAGACTTAAATCCAGTCCGTTAAATTGTTGTGATGCACTGGTAACGGCAATACCACTGAATGGTCTAAACTCGGGACCACCGGCTGAGCTCTTAATTTTATAAGTAAGTTGCCCCCCCGTTTCAGCGCCTAGCAAGGTAAAGCTAATCGCGGTATTGTTGCTGGCGTTCACAGTCGTTTGGTCAAATTTAATTCCTTGAATGGTCGCTACGGTATCTATGATAAAACTGCCGAGTGACAAAGCGTTACTTACATTGTTGGCGGCATCGGTAATGGTCAACGAACAATTGCTGTAAAGCCCGTCTGTTAGGGAGCTGCTGTTGTCTGGCTGTGTAATGCTAATCGTATTGTTGCCAACACTCGCTGTTTGTCCTTCATTGGAACTTCCGCAACTGCCGCCTACTTGAATTGTACCAAGCTCTGTCGTTGAAATTTCTATCCTTGGATTAGCGTTATTGCTGATCGCAACAGCAGGTTGCTCTAAAGACACTATTGGCGCAATTGCATCGCTTATGATCACCTCAAAGGTTTGCTCATAAGTTGAAGCGCCGTCAGATGTTTGTACGCAAATGTTGTAGCTGTTGGGTTCTAGTAAAACCTTGGTGTCAAGTGTATTGTCGTTGATCGTAAAAAAAGTGTTGGCGGCATCGCCATCTACGCCGCAACTACCTAAACCTGCACTTCCGTTATTAACTAATGTATAGATAAATGAATCGGGACCAGGGTCAATGTCAGCGGTACTGAAAGAGCCCACCGTACTGATCGCGCTTGTTTGACCGATAGTATTATTTGAAAGCGTCATACCTGTTGGAGAGTCGTTGGTATTGCTTACCACAATGTTAAAGTTTTGAGTAACGCTGCTGCTGCCGTCTGATAGTGCTATAATAACTGGATGGATGCCAACATCGTTGTTGGTGGGAGTGCCGGATAATGTAGGCCCGCCTGGTACCAGCTTATCAATACTAACGTCAATTAGATTATCTAAGAGTATTCCACTATTGGCGTTAGTCATCATAGCAAAGCCAGTTTGACTCGAAATAGCTGGGCTCGTGCTTCCGTCAGAATATATGATGTATATTTCCGATAAGGTTCGTAAATAAAAACCGCCTTGATTTCTAGGTTCTATTGCAGTTATTTGTGCTGATGACGGTGAATCAACTGCCTCAAATGCATCGTTTACGAATTTGTATAAACCGCCAAAACGATTACCTTCATATAAATCACCGTTGCTGTCAAAACCAAAAGCAGTGGCACCGCTTGTACGCAGCGCGAACACGCTGCTTTGCTGAGTGCTCACATCAACTTGATAAATCGCGGGATTGGATGGGCCAAGCGAGTCTTGACTAACGAATAAATTACCGTCCTTTGAATTCAAAGAAGATATAGATGGAATATCTGTTACTACCGAGGTTTCGCCAGCAGAGGGATTGCTGAGGTCGAGTCTAGTTATTTCATTAAAGTATGCGATGTACAAATAACCGCCTAGCACCTCAAGTCCTACTTTGAGAGCTGAATCTACCACGGCAAACTCACTTTCAACACCTTCAGGCGTGATGCGATAAACCTTGTCCCTCCTAAATTTTACCGTGTAAATATTGTCGTTACTATCGATTGCTGTATTGTTCACAGTAGTGATATTACTGTGCAACGTCTGCACGCTTAAACCCCCTTCGTTCAAGCTAAGCCAATCTGGCTTTGTAGGCGCGGTCCAAGTCAATTCGTCGTCTACGTTCACGTCACTTCCCGTTAATGCATAATTATACGGTATATCTTCGGTGGCGCTGGTTATTTCAGTGCTTGTAATAACTGGCGGGCTGGGTGCTGTGATATTTTCGCCAATTGCTATACTTGACGTGCTGATGATCGCTAAACCAATTAGTAGTCTTAATAATATTCTATGCAGTGTGGTCATGTTTATCCTAAAGTCGATTCAACGAAGTTGAGGAGCAGCTAAAAAGTGGTCATCTAATAATAATCGACAAAAATACGCACTTCATTAGGTATGAAAGCCGAAAAGTGTACTTTTATTGTAAGGAGTTTGAAACTATTGAGTTTACTTTTAAGTGGTTTTGAGTACTTTGAAGTTTACTTTTTGCAGCAAGGTAAAGGCATTCGGGGATAGGTATTTTATTTCACACCTAAGTATCAATAACATTTATTAAGGAGTGTTGATTGACTCTGTTTGTGCTGCATACCGAGACAAAAACATCATTACGGCATCTTGTGCTAGTTGCTCACTAATGGCGCCGTCGGGGGAAGGTGCATTCATCATCACCTGAGGCCAAAATGCAATGCCTTTAATTATGCCTTTAAATTGTGTGGCGGCATAAGTAGCCTCTACGGTTTGAAGCTTTCTATCGGCAATAGCGTCTTTTATAAAAAGGTCTAAATCTTCTTCTTTTTCATAAATCTCTGCTATGACACCTAGCGTTAGCTCAGGAGAATAAATACATTCAGCTAATAAAATCCTAACCAAAGCCCGATAGTCTTGGCCTTTTGCCAATTCTATTTCGGCTCTGGCAAAGCACAAAAGCTGGGTCTTTATATCAATGTGAGTGTTGTAGCTAATTTTGGTGCTTTCAGCGGTTATTGAAAACATCTTTTTTACAATAAACGCGAAAAGTTCATCTTTACTATTAAAATGAGTATAAACGGTCCGTTTAGAAACTTGAGCTGCTTTTGCAATAGAATCCATTGAAGTGCGTCGAAAGCCCTTAGCAGAAAACTCCCTAATAGCGCCATCGATAATTGCTTCATGTTTTATTTCAGTTCTGGTTTTTTTTTGCTGGTTCATTCTGCTTTAGTGAATGACTAAACTTAGAAGTTTATCGCTCATCTCTTCAATTTTTTATTATTGTTAAAGTTAACATAATATGATTATTTCACCTATGTGTTCTTTAGTAAAAAACCACTGCCTAATTGTTCAAAGTGTTCAATGGATGAAATTACGCCGAAATGACTATGCTATTTTTAATTGTTAAAAAGAGTAAATGAACTAATAATGCATTATTGATTTATGGTCTACCCTAAGTCCTCCTGGTTAATTCATTTCATCTTGACTTAAAAATTTCTTGGCGTAGTTTTCTGAACACTGTCGATTATAAGGTGAAATTTATCGCTAAATGCACCTGTAAAATCCCTACTGCTTATGTCAGTAATGTCGGAAAACTTGTCTTAAGCGTTAGGAAAGTTTAGGTCCGCTTATCGCTCAAAGTTACCCTACAATCCAGAGATACATCGCTGCAGCTAATTCGACTAGACTAAAATCTCCATAAACACCGGAGATTCAAAATGAACGAATTAACAATTTATCAACCTAAAGCACCTTGGAATAAAAACAAGCTTGTTGGGCAAAAGTTGCCGTTAAAGCTACAACAAATCTGGGCAATACGTATACGGTTGGAGTTGAACAAGC
>Ga0307981_1002795_pt1 | contig 13723 bp, 14 predicted proteins | sample OrgLakmetagen987_FD_201849 | JGI IMG/M metagenome (GOLD analysis project Ga0307981, IMG submission 201849) | Saline water microbial communities from Organic Lake, Antarctica - #987 | ecosystem: Environmental > Aquatic > Non-marine Saline and Alkaline > Saline | place: Antarctica: Organic Lake... | reverse complement strand
CCAAGCGTGTCGACTGGGACCAGGCCCAGCTGGCCGCAATGGTCGAGCGCATCCGCGCCGCCGGCAACGATCCCGCCCAGTATGTCGACATCGCCTTCAAGGTGCCGGAGCGCAAATACGCCGCCTGGCCCGACGCCATCCGGCAGGGCTTCGAGCCCGCGCGGACGGTCGGCAGCGGCTCGCCCAGCTTCAGGCTCGAGTCCGCCGGCACGCCCTGAATGCAGCGGCGGGGATGCCCTGACCGCAAGGCTGGGCAGGCTCCCCTTCGGCGCCCGGTCACCCCCCGCCGCTGTTGACCCCTTCGAGCCACCATAAGGAGAGCATGATGACAGTGCGCATCATCACCGCCGACGAGAGATTGTCGGCATCCGAGAACAAGACATCGCTGGCGATCTTCGGACCGCCCGGCGTGGGCAAGACCACGCTGATCACGTCGATGCCCGAGGAAAAGGCCGTGTGCTTCGATCTCGAGGCCGGCATGAAATCCGTCCAGCACTGGCGCGGCCCCAGTATTCCGATCCGCAGTTTCGAGGATTTCCGCGATCTGGTGATCCTGATCGGCGGCCCGGACCCGGCGCAGCACCCCGACAGCTATTACGGACCGCGCTATCACGCCCATGTGCAGGCGCATTACGCCGAAAGCGGGCTCGAAGCGTTCCTCAAGGACCGCTCGATCATCTTCGTGGATTCGATCAGCGATCTGACACGCCAGGCGATGGCCTATGCCAAGCAGCAGCCGGAGGCGTTCTCGGACCGGACGGGCAAGCCGGATGTACGCGGTGCCTACGGGCTTCTCGGGCGCGAGGTCATCCAGGCGCTGAAGCACCTTCAGCATGCCCGCGGCAAGACCGTGATCTTCGTGGGTGTGCTGGAAAAGGTAACCGACGAGTTCGGAACATCGACCTGGCTGCCGCAGATGGAAGGCACGAAAGCAGGCCGCGAACTGCCGGGCATCGTCGACCAGGTCATCTCGATGCAGCTTTTCGGCAAGGACGCCGAAGGTGCATGGACCCTCGATGAAAAATCCGCCGAGCGGCGTCTCGTCTGCACATCCGGCAATCCGTGGGGGCTGCCCGCGAAAGACCGCTCGGGCCGGCTCGACACGACGGAGCCGCCCGATCTCGCCGCGCTGCTGGCCAAGATCGACGGCCGCGCGGCCCCCGCTTCCCTCTCTCACCCCGACTGATCCCAGAAAAGGACCCAACCCATGAGCTACGATCTGAACGACGCCGCCCCGCAAATGGCCCCGATGGGGGAGCTGATCCCCGATGGCACCTTCGCCAAGGTGACGATGAAGCTGCGTCCCGGTGGCACGAACGGTGCGACCGAGATGGATGCGGGGCTGCTGAAGAGCTCGGCGCACAGCGATGCCAAAATGCTCGATTGCGAGTTTACCGTGACCGAGGGGCCGTTCGCGCGGCGCAAGTTCTGGCAGAACTTCACCGTGGCGGGCGGCAAGCTCGACGAGAAAGGCCAGTCCAAGGGCTGGAACATCTCCAAGAGTTCCTTTCGGGCAATGGTCGACAGCGCGCTTGGGCTCGACCCGAAGGATGTCAGCCAGGCGGCAAAGGACAAGCGGGTGATCGGCGGGCTCAAGCAGCTCGACGGGATCACCTTCGCCGCACGCATCATGGTGGAGAGCTCGGACAACCCGAACTACCGCGACAGCAACAAGCTGGCCAATGTCGTGCTGCCGGGTGAGCCCGCCTATGCCGCCATCATGCGCGGCGAGCAGGTCACGCCGGATCCGGTCAATGCGGCACCGCGCAAGGCGCCCGCGCAGACACCGCCGGCCTGGAACGCGCAGGCCCCGGCGCAGGGAGGCTGGTCCAATACGCCTCAGGCGCCGGCCGCACAGCCGCAAGGCAGCACAGCTCCCGCAGCACCCGCTGCACCCGGTGGGGCCCCGGCCTGGCTGAACAGTTGAGCCGATGACGCCGGATGAATGGCAGGCGCATGTGACGCGCGCGGCAGCACGGGAGATAGGCACATGGCTCGAGGCCCGCGGAAGACTGGATCGGCCCATCGCAAGTCTCGCGCTGTCCGATCTCGACGCCATGGCCTCGGTGGCCATAAGCCGCTTCGTCGTTCTGGCCTCGCACAAGACCAGGGAAGCGCCGGGGCAGGACGCGGATCTCGAAACGCTTCTCATGGGGTGAGCGGCGACGCCCGCGTCTGCGCCATCTGCACGCGAGAGGCGCGCGGCTTCGGGTTCTGTCTGCGCCTGCAACGGGCGCACTTCCCGTCCTACCAATTCTGTTCGCGCCGGTGCCAGGACATCGGTGCAGACCTCGCCCAAAGGAACCATGGCATGATTGACAAGACCGCCCGCGAGGCGCGCGCCATCCACGATGCCCGCAAGGATTTTGCCGAGGCGCTGACCGAACTGGGTCTCATGGCGCCCTTTTTCGACCGCACCGCCGCGGAGATCGACCAGCTCATCGAGGCGGCGGTCACCGGATACATCGACAGCATGCAGACGCAGGCCGCGAGGACCGAACGAGACGCCCGCCTGCCAGACGACCCAATCCCGTTCTGAGGTATTCCCCATGATCGATCTGAATCACGGGTCGGGTGCGCAGTATGTGCAGACCCGCGCTCTGCCCGACATCAACTCCGCCCTGGGCGCCGTAATCGATGCCGGCCTCGCCGCGCGTCAGCAGGACGAGCGCCCGCGCAGCTATGTCAGTTCCTCGGGGCTGGGCCGCGCCTGCCTGCGCCAGATCCAGTATGACTTCCTGGCGGTGCCCAAGGATGAGGGGCAGGACTTCGCCCCGAAGACCCTGCGCATCTTCGAGGCCGGTCATCGCGGCGAGGACATGGTCGCCAGCTGGCTGCGCCTTGCCGGGTTCGATCTGCGCACCGAACGCCCCGATGAACGGCAATTCGGGTTCACCGCCCTCGATGGCCGGTTCAAGGGGCATATCGACGGCTGTCTGGTCGGCGGGCCTGTCGCAATGGCGTATCCCGCGCTCTGGGAGACCAAGGCGCTCGGGGCCTCGAGCTGGAAGGACACGGTCAAGCGCGGGGTGACGATCGCCAAGCCGGTCTATGCCGCTCAGATCGCGCTCTATCAGGCCTACATGGACTTGCCGCACCCGGCGCTGTTCACCGCGCTCAATCGCGACACGCAGGGACTCTACGCCGAACTGATGCCTTTCGACGCGGCGCTGGCCCAGCGGATGAGCGACCGCGCCGTCGAGGTCGTGCGGGCGTCCGAGGCGCAGGAAATGCTGCCGCGCGCGGTCGCGGAACCGACCTCGGTCGTCTGCAAGGGCGGCATGGCGGCCGGTCACTGGCATCCCCCCTGTGCATGGGCGCAGCGCTGCTGGAGGGCTCGGCAATGATTCCACAGGCATACGAATTCAAGCGACTGGCACCCCAGTTCCGGAAGAAGTCGATCTTCGGATTTCTCTTCGAGGGCATCGAGTCCGCGCCGGTCTATTACTTTGCCGATCAGGAAAGCTTCGACAGCGATGAGATAGCGGCGCTGCGCCCCCGGATCACGGGAGGGCCGTTGAGGCTGCCGCATCCTGGCGTCGTGTTCGAGGTCAAGGATCGCGACCCGCGGCGTTCCGCCTTGCTCGTCTATGCGCGCCAGTTCGACGATAGAGTCGAAGCGGGCTTCGTCTTCAAGGACAGACCGAGACGGAGATGGACGGACTGCCTGATCCATGCCGTGTTCACCGAGCCCGGGCTGGCAGAAGGCTATCCGAACCCGAAGCTGGGTGAGGAAGAGATCAACATCTATGGCGAAGTAGCCACGGGCATCGTCTGGCGCGCTCTGACCATCCTGTCCCAGGTGGCCGAGATCAAGCCCCGCACCATCAGCCCCGCGCAGCGCCGCAAATACGCCAAAGCGGGCGTGCGCGGGTGGACATGGCATCAGATCATGATCGATCCGGAGCGGCTGCGCGCCACGAGCGCACCGCAGGGCGGCACGCATGCCGCTCCGCGCTGGCATGTCCGGCGTGGCCATTGGCGGCAGCTTGCCGACGGCCGCCGGGTCTTCGTGCGTCAATGCGAGGTCGGCGATCCCGCGCGCGGCGGCGTGATCAAGGATTACATCGTGAAAGGACAATCGGCATGAGCAGCTTCACACCATCGCCCCCGCAGGCTGCGGCCATTCGCGAGATCAGGGACTGGTTCGAGACCCGGACCGACGCGCAACAGGTATTCCGGCTGTTTGGGTATGCCGGGAGTGGGAAAAGCACGGTGCTGAAGTTCGCACTCGACGAGCTTGGCCTCTCCCCCCATCGCAGCGCGAAGGACGGCCCCTGCGTGCCGGGCGTGGTCACCGCCACTTTCACCGGCAAGGCGGCGCTCGTGCTGACGCGCAAGGGCACGCCCGCGCGCACCATCCACAGCCTGATCTATTCGGTGAGCGAGGCGACCGAGGAAGAGGTCGAGGCGGCGGGCAAGCGCCTCCGCGAGGCCGAGGACGCCGCGCGGCACATGAGCGGGTTCGACCGCACCACGGCCGAGGCCGCGGTCGAGGCGATGCGCCAGGCGCTTTCCGCAATGAAGCACCCGCGGTTTGCGCTGAACCCGCAGAGCGACGCGGCCGATGCAAGGCTGATCGTGCTCGACGAGGTCTCGATGGTGGGCGAGGACATGGCGCGCGATCTGATGAGCTTCGGCAAGCCCATCCTCGTGCTCGGCGATCCCGGCCAGCTGCCCCCCATCAAGGGCGACGGCGCTTTTACCCGCGACGAGCCGGATGTGATGCTGACCGAGATCCACCGCCAGGCGGCCGAGAGCGCCATCATCCGCCTCGCCACCATGGCGCGGACCGGCGAGCCCATCGGGTTTGGCGGCTATGACGCCCATGTGGCAAAGATGCGAAAGGGCGACGTCACGCCCGAACAGGCCCTCCACGGCGGCCAACTCATCTGCGGAATGAACGCGACGCGGCTGCAGATCAACAACGCGATGCGCGCTGCAGCGGGGCTCGGGAACACATGGCTGCCCACCGGCGCGGCCGAGAAGATCGTCTGCCTGAAGAACCAGAACGACCTCGGGCTCATCAACGGGATGTTCGTGACGCTGGAGGATATTGTTGACGAGGGCAGCCTATACTTCTCGGCCGTCGTGACGGACGAGGACGGGCAGCGCGTCGGGCCGGTCGATCGCGACGGCCGCCCGGGTCGCCTGCGCCTCTACAAGGGGCATTTCGAGGACCATGTCGCCTTCGACCGAACCCGCCATGACCGCGACTGGAAAGACAAGAGGCGTCTGACCGAAGCGACCTTCGGCTGGGCCATCACGGCGCACAAGGCGCAGGGCTCGCAATGGGAGAACGTGATCGTCTGGGACGACGGGCTGGGCCGCACCGAGCTCGACCGCCGCCGCTGGCTCTACACCGCCATTACACGCGCGGAGCGCGGCCTCGTCCTGCTGGCGTGAGCCCTGCCATGATCGACCTGAACGATGTCTGGGCGCCGCCCGCCCGCCACGACCTGACCGCGATCAAGGCCCGGCTGGTGGACTCCGCCCGCGACTGGCTGCCGCCGCTCTTTCCCGAGGCGCGGCTGACGCATGATCGCCGGGCGCTGCGCTGCGCCGATCTCTCCGGACGCCCGCCGCGCGGAGAAGGGTCGTGCATCATTCACCTCGATGGCCCCTATGCAGGGTGGGGCTTCGATTTTGCCACAGGTGAGCGCGCCGGCCCGGTCGATCTGATCTATCACGGCACAGGCCTGACGGAGGGGCGGCTGTTCGACGAGGCGGCGCGGCTTGCGCATCTGGAGCATGACGTCGCTCGGCAGCCCCGGCCGACATCTGCGGCGTGTCCCGACCACACTCTGGAAATCCGGCGCATCCTGGACGCGTGCATGCCCCTCGCGGGAAGCCCAGCCGAAACCTATCTGCAGGCGCGCGGGCTCGGGGATCCGGGCGCACCGGATCTGCTCTATCACCCGGACCTGACCGATTTCGAAGCCCGGCGTGGCAGGCCCGGCATCGTGGCGATCCCGCGCCTCGTCAGTGGCGAGGCGGTCGGCGGCATTCACCGGACCTACCTGCTCGATGACGGCAGCGCCAAGGCGCCTGCTGGCAAGAAGATGCTGGGCAAGATCGCCGAGGCGGCCGTGCGGCTGTTCCCACTGCCCGAGGACGGCCATCTCGGCGTCGCGGAAGGCATCGAGACGGCGCTCGCGGCCCATGCGCTCTTCGGTATACCGGTCTGGGCGGCGCTGTCGGCCGACGGGCTGGCCCGGTTCAGTTGGCCCGAGGGCGTGAGCCATGTCACGATCTACGCCGATGCCGGCGATACCGGGCGCCAGGCCGCCGCGACCCTGTCGGATCGATTGAACCTTGCGGACATCCCGAACCGGATCGTGGCCCCGCTGCATGGTGACGATTTCAACGACGACCTTCTCAATGGCGCAACGTCGGCTGAATATGAACGACCGGCAGTGGCCGAGCCCGGATCCGAATATTCCGAGACCGCGACATCCCTCGTGGCCTCCGCCGACGACCCTGACGCGCTGCTCGCAGCGGCCGAGACGCTGACCAACCCGCCCGAGCTCGAGGCGCTCTCCACGCTGCTGGGGCGCATCGCACTGGCCCGGCTCGACCCTTTGCCGGAGCGCCAGATCCTCGACCGGATCAAATCCACCACGGGCATCGCCGTCTCGATCCTCGGAAAGCAGCTGACCGAACTTCGGAAGCGGGTGACCGCGACCGGCGATCCGAACGCCCGGATCCCCCAGCCGGTCTGGTTCGGCCGATTGCGCCTCGATCTGTCCGGCACGCCCGAGCGCAACGAGGCCAATGTCATGATCGCGCTCAACTCCGATCCGGCTTACGCAGGCGCTTTGGCCTTCGACGAGTTCGCGCAGGAGATCGTGGTGCGCCAGCCTCTGCCATGGGACAGGGTCGAGACGACCCTTCCACGCGTGTGGGACGATGCCGACGATATCCGCACTGCCGAGTGGCTCCAGATCCGCGGGATCAACGTGGCGCCGGTCGTCGTCAGCCGCGCCGTTGGCGCCGTCGCCCGCGAGTTGCGCATCCACCCCGTCCGTGACTGGCTCGACACCCTGACATGGGACGGCACGCCCCGGATCGAGACCTGGACCAGCACCTATCTCGGCGCTGAGCCTACCGCGTTCCACCACACCATCGGTGCGCTCTGGCTGATCTCGGCCGTCGCCCGTATCTACCGCCCCGGCGTCAAGGCCGACCACATGCTGATCCTCGAGGGGCCGCAGGGCGCGCGCAAATCCACCGCGCTCAAGGTCTTGTCCGGCGAGGCCTGGTTCACCGACGAACTGCCCGAGCTCGGCTCGAAGGACGCCGCCATCCACATGCAAGGCATCTGGATCGTGGAGATCGCCGAACTCGACGCCATCGGCCGCGCCGAGGTCTCGCGCATCAAGGCGTTCCTGACGCGGACCACCGACCGTTTCCGCCCGCCCTATGGTCGCTACACCGTCGAGGTCCCGCGCCAGTGCGTCTTCGCCGGCACCGTAAACCCCGACACCTACCTGCGCGACGAAACCGGCAATCGCCGCTTCTGGCCGCTCCGCTGCGGGACCATCGACATCGCGGCGCTCGACCGCGACCGCGACCAGCTCTGGGCCGAAGCCGTCCACCGCTTCCGCGACGGCGCGATCTGGTGGATCGAGGACCCAGCGCTGCTGGCCGAAGCCCGCGCAGCGCAGGACAGCCGCTACCAGTCCGACGCCTGGGACGACCTGATCGAACACTGGCTGACGCACGAGATCCGCACCGTGTCGGACGGCTTCCCCGACTACGGCAACTCCCGCACCGAGAGCGTGCCGCGTCCGGAGCCGTTGAGGGATGTGGCGGTCGGCGAGATCCTAGAGGAGGCGATCGGGCTCGAACCCGCGCGCTGGACCCGCGGCGACCAGATGCGCGTCTCGGCCTACCTCAAGGCGAACGGCTGGGAGCGGTACCGACGGCGCGACGAGGGCGGGCGCGAGGCGCCGCGGGAGTGGCGGTATCGTAGATGTGTTGGGTAGACTCGTCGCCCGTGAATTCCTCGATTATGCGGCTACGCGGCGATCAGCTGTTGCGCTGTACGGCGTCGTCGGATTGCCGACGTTGTAGAGACGGCAGAGGATCCAGACGAAAAGCAACCTGATCCAGGCTGCCAGGAGCCGCATGTTGTGCCCTGCGGCGGTCAGGATTGCGTTGATCGCATCGCCTTCGGGTCCGGTGAGGTGGTTCCGTTCGAGGTGTCCGTCTTCCTTCAAATGGCCAATGACCGGCTCAATGGCACTTCGTCGTCGCATTTCGCGCCGGATGGTGGGCGAGGTGATGCCGCGTGTGTGGGAGATGGTGATATCGAGGTTGTCACGCTCGATCCTGTGGCCGCGGTAGCCGCGGTCGACATAGGCGCGGGCAACAGATGTTCCGGTCAGGCGGGCCACCTGATCGATCTGTCCGGCGAGGCTGTGACCATCATAGGGATTGCCGGGCAGCGCCATGGCCCCGAGCACGAACTGGCCGCCTTTGCAGCGCTCGTTGGTCGTGGCGATCGAGGTCTTGCAGCCGAATTCGTAGCGGGTGCGGGCCTTGCCTTTCCCGATGCATTCGACCTCCGGCGCGTGGAACGCGTATAGTTTGTCCTTATCGTCTGGCTGCTGCCCAAGGATGCGCTCGGCGCGCTCCAGCACCGTGGCGAATGCCGCCTCCAGCGCCGGGTCCCCGGCGATCTTGCGGCGGATGTCCCGGGTCAATCGTCCCAACCAGGTGCGCATGCTTCTCAACCAGCGCAGGCCCTGCTTGTGGCCCCGGCCATGCAGCAGCCGGGCAACCTCGCGCCGGGCCCGGGTTGTCAGCCGCAGGAAGGATTGGCGCAGCTTGATCCCGTGGCGCTTCGCCAGACGGTTCAGCCATTCGATCGACCGCAGGATCAGATGGCTGTCGGTCGGATGTGCCACCGCCTTGGTCTGCACTGTGGTGTCCACCGTGATCCGTTCCAACTGCCGCTCACTCACAGCCTCGGTTTTTACAGCCACGGCAATGGTTTCGGCCAGCAGCGCCTCCAGATCCTCGGCCCCGATCCGTTGGCGCCAGCGGGTCATCGAGGAGCGGTCGATCGGCAGCCGGTGCTGGAAAAACGTCTCGCCGCAGAAGGCCTGAAAGTATGGGTTCTCCAGCCAGGTCGCGCAGGTCTCCTCATCCGACAGACCCTTCATGTGCTTGAGCAAATGGAGCCCTGTCATCAGACGTGTCGGCGACCCACGCCGGCCTTTCCGATCATGGTAATGCGTCCCGAACGCGTCATCGAACCGGGTCCAGTCGATCAGGCCAGCCAGCTTCAGCAGTTCGTGCCTCGGATCGAGAATGCTCTCCAGAGAACTCCTGAACAGATCGTCAGGTCGGGCTTCGGGCAGTTTCGGACGCATCGCAATCTCGCACGTAGGTGGGGCCTGATCGCAGTGGAGCACGACCGGTTGGCGATGGGAATCCCCTACGCGCAAGCGCGTCAGAAATCGCAAGGTTTTCGTGGGTATCGACCAGAAACCTTGCGATTCCGGATATTATCAAAACTAGAATAAGAATACATTGTCAGATGCTTACGGGAAAATCACAGGCGACTAGACTCGTGATGAGGCGGCAAACGGCGAAAACCGGACCTTGGTCTCGACATCGCTGTATCCCGCTGAGTCTGGTGGAATGCAGCACTCGCTGCGGACGCCTACCCTTAGGTGGATTGGAGCTGCCAACGTCCTTCTGGGCAAAAGGAGGCAGTCGTCGGATTACAGGCCGGAAAGTCGATGCAGCCTATCTCGTAGCGCGATCAATCGATGTCAGAATTACCGATGACCGCTGTTCCAGTAGCGCCGCACAGCCGCGAGAAACGTCTGATAGTTCTGCATATTCCAGCAGACATGTGAGCTCTCTCGGATTAACCAGTAGAGATCATTCGCGCAGGACAGTTCGTTTGCATTGCATCGCTCCAGCCAGTACAAATAGTCCTTAAAGCTCTGCTGGTATCCTGCAACGAAGTTCTGGTTCGGGACACTCCACAGCATTCCCTCGAGAAAGTATGACGGCGCGACGCCCTTCTTGAGGAAGCCCTCGTCGACCATTGCGTTGCGCATGTTCTTCAGCACCCGCACGTTCGGCTTAAAACGGTTACTGGTAGCTTGATGCTTAGATGTGCAGTTCTGCTTATGCTGCCTCGGGAAGTTGACAATCCGGTCCCCGTCAGCAGTGATGAACGATATTCCTATATGATGACGGTTATCCGAAGGCGACCGATACGAGGTGTACCGATGGTGCTCGATGCAAGCCAAAACGTCTGCGGTGCGTCGATTTCCCTCTCCCGGAACAGCAATTGCTTTTCGACCCGGGGTCACACCGCCGCCGAAATTCGCCTTCAGCCAAGCGACTACTTCAGATTTGAACTCCGTTAAGCCGTATTTTGCGGGCGAGCGGTTCGCTTCATACGCCTCCTTCTCCGCTGGATCGAGACCAGATATGTCGCTGTTGAAGACGTCGGTTAGACAGATCACCACATCCACATCGCTTTCGGAGCCGCGGACGTTCGTGTCGTTCCCATAGGAGCCCTGCAGGAATACGTCGATCCCGCGTCCTGCATACGGAGCATCAGGATGCTCGAGGACTGACCGTATCGTCTGGTAGGTCGCTGCGGATTGCTGCTGGGATCCCACATGGGACCAAGTTTCAAGTTGGTTCTCTGAAATTGCCATTTCACACCTCAACTAAACAAGACGTCATGAATTTTGTTCTCGTAGCGGCCGAAGGACTCGCTGCCCTGTTGACGCAGCAAGTTCAACTTATTCAAGTCATGCTCAAATAGGTCAGTCGCCATTTCCGGTTTGTTGAAATGGTCGCTAACCCGAGCCGTCGGCACGGTCGCAAACAAGAGCTGGCGCAGTTGATCCATGGACGCCGTATTCACTTCGAGCGTCTTCTGCAGAAGCTGCACCAGCCAGAAGCGGCGTTTCATGCGTTCGAAGAATGGGTAGCGCGGCTCCGGGTACTGCCCGCAACCTATGCTCAGTACGCGGCACTCAGTCGGTGCGAACCCAAGCGGCCCGGTGGCATCAGCCAACGCGTAGAGCGCAGGATTGTTCGCCACATAGCCGCCGTCGAAGAGCTCGACATCGTTACCCGTGCTCGTTTTCACGATCTTGCGCTCGAAGAACGGGTACGCCGAACAAGACGCTTCCACCGCGTCGGCGAGCGTGCAGCCGAAGCCCGGAACGAATGTAGCGCGCCTGCCGTGTGCCTGGGTCTGCATGCTCTTGAAGATCATTGGCGTCTCAAGTTGCCACTTCGTAGTCACAACACCAAGGCCAGTGCGAACCGTGTCGAAACCATCCTCTCCGAAGACCTTCTCTCCTACGGCCCGAAGACGCCGTGTGCGCTCGCGCGGTTTCTTGGCTTGCATGATATGCGGGACGTGCTCCCGATAGAGGCAATGGATTTCTTCGACCGTCTTTCCGGTAGCCAACAGCGTGGCGATGATCGAGCCGGTACTTGTCCCGAAGATCAAATCGAAGCTCTCGTGAATGGGCTGAGGGAGCACTGCTTCGACCTCGGCCAGCACTCCGAGGGAATAGAAGCCTTTCGCTCCCCCACCGTCCAAGCTCAAGATCCTGCAAACGCCTTCTTGCATCGGAAGCACGCTCCAAGTGATACCCAGATATAGTGGATTGTGCGCAGGTCGTATGCAAGAGTTAGCGGTGCATCGTCGAATGGCTGTTCTGTGATGCTGTGCCAGGCGAGTTCGTTTTCGCAACCAACGGCCGCTCCGCGACCTTCGTCCGCATCCTCTGTTTATCTGAAGCTGCTTGGCAATATTCATGGCGTTCTGTCCCAACCTCCCCGGTGGTCCCAACCCTGTCCCAACCTCCCGAGGGGGTTGGGGACACGAAAAGCCGTTCAAAAACAACGGTGTCCCCAACCTCACCCCGTGGTCCCAACCTTTTGCTACACATTCATGTGGGAGAACGGAAAAGGTCGGGAACATGCTTTTCTATACGAAAAGAGAAGGACCCCCGTTGGGGACACCGAGGTTGGGACCACATCTGGGCAAGGCATTGCCATGGAACGATAAAAGCCTGTCCCAACCCCCTGAGAGGGTTGGGACAGCGCGCCATGAGGTTGGGACATGGGCCGGGCGACATCCGCTCGCAGGCTAGGGGTTGGTCCAGGTGGCGATTTTTCTTGTTCGGCGGAATCCGGCGCACTAGCCTTGTCTCGACCAAAGCCGAAGGCCCACTCGATCCCGTGAGCCTTCACCATGTACACACAACACCAACGCGTTGCCGATACGCGCCCCGAACCCCAGCACGGCGCAAACACGATCCTCGCCCTCGACCTCGGCACGACCACCGGCTGGGCGCTGCGCGCGGCGGACGGCCTGATCACCAGCGGGACGGTCTCGCTCAAGCCCAGCCGCTACGACGGCGGCGGCATGCGATATCTGCGGTTCACCAACTGGCTGACCGAACTGGACCGGCTGTCAGGTCCGATCGCCACGATCTGGTTCGAAGAAGTTCGGCGGCACGCAGGCACCGATGCGAGCCACGTCTATGGGGGTCTGATGGCCACGCTGACCGCGTGGGCCGAGCTGCGCGGCATCCCCTATGCAGGCGTCCCGGTCGGCACGATCAAGCGCCACGCCACCGGCAAGGGCAACGCGCCCAAGGCGGCGATGATCGCCGCGGTCCGGGCACGCGGGTTCTCGCCCGCCGATGACAACGAGGCCGATGCCATCGCCATCCTGTTCTGGGCCATCGAGACGCAGGGAGGTGTGGCATGACCGGCATGCGGTTCACGCCGAAAGGCTATGGCGGGCGGCGCCGCGACCCCCAGCAGGTCAAGCGCGACGGCTGGCAGGAACAGGGTGTGCTGGCCGTCTCCGTTGACGACGACCGCCTGACCTGGCCCGAACGCGAGCTCGTCCGGCAGCTGGGCGAGCGGCTCTACGGGCAGCGGGACCGGGAGGTGCGGCATGACTGAATGGACCATGGCACGGGTGCAGGACCGGGTCGAGAGCGCCGCCGACGTGTTCGCACAACTGCCCGCCGTGAAGCCCACCGGGTATTTCAACGCGTGGCCGGAGTATTTCCACGGCTTCGCAGATCAGGTGGGCCAGGAGCCCGAGATGAAGCGACCGCGCCCGAGCCCGCGGCAGATCACCGAGGCCGAGGCGGCGATGCTCTGGCTGCGCTGGCTCGAGCGCGACGACGCCCGCATCGTCTGGCTGCGCGCCAACCGCCAGCCGTGGAAGAAGATCGGCTGGGAGGTCGGGCTGAGCCGTCCGGCGGCCAACCGGCACTGGCAGTACGGCGTGGCGCTGATCACATGGCGGCTCAACGGGCGCGTGCCGTCGTCCAGGCGATCGCGGCGCTTCGTGGTCGAGAACGCCGATCGGCTGTCAAGAAAAATCATCCTGTGAGGGAATTTTCGGAGAGACATCGGTGGGGGTTCACCGATCCCCGGCCGAGGGCTACAAACGGGATATACTCGGGAGAGGCGTGCGCGGGACGGCCCGCCGCCGCTGGCTTCCCGGGGTCCGGCGCAGGGTCCAGCCGGGGTCCAGGCCACCAAGTCATTGTTTTACGGTTCCTTTCCGGGCCGAAACGTATGCTGGCGGGCGTGGCGCAAAATGTCGCCAGCGACAGGGCCGATTTTTTGGGAAGCCACCGGTGTCCAGCATCCAGCTACGACACCCTGAAAGCTTCGTGATTTCAAAGACCTGACCGGCCGC
>Ga0307981_1002786_pt1 | contig 13746 bp, 15 predicted proteins | sample OrgLakmetagen987_FD_201849 | JGI IMG/M metagenome (GOLD analysis project Ga0307981, IMG submission 201849) | Saline water microbial communities from Organic Lake, Antarctica - #987 | ecosystem: Environmental > Aquatic > Non-marine Saline and Alkaline > Saline | place: Antarctica: Organic Lake... | reverse complement strand
GCGCAGCTTTCCCCGTCGTCAAGCAGCAGGATCGCATTTGCCCGACGGGCAATACCGTGGTCTTCGCGCTGACGGCGCACGCAAGCCTCAAGCTCAATGCGGTCTGATGAGAAAAGAAAGCCAGGACGGATCATGGGCATAGCTGAATCGTTTCAAACCCAGCCGTCAAAACATCAAATCCGGCTTCCGCAGGACTCGGAGTATACAAGCACCTGAACGCCGAGGAACGTGGCGTCAGGCCCAGGAAAAACCGTCAGAGCGGCCCCATCTCGCCGCTGGAAACGCCTTCGATGTAGAGCCATGGCAGGGCCGCTTCCAGCGTCCTGGTCTTGCGCACATATGGTGGCACCAGGGCGGAGCGGAACGTCACCGGGGTGCCGTCTTTTGATCCAACCTTGGGAATACAGGAATACGGACATTTACCAGGCCAATGCCCGTTTGAACGGGGCGCGCAGGGTGATGGCCGTTGCGAACAACCGCCGCATGACCTGCTGCCGTGCGGGGCTGCGCAAATTGCGCGAGGAAGCCTTCAAGCTCGGCTTCGACAGCACAGGCTATCAATTGCTGCGCTCGTGTTCTCGGTAAATCCGTCAGCGCGTCGGACGGCGCATCTCGACTGGCAAAATCAACAATGTTACTGGTTTCCATGCTGATGTATCTCCTGCGGTTGCGTTGTCGTCTTCCAACAACAAATCAACCAGATACGAAGCCTGCCAACGCAGGTACAGATCGCGCGTGTCTGACCACAAAGGAGGCAGCCGCCTGCCTCAGCCTTCAACCTTGCACACTTGAGACAGGGCGTAGCCAAGCCTCGGCACAGCTTTGAGGAATCGTTCGAACACGCAATTCGATTCTTCGTAAACCATTGTTCAATATTGGAGAATTCGGATTTAGGCTTTAAGAAAACACTCCTTGGACTGGCCTTTGTGAAGCCTTTGCCCTACTGCCGGAAAGAACGACTTCGAACACCTGATTCAGCCTTACCGTTCAAGGCTTCGGGTGAATTTCTGGTAACAAATGTGAGATGGTGCACCCGACAGGATTCGAACCTGTGACCTTCGGCTTCGGAGGCCGACACTCTATCCAGCTGAGCTACGGGTGCTTCGGATTATTGCCTACCTGAACCGCCCGGGGGGGTCAAAGGGTTTCGCACATATCGGCGGGACACCTGCGCCAGGGTCCGGTCCAAAGCCGCATGACACGCAAGCGGCTTTGTGGCAGCACAGACAGGGGCGCAGGATCACGGATCAGGACGCAGGGAACGGGAACAAGCGCTCCAGATCGACGGTTCAGGAAAAAAGGTCATGCGCCAGTTCGAGCGCGTCGATCAGTACGTCGACCTCGGCATGTGTGTTATACATCCCGAATGACGCGCGGCAGGTGGCGGTCAGGCCCATGTGGTCCATCAAAGGCCCGACGCAATGCTGTCCCGCCCGCACCGCCACGCCCTTTTTGTCGAGTATGGTCGAGATGTCATGCGCATGGGCCGCACCGTCCAGCGTGAACGAAAAGATTGCCGCCTTGTCGGGGGCAGTGCCCTGCAATTGCAACCAGTTCAGCCCGCCCAGCCGTTGCACCGCGTAGTCGCGCAATGCGTCCTCATGGGCAGCGATCGCCGGCATGCCATGACCCATCATGTAGTCCAACGCGACGCCCAGCCCGATCATCTGCACGATACCCGGTGTGCCCGCTTCGAACATCATCGGCGGGTCGTTGTAGATCACGCAATCGCGGTGGACCTCGCGGATCATGTCACCGCCGCCCATGAAGGGGCGCATCTCGGCCATGCGATCCTTGTGCACAAAAATGGCTCCCGATCCACTGGGGCCATACAATTTGTGCCCGGTGATCGCGTAGAAATCGCATCCCAGATCGTCTATATCCACCGGCATGTGCACCGCCGCCTGAGAGCCGTCGACCAGCACCGGCACGCCTTGGGCATGGGCGCCTTGCGTGATGGCTTTCACGTCGACTCTGGTCCCCAACACATTGGAAAGATGCGTTATCGCCACCAGCTTTGTGCGCGGCCCGATGGCATCTATCACCGCCTGCGCATCGAGCGATCCGTCGGGGGCCACATCGACCCAGCGCAGCACCACGCCTTGTCGTTCGCGCAGGAAATGCCAGGGCACGATGTTGGCATGATGCTCCATCACCGACAGGACGATTTCGTCACCCGCCTGCATGCGCGGCATGGCCCAGCCGTATGCGACCATGTTGATGCCTTCGGTGGTGCCGGAATTGAAGATGATCTGGCTTTCATCCGCGACGTTCAGAAACCGCGCCACGGTGCCCCGCACGGCCTCGTATTTTTCGGTCGCGACATTAGAGAGGTAGTGCAAGCCCCTGTGAACATTAGCATATTCCTCGGCATACGCCCGCGTCACCGCGTCGATGACCACCTGCGGTTTCTGCGCAGAGGCGCCGTTGTCGAGATAGACCAGCGGTTTGCCGTTCACCTCGCGGGCGAGGATGGGGAAATCTTGGCGGATGGCATCTACGTCATACATATTCGTTCAGTCCCAGTCGTGTCGTGGCCCCGATCAGGGACAGAAAAACCGTTAGCCCCAATGCCATGCCAATCAGGCCCAGCACAAGAACCAGTGTTGCCTTGGCCAGGCTGTCAAAGCCATGCGCAGCCGAGACGAAGTTGACCAAGATCCAGACCCCGATCACCGATCCGGCCATCGCGACGACCGCAGCCAGAAGCGACGACACCGTGATCAGGATCATCGAGGCCGCCTGCAATACAACACGTAGCCCTTGAAGCCAGATCAGCAATAGCCCCATATCCTCAAGCCGCGCCTCGCCACCCATCGCGCGACCGGTCCAGGTCAGCGCAATGGCCGCCACGCCAAGCGATCCGCCCAGCAACAGCATGAAGATCACCGGATTGCTGAGCGCGGGCTGCAATGGCCCGTCCATCGGGGCGATCATCAGCGTCGCTGCAAAAAACACCGCGTTGAGCACGACAACCACGCCAAAGGCCAGCAGGATCGCCTCGTGGCCCAGCCGCAGCGCCATCAGCCGCTCGGCCACGGCACGTGGCTCGGTGATGCTGAGCAGCGCCAGCGTCCACAGCGCGGTCATGTCGCGCCCTCGGTTTCCGCCTCTATCAGGCAGGCGATCCAGAACCAGCAAAAGACGCCGAACCAAAGCGCGCCGACCAGCGTCAGCTGCGGCCCCGGCCCGATAAAGCCTGCCACCAACCCATTGAGCAGCACCAGCGGACCGGCGGCCAGCAAGGCCCAGAACAGCGCCAGTCGCGCGCCGTAATGATCGCCCTTGCCGCCCACAACCCGTGCCACAAGCCGCGTCGCCGCCGCCAGAACATAAAGAAAGAGCGGCGCGATAAAGAGCCAGCCCAGCAGCGCGCCGCCCAGCAGCATGTTCAGCTCGTCCCCCTCAATATAGGATCGACGCGCCAGCGTGGGCCATTGGCTGACGAACATCACGATGCACGCCCCCATCAACAGCACCAGCGCGCGGTCCTCGCGCTGGCCCATGGCAAGCATCCGGCGCATCACCCGGCGCGGGCCGCGATAGGTCGCCACGATGTCGCGCGTCACCGGCATGTCAGCCGCGCCGCCGCATCATCCAGCCCTCGATATGATCGACGACCTGTGCCGCGATCTCTTCGTCGTCGATCTCTTCGACCGCCTGGGCCAGAAACGCCAGCGTCAAAAGGTCTGTGGCAGCGCCATGCGGCACGCCCCGCGACCGCAGGTAAAAAAGCGCCACTTCGTCGATCGCGCCACTGGTGGAGCCATGCGAACAGGCCACATCGTCGGCATAGATCTCCAACTCCGGCTTGGCGAGGAACTGGCTGTCACCGTCCAGCAAAAGCGATTGGCTGATCTGATAGCCATCGGTCTTTTGTGCGCCGGGTTTGACCAGGATCTTACCTTGGAAAACGCCTGTCGCACCATTGCGGAGCACCTTCTTGAAAACCTGCCGGCTTTCGCAATTCACCGCGTCATGGGTGACGAAGACCGTGTCGTCGTGCACGAAATTCCCGTCGCCCATGCAGGCGCCGGCGACATGGGCTTTCGCATCGTCGCCGGTCAATTCGATGATGACCTCATTGCGGGTCAGCACGCCATTGGCCGTCAGCGTAAAGCTCTTGAACAACGATTCCCTGCCCAGACGGGCGAACAGATGGCTGACGCAACGGCGTTCATGGTCGCGGCCCTGACCGCGAATGTGGTGGAACGCGGCACCGTCGGCGACCTCGACCTCCATCACCTTGTTGAACCGCGCGGCCGCCGGGCCGTTTTCGAGGATCGTCAGCTCCGCGCCGGGATCGACTTTGATGCAATGGTGCAGGATGACGTCGGACGTCTCTGAATCGTGGATATAAATCAGACTGACAGGCTTGCTCGGCTTGGCCGTCGCATGGATCAGGATGCCGTCGGTGGCAAAGGCCGTGTTCAGCGCCGCCAGAGGCCGCGCCACGGGTGTCTGGCCGCGCGTCTCGAGCACGCCGTAAAGATCGCGCGCCCAATGCAGATCGCTGGCCTGCGCATCGGCCAGACGTTCAATCCTGAGACCCTCAAGCGTCAGATCGTCCGAGGCTTCGGCGTCGAACACCCCGTCGACAAAGACGATTTTCAACCGCTCCATCCCGTCGAAGACCGGCGGTTCGGGCGCGTGGAACACCTTGGCGCGCGGCGCTTGCGCACAAGTCAGATCGTCGGGACGGGTGAATTTCCAGTATTCATCGCGGCGTTGCGGCAGGCCCATTGTGGTCAGCCGTGCCTGCGCATCTTCGCGCAGCGGCGCGGTCCAGCCCGTCAAGGGCCGGTCGAGCGGCGCGATCCGCGCCTCGAGCGCGCTGTCTTCGAGTTTTGCCAGACCCATTACGCCACCTCTGCCAGAATATCGCCATAGCCGTTCTTTTCGACCTCGAGCGCCAGTTCAGGCCCGCCCGATTTCACGATGCGCCCGTCCGCCATGATATGCACAACGTCAGGCACGATATGGTCCAGAAGCCGCTGGTAATGCGTGATCACAAGAAAGCCCCGGCCCGCACCGCGCAGCGCATTGACCCCGTCCGCCACAAGTTTCATCGCGTCAACGTCGAGCCCGCTGTCGGTCTCGTCGAGAATACACATGCGCGGCTCCAGGATGGCCATTTGCAGGATTTCATTGCGCTTTTTCTCGCCGCCCGAAAATCCCACATTGACCGGCCGCTTGAGCATTTCGGCGTCGATGTTCAGTTCCTTGGCCTTGGCGCGGACGATGCGCAGGAAGTCTGTCGCGCTCATCTCGTCCTCACCGCGCGCTTTGCGCTGCGAATTCACCGCGGTGCGCAGGAATGTCATGTTGCCCACGCCCGGAATTTCGACCGGATATTGAAACGCCAGAAACAACCCCGCCGAGGCACGCTCTTCCGGCTTCATGTCCAGAATATCCGCGCCGTCCAGCTTGGCAGACCCGTGGGTGACCTTATAGCCGTCCTTGCCCGACAGCACATAGCTCAGCGTCGATTTGCCCGACCCGTTAGGGCCCATTATGGCATGCACGGCACCGCCCGGCACCTCCAGCGACACGCCTTTGAGAATTTCTTTGTCTTCTTCCTCAAGAGAGACGCACAGATCTTTGATATTCAACATATTATATCCTTTCGGCAGCGATCAGGGCTGCATCATCCATTTCATGATCCGCAACAATCGCATCGGTGGGATCGGTTTCGGCGTGACATCGAACCGCGCAAGGCGGCCGGTGATCCTGGGTTGGCCAAGGTAATCCTCGACCTTGTGGTAATGTTTGCGGTCGACGTAATCGTCGAACAGCAGCGTGACGGGCCGCGTCGCCAGAAAACATGTCGCCAGCGCGCAGCCAATGCGGAACCGGCCATCGACCAGCACGACATCGGGATGAAGGAACTCCGGCAACTCCCAGACTTTCAAGGGATATTCCGCAAAACGCCGCCAGTCGGCATCGTTCTTGGGGTGGCCCCATTCCTTGGTCGGCCCGATATCGGACCAGATGACATCGACGCGGCTGCCAGACACCGGGGGCTGCGCGGCAAACCAGTCGCGCATCATCTGCGCCCAGGCCCGATCAGATTCGACGCTGAACACCTGTTTTCCAGGCATTTCGCCCGCCAGCACCGTCGACCCGCCCGAGCCGTATTCCAGCACCACGGACGCGTCGCGATAGGCCGCGCGCAGCACCTCCGCTTCGGCCTCGGGCATCGTCAGTTCGGGACGCGATATGGTGGTCGTCTCGGCCATCAGTTGATCTGCACCGCCGTGCCGGGGGCCGATACCATTCGCATCGAGTTGCCCGCCCCATCGTGATCGAGATCAATGCCGACGACCGCATTGGACCCCATGATCGCCTCACCCACGACGATATCGCGATACGCGGTGATGCGGTGGCCTTCGGTGGAATTGGTGATTTTCGCGATCATGTCGGCGCCTTTTCATTCGGTGACACAAAGAAATTCTTGTTGGCCTTGTAGCGGCGATGCTCGAACAGCACCTGATAGTCGTGGATGTTGCACCATTCGGCAAAGGGGGCCAGATGGGCGTTGTCCACCTCGACAAAGATCGCCGGGCGGCTGCGGGCTATGGTTTCCTCAAGGCCGCAAAGCACTTTCATTTCCATGCCTTCCACGTCGATCTTGATCAGATCCGGCGTCTCGCCGCCGAACAGATCGTCGCCCCGGCAAACCGCGATATCGCCACCGGGCGTCAGCTTGCCGCCGCCCAGATTGCGCTCCGGTACGGTCACCGTCAGACCTTGTGCCGCGACATCCGAAAGGCCGATCCCCAGCGCCGACATATCCACCACCTCCAACAAATCATTCACCACCACATTGCCCACAAGCAGCGCGATGGCCTTTGGGTTCGGCTCGATCACCACAATCCGCTGCGCCCCTGCGATCTTCGCGAAATAGAGCATGTGGTTGCCGACATTAGACCCGATATCAAGGACATGTGCATCTTTCTTGATGTATTGCCTGATGTGATCCAGATCGTCCTGTTCGTAAAACGCCCCGCCACGCTGCCGGTTCTGGATCAGGTCACGGGTCAGTCCGGTGCAGAACTTGACCACCTGCCCGTGAATGACCACCCGCGCCAGCTTCATCCGCGGCAGCACCAACGGGCGACCCTCGTCCAGTGCAGTGAGCGCCTCGGCTATGTCGAAACCGCTCACTCCGTGTCACTCAAAACGAACAGCTCAAAGCGCAACCCCAGAAAGCCCGACCCGATCGCAATCCCCATGCCGGGCGCAACCGCAAGTCCCGCGCACAAGAAGCCGGTCCACGCAGCAGGAAGAAGGTCGGCACGCAACATTGACAACTTCCCCTGCGCAGACGGGCCAGGCCGGGCGGCCTTTAGCCCACCGACCCTTCGAGCGAGATGGCGACCAGTTGCTGCGCTTCCATGGCGAATTCCATAGGCAGGGCCTGCAACACATCCTTGCAGAACCCGTTCACGACCAGCGCCACGGCGTCTTCTTCGCCCATGCCGCGCTGACGGCAGTAAAAGAGCTGATCGTCGTCCACCTTCGACGTCGTCGCCTCATGCTCGACCCGCGCCGTGTTATTGCGCACCTCGATGTAAGGCACCGTATGCGCCCCGCATTTGTCGCCGATCAGAAGGCTGTCGCATTGGGTGTAATTGCGCGCATCCTTGGCCTTGGGATGCATGGATACAAGCCCCCGATAGGTGTTCTGCGCAAAGCCCGCGCTGATGCCTTTCGAGACGATCCGCGACTTGGTGTTCTTGCCCAGATGGATCATCTTGGTGCCGGTATCGGCCTGCTGGTGGTTGTTGGCGATGGCGATGGAATAGAACTCGCCCTGGCTGTCGTCGCCGCGCAGGATGCAGCTGGGGTATTTCCACGTCACGGCCGACCCCGTCTCGACCTGCGTCCACATCACCTTGGAACGGTCGCCACGGCAATCCGCCCGCTTGGTCACGAAATTATAGATGCCGCCCTTGCCGTTCTCATCACCGGGATACCAGTTCTGAACGGTGGAATACTTGATCTCCGCATCGTCCAGCAGGACCAGCTCGACCACCGCCGCATGCAGCTGCGCGATGTCGCGCGCCGGTGCGGTGCAGCCCTCGAGGTAGCTGACATAGGACCCCTTGTCGGCGATGATCAGCGTCCGCTCGAACTGGCCGGTGTTTTCGGCGTTGATGCGGAAATAGGTGCTCAGCTCCATCGGGCAGCGCACGCCCGGCGGCACATAGACGAACGAGCCGTCCGAAAAGACCGCCGAATTCAGCGTCGCATAAAAGTTGTCCGACGCGGGCACCACCGTTCCGAGGTATTTCTTCACCAGCTCGGGATGCTCGCGGATCGCCTCGGAGATCGAACAAAAGATCACGCCCGCTTTCTTGAGCTCTGCCTGAAACGTCGTGCCCAGGGACACGGAATCGAACACCGCATCCACGGCCACCTTGCGGCCTTCGGCGGGAATGTCCTCAGCCCCTTCGACACCCGCCAAAATCATCTGCTCTTTCAGCGGAATACCCAGTTTCTTGTAGGTATCCAGCAGCTTGGGGTCGACATCGTCCAGCGACTTGGGCTTTTCGATCATGCTGACAGGGCGGGCATAATAATACTGGTCCTGAAAGTCGATCTCGGGATAGTCGACCATCGCCCATTCGGGCTCTTTCATCTGCAACCAGCGGTCATAGGCGGCCAGACGCCACTCCAGCATCCACTCCGGCTCTTCGTTGTTCTTCGAGATCAGCCGAATGATATCTGTGGTCAGCCCTTTGGGGGCGTATTCCATCTCGACCTCGGTGTTCCAGCCGTGTTTATAGGTGCTGACCTCGCGCACGGCATCGACCGTCTCGCGGTCCACACCCTCTTTTACGCCCGAATCTCTGACATCTGCGTCCAAAGCGACCATCTCGGCTTCCTTCCTATATGCTTCCACGCCCCCTCAGGCGGCGCGGCTACGGTATCTGTCATGTGCTGCGGCCCACGCATCGGCGAACTGCATCACGTCATCCATCGTCGTCTGTGGCCCAAGGCTGACCCGTATCGCACAGGCCGCCTCGGCGTCGTCGTATCCCATCGCACGCAGGACCGCGCTGGCCCGCACCTTGCCGCTGGAACAGGCGGATCCCGCCGAAACGGCAAAGCCCGCAAGGTCCATCTGCATCACCTGCGTCTCGCCCTTCCAGCCGGGCGTCAGCAGGCAGCTTGTGTTCGGAAGCCTTGCAGCACCATTCCCGACAAAAATAGTTTCTTTGGCGCGAGACTCAATAGTTTTTTCTAGAATCATTCTAAGTTTTTCGATCTCGGACCAAATTCCCCGCTCCAGATCGCGCATCGCAGCCTCTGCCGCCGCGCCAAATCCGGCGATCCCGATGACATTCTGGGTGCCCGACCGGCGCCCCATTTCCTGACCTCCGCCCCGTATTTGCGCCGCCACCTGCGTGCCCCGCCTGACCACCAGCGCGCCGATCCCCTTGGGTCCGCCCAGCTTGTGCGCCGAGATCAGCGCCATCTCGCAGCCCAGCCAGTTGAACGCGAACGGCACCTTGCCAAAGGCTTGCGTCGCATCCACCACCGCCAAACCGGAGGCCAGATCCTGCACGACACCTGTCTCTGAATTGGCCAATTGCACCGCTGACAGCGCCGGATCGGCCACGCTCACCTGCCCCGCCGCATCCACCGCCAAACCCGCCTCGCACCACGCCAGAACCGCCTCATGCTCGACCGGCGCACAGACCAGCCCGCGCCCCGCGCAGGCCAGCGCCGCCGCCTCGGTCGCGCCTGAAACAAAGACGATATCCGCCCCATCGGCGCCAAACGCCGCCGCCACCTGCCCGCGCGCCCGCTCGACCAGAGCCAGCGCCGCGCGCCCCTCGCCATGCACCGACGACGGGTTACCCACGACATCCATCGCCGCGATCATCGCCGCCCGCGCCTCCGCCCGCAAAGGCGTGGTCGCGTTATGATCCAGATAGACCCGGCTCACCGCGTGCCCCTGTTCATCTTGCCTGATAAACCTCGGGGGGTCGTCATTGCTGCGCCATTGGTTCAAGCCCAATGGCGACGGGCTGGCCCCCATACCTGCTCTCACCACACACACCAGGCCGCAAAATCATGTCTCGTCCACGATCGCTAAAAGATTGGGCACCGCCGGGCACGGCACCAGATCGTTGCCCACCACATCCGACAGCCGCGTCTGGTGCAGGAACACATAGACATGCGCGCTCAGGCCCTCCCAAAGCCGGTTGCTCAGCGATTGCGCGCGGCTGCCCGACAGACCGCCGCTGGCGCCTGCGCCGGTGTGCATGGCGTCGACCATCTCGTCGACCGCCGCCAGCACATCGACCACCCTGATCTCGGACGGCTCCCTCGCCAGACGGTATCCGCCACCGGGCCCGCGCACCGAGGCGACCAGACCCGCGCGGCGCAGCTTCACGAACAATTGCTCCAGATAGGGCAGCGAGATGTCCTGACGTCCGGCGATGTCGCCCAGCGTGACCAGTGCGCCGGACGGTTGCAGGGCAATGTCGACAAGCGCGGCCATCGCATAGCGTCCTTTGGTGCTCAGCTTCATCCCGCTCTCCTCCGGGCTCTTGCCCATCACCACACGCCACTGCCATGCTGACCCGACCCCCGCATTGGCACCGCAGGCGATTGACCTTGCGCGCGCAACCGCTTATCTGCCCGAAAGCCAATGTCGTCAGACATGAATTTAGAATGTTTCTAAGGTGCCGCCGCGACGCCGTCAACACGCCTCGGTCCACCCCGCCGTATCCAGTCAGGAGCAACGCCGCCCATGCCCGAGGTCATATTTCCCGGACCCGAAGGCCGCCTCGAAGGCCGCTACCACCCGCAAAAGGAACGCGACGCCCCGATCGCCATCGTGCTGCACCCGCATCCGCAATTCGGCGGCACGATGAACAACAAGGTCGTCTACAACCTGCATTACGCCTTTTACAATCTGGGCTTTACGGTGCTGCGGTTCAATTTCCGCGGCGTCGGACGCTCTCAGGGCGAATACGATCAGGGGATTGGCGAATTGTCTGACGCGGCCTCCGCGCTTGATTACCTGCAATCCATGAACAACAATTCCAAACATTGCTGGGTCGCGGGCTTTTCGTTCGGCGCGTGGATCGGTATGCAGCTTTTGATGCGCCGCCCCGAGATCACCGGCTTCATCAGCGTCTCGCCGCCCGCGAACATGTATGATTTCAGCTTTCTGGCGCCTTGCCCCGCGTCGGGTCTGATCATCAACGGCACCAATGACCGCGTCGCCCCGCCAGCAGACACCACGTCCCTCGTGGGCAAGCTGCACGAACAAAAGGGCATCACCATCACCCATGAACAGATCGACGGGTCCGGGCACTTTTTCGAAGAGCCGCATATGGATCACATGATCGGCAACGTTTCCGCTTACGTCAAACGAAGGCTGACCGAAACCAGCCGCTGATCCTTCAAGGGGGACGCCGATGTCGATATTCGACCAACTCGCCGACGATCTGGCCCGCGACGTTCTCAAGGTGCAGGACAAGTTGGGCGATGACCGGCTCTACGAAGAACTGGCCAGGATGATCGGGGCGTCCTCCACCACGCTGGAGGAATTGTTCATGACCGCGATGCGGGTGCGCATGGCCGAACGCCGCGCGCGCCTGTATCTGGACAACCATATCCGCAAGGCGATGGCCGAAAAAACGCTGCCAAAGCCCGAGGCATAGCGCCGATCTCCACCAGTCTCCGGTCCCCAGCCGCCGGTCACTTGGTCCTCAGCCCGCCACCTCTGCCTCATAGGCCAGCACGGCCGCACCGTAGCCGCCCTCGTCCATGAACTGCGCCTCGGCGGCCGTGGTCTTGCGCCCCAATGCCGTGTTGCGAAACGGGAACCGGCCAAAGCGGCGGATCACGTCGCGGTGCACCCGCGCGTGCAGCAATTGCCCCGCGCCGGTCTGCGGCATCCGCTCTTTCATCAGCCGCACCGCGCGGTCCTGATCATACAGGTTCTCGGAATGGACCAGCGGCATGTAGACGAATTGCCGCTCAGGCTCCGCGACGCGCAGATCCCAGCCATGCTGGATCGCCTTTTTCGACGCCGCCCGCGCCAGCCGGTCGGTCTCGAACGCGCGATCTTCGCCCCGGAACATGTTGCGCGAAAACTGGTCCAGCAGGATGATATAGCCCAGAGTGCCGCGCGCCTCGGTCAGCCAGCGGGCGCACCGCCCTGCCAGCGCATCGTGCCACAGGCCCTCGAACTGGCCGCGGATCGTCGCATCCAATGCGTCGTCCTGTTTATACCAGCCCTCCGGTCCGACCTCGTCCAGCCAGAATTTCACCACATCGTCTGCCGAACCCATCACACCGCTCCACGTAATCCCATGTTCCCGAAACGCTATATGGCGCGGGCAGGCTTTGGACAGTCACGATTTGCAACAAAGCGTCACACCGCCTGGCGCATCAAACACGTTCCGCCGCAACGCTCGCTGCAATATTGGCCGCAACATTCGCTTCTGCCTCTTCCTGCGCGGTCTCGATGGCGTATTCCTGCGCCGCCTCGACCATGACGGGCGAGCTTGACGGATAGAGCGGCGCATAGCTCGCGGTTTCATCGACCGGCACCGAGGACCGCTGCGTCATCCGGTAGGCGGCATAGCCCGCAAGCATCAGCATCAACCCCGCGATCAGCACGAAATATCCCGGCGGCCCCATCACCCCCATCAGCCAGCCGATGATCAGCGGCCCCGCGATGGCCCCCATCCCGTTGATGAACAAAAGCCCGCCCGAGGCCGCCGCCATGTCGTCGACCTCCAGAAAGTCGTTGGTATGCGCCAGAAGCAGCGAATAAAGCGGGTTCGCCATGCCCCCGATCAGAAACGCCGACAGGCACAGCAGGACAAAGACCGACCCGAAGAGCAGCCCTATGATGGCCCCGATCGCGCCGATGAACGCGACAATCCCGATCAGCAAACGCCGGTCCATCCTGTCCGACAGCCAGCCCAGCGGATATTGCACCAGCAGCGCGCCGATATAGAACACCGACACAAAGATCGAGATCTCGCCCAGGGACAGCCCCGCCGCGGCACCGTAGACCGCCGACATGCCGAATTGCGCCGCGAACACGCTGCCCAGCAGGAACATCCCGACGCAACCCAGTGGCGACGCCACAAAGATCTGCCGCAGCGTCATCGGCTTGGTCCTGTCGAACGCGGGCGTCGGTGAGATCGACAGCAGGATCGGTGCGAACGAGATCGACACCAGCACCGACGGGATCACAAAAAGCACAAATCCCGACGGATCGCCCACCAGCAACAGCCCCTGCGCGGTCACGATGCCCAGCATCTGCACGATCATGTAAAGCGACAGCGACTGCCCGCGCGTCTCGTTGGTGGCGGAATTGTTCAGCCAGCTTTCCGCCGTGACGTAAACGCCCGAAAAGCAAAATCCGATCAGCACGCGTCCCACCGCCCACGCCCAAGGGTCCGCAAACGTCGGATAGAGGATCAGCACCGCCGAGATGAAACTGCCAAGGGCCGCGAACACCCGCACATGGCCGACCCTGCGGATCATCTCGGGTGCCAGCCGCGATCCGCCCAGAAAACCCACGAAATAGGCCGACATCACGATGGCCATCTCGTTGGTGGAAAACCCCTCAAGCTCGCCGCGCACAGCCAGCAGCGTGCTTTGCAGGCCGTTGCCCACCATCAGCAACATCATCCCCAACAAAAGCGCCCATGAGGATTTCAGAACCGTGAACATCGTGTGTCTCCTTGGGTGCCGCGACGG
>Ga0307981_1002782_pt1 | contig 13772 bp, 13 predicted proteins | sample OrgLakmetagen987_FD_201849 | JGI IMG/M metagenome (GOLD analysis project Ga0307981, IMG submission 201849) | Saline water microbial communities from Organic Lake, Antarctica - #987 | ecosystem: Environmental > Aquatic > Non-marine Saline and Alkaline > Saline | place: Antarctica: Organic Lake... | reverse complement strand
CAACGGCCCATCCCACAGTGTATGAAACTGCATGGCAGCAAATTCAATGATACTCGCGTCACTCTGCATGAGATTCAAGACACCTCCAGCTCCAATGGACCTATCAGTAGCTTTGTCGTCGTTGTTGTTGTTGTTGCTGCTGCTGCCATCAGTGGTGTTCTTATTGTCCTTCATGTCAGCAGTAGGGGAAGCATGGATACTCCCAGCTCCACCGGCCGGCAACCGGAGACTCTTGTCGAAAATGAGACCCTGCAGGGCTCCTCGAACGACAGTAGAGCACTTGACGACATTGTGAAAGAACTGATTCTCGAGAATCATCTTGACGGACAGCACGGCCACCAGAGTAACAGCCGTTGTCAATGCCTTGGAGGCGGGTTGCGCCTCTCCCGCTTCCACGGCACGCAACAAGCGCGACACTAAGACGGCTGGAAAAGCTTGAATACCCGTGTTGACGAACCGTAAGAGGCCCGTCAAGACGAGGGCGCGCCGTTGGTGCAAAACCAAGGCCTTGGTCAAGAGCCAAGATTCCGAGGGCGCTGTCGCTACTGATGCTGTTGATGTCGCGGATGAGTGCTCTTTCGACGACTGCACGGCCAAGTCTCGTTTCGATAGCTGCTGCAAGTGCTGGTAGATGCGCCCAAGACTCGTAACGGCTCGGTCCATTCCGTACGCGTCCGACAAGGTGAATGAATCGGTCTCGTCCAAGGGACGCTTCGCCGCCGCTTTCATCAAGGGAGACGCGTACGAAAACGACAACCGGGAAAGAATACTCGCTTGCTCTTCTCCCGTGACTCCGGTCCTGCTACTACTGGTACCATTGTCACCACCATTCGTATTATGGTTCTTGTTGGATCGTAGTAGATTCAAGAACTTGCCAATGGAAGACGGTTCTTGTTTGGAAGAATGATTCGACGTGTCGGCCATGTGTCGGGCGGCGTGTCGATTCGTCGCCGTCGCATGGTGTTGTGGCTGCTGCGGTGGTAGACTGGACGTGGCCTGGGCAGCAGCTGTCGTGGCCAGATACGTTCCAGCGGCTGCAAAGGGAGAGGCAAAGGGCAGTAACACGTGTGCCAATATCACGACAAAGAGAAATCCCATGGTGCCGCAGTGTGGGTGACGACTGCCGCTCGCGCTACTAGAAGTAGAAGCTATTGCTCTTCTTTTTCGCACTGTAACTGGAGCTCTCATTGTCGCAATCTGAGTGTGAATTTGTGTAGTATAAGTGGGGGTGCAGTCCCAATAGATGCTTCCTCAGAGTCAGAGAGGTAGACGCGCAGACTGTATCGTGCCTTGTACCGGTACTGTATGTTAGTGGAACTTGTAAATGTTCTCCTGGACTCCGTTTGTCTGTGTCATCCATCTCGAGATTCCGTCGTTGATGGCTCTGACTTTGAAACTGACGCATTCATGGAGCACAGAGACTAAAATATGATAGTAAACTCTAGCTAGTCTAGTAACAAGCCTATCTAGCCTTATTTGTCGTACCGTTACGTACATCTATGATGAGGGCGCGAAGACCAACTGTCTCAATTACCGGTATAATCAGGGGGTAGATAGCGAGACGAAGATTAGGTGCGCCTCCCATCGCCCGCTTTGAGACAATACAATACCGGTGCGGTAAGATACGATGATCTTCAAGACTGACTTTCATGAATACATGTATCATAGTTTGTTAACCTATTGCTAGCTTGTTGCTTGACTTTTCTCTCACACACTCACGTTCTCTTTTTTACCACGGAATCTCAAGTCCATCTTCACAATTAATGAATTTCCCAGACGTTTCCATGGACAGCTTGCCCGTTTCGTGCATGATACGCTTGGCACCAACCGACGGATCAACAGCACCTTCCACCTCCCAAACTTCCTTGTATTTCGCAGTCATGCCCGTCTTGTTGAAACCAGGATGCAAGACACCAACGGCAATACCCTTTTTCTTGAGCTCTTGCGCCAACAGTGCCGACGACATGTTGGCGGCAGCCTTGCTCATGTGATGGCCATAGTCTTTTCCGTCAGGATTCTGCGTCGTTCGCCAAGTCACGGAACCTCCCTGACTGGTAATCATGATAATTTTGGAACCCTTTTCGAGCAAACCCCCATTGACCAAGGCGGAAGAGATGCGCATGGGTCCCAGGGCGCAAATGTCAATCATTTTGAGCTCTTCGGCAAAGTTGAGAGTCTCCAAGGTTTCCACGGGCTCGTAAAAGTATCCTGCATTATTGATGAGCTGTCAACACCAACAGGAACAAAAACAAACAAGAGTCTTACAGTGTGAGCAGACAGGAATCATAATACCACGCAAGCAAAAAATGCTCATAAATAATCAAAATTCAAACCAACTCACAATATCAATCGGTCCACCGGTAATCTTGCCCGGCAGCGCGGCGCACATTTTATCGTTGGTCAGTTCCACACCCTCAACAATCTCGACGGGTTTCAGAGCATCGAGTTCCGGGGAAGACTTTCGCACCAAGGCCACCACAGCCGCACCTGCCTCGGTCAGTTCGATCGCTAGCGCCAATCCAACACCGCGATTAGCGCCCGTGACGGCCACACGCTTGCCCTTTAACAGCGTTGGATCGTAGACGGTCGTAATATCCAAAAAGTGTTCATTCTTGTCAGCCTTGGCCTTGGCGAAACGTGCGGGTTGGTCGGGATTGGAGTAGCGTTTTTCGGCCATGGCGAGCGACGTAGTAGTAGTCAAGGAACGACGAGGTGGAGTGAAACTTCTGGTTGTGGTAGCGGTACGAACGTTGGAGCGCACAAAGGCCTTGGACGCTGTCGAGGGAGCGGTAAAAGTAAAGGCAACGGTAGATGGGACAATGGCAAGGATGCAAGTTGTGATGCGAATTAAGCTCATTGGGCGCGTGCTACGGTAGATCTATGAAGTCGTGTCGTGGAAGAGTGCAATGGAGATCGTTCGAAGCAATGGCTTCCGGTAAGAAGGTTGATGCGCGATCTTTCGCGATTCTTTCTATCGTAGACTACTGGTACGTCCGAGTACGTACGGTAGTCTAGACAGCCCCTATGTACAAGTCTGAAGTTTGGCGCGAAACAATATTTGCGCGCCAATTAAATTTTGCACAGCTGCAAGCACTACCGGTACGGTATTACGGACGGAAGATCGTATCATCCATCCTGAGTTACAGTACCAGTTGTTTGTCAAACGGTACCATACCGGTGCCATATCAGAACATTCTGTTCCATCACAAAGTCATCTCCATCGGAAGATACCAACGAGATGGACGCTAATGGGTTACCGCCCAAGGACGAACCCGCATTAGGAGACTCCAAGGAGATGGACGAAGATAATGAGAATGTGATGCTTCCCAATCGTCGCATGACCTCGAGTCAAATCTGGGATTTCTCCTTTCCCGGCCAGCTCTACTGTCGTGCCAAGGAAACGGCCACGTTGCTAGAAGCCTATCATCGAGTTACTCAGCCTGCAACAACGCCCTCAAAGACTGAATTTGTCATCATCAGTGGCGAAGCCGGGATCGGAAAAACGTCTCTGGCGTAGTCGATTCGAAAAGGAGTCTCGCAAGACGACGGGTACTTTGTCATGGGTAAATTTGATCAGCTACAGCGCCCCGAGCCTCACGCTGCCATTGTGGCAGCCTTTACAGAGTTTACAACTCATGTATTGGAAAAGGGCAAGGAAAGTATCGACAGTATTCGAGAGCAGGTGAGCGAAGGTGTGTCCCAAGGAAGGGTGTTGACAGCCATGATACCCGAGCTGGAAAAGATTCTGGGCAAGCAACTAGATTCGCAAGATTCACTCACGTAAAGCTCAGAGGCAGTGAGCCGCTTCAAGTATGTCTTTCGCATGTTCTTGCAAGCCATTTCGTGATCTTCCTAGACGACATTCACTGGGCCGATGAAGCGTCGTTGGATCTCCTGAAGTCTCTGGTGACTGATAGTGACAACAAGGGCACCTTTCTTGGGAACTTACCGGGACAAAGGAATGCGTCAGCTAGTAGATTTTTGAAAATGGTATCGGAACTGGATAAGGAGAAAGTGAGAGTGACGGACATTAAGCTTGGTACTTTTGAGGAAGACGGTGTATCCGATATGCTTGCGGATATCTTGATGTTTGACAGCGACGAAATGAGATCCTTGTCGAGCCTCATTTGCAGCCAATTTCTTTATCCTGGAGTTTCTGCGCTCCTTGAAGGAAACTGGCTTGCTATCTTTCGACTCGAAAGCAGGGCACTGGACATGGGACCTTGAAGAGATCCGGGTCGATTGCAACAACCTTAATGATCTTATCAGAGCCAAGCTCGCACTCCTCCCTCCCAAAGCCCAAGAAACGATCAAGATTGCGTCCTGCCTAGGTTCGAGAATAGAAGAAGACATTCTCAAGATTATAATGGGCAACCAGTGTTCTCATACTTGCAACTGGCCGTGACCAAAGGCTTGATCGAGCTTGACAACATTCGAGGAGGATACACATTCGCGCATGACGGAGTGCAGGAGGCAACGTATCATCTGATACCCGAGAGCGAGCGCGATACCTTTCAACTTAAGATTGGTCGAAGGCTCCGGAAGTAGTTGGACGCAGAGGGAGTAGACATGCACGTTTTTGCCATCGTCGGACAGCTCATGGTTGGATCCCGTCTTCTCAAGGATCAAAAGAAAAAAGACGCAGTGACAACCTTGTGTCTACAAGCCGGATAACATGCTGTTCAATTTTCAAGCTTCCAGACGGCATGTCTGTACTTGCTTCATGGGCTTTCTTTGATCGATAAGCAGTGCTGGTAGAATAATTACACTCTTTGCCTTCGTCTTTACGACGCTGCAGCAGAAGTCGCCGACTGCACAGCCAAGTTCGACAGCGTCGATATGTTTGTTGGAGAGATACTCGAGCACGCACGTAACTTTGACGATGCAATTCACAGTCAATCGACAAAGGTCTACGCCCTCGGAAGCAGTGGCAAAATCAATGAAGCCACCATGACTGCCCTGGATGTCCTCACGAAGCTCAACGAACCATTTTCCGGCAAGTCTGCTATGTCATGGAAGTTGCCCTAAAGAAACTCAATAAGCGGCTGAAAGGAAAAGCGGACGAATTTACTGAGACTACCCATCATGACGGACCCCGAAAAGCTCTCAGCCATGCAAATGTTGAATCTGACCTTTTTTTACGCGTATCTACAAAAGAAGGAGTTGGCGCCGTTGATTGGATTCCGGATGGTCTCCTTGACATTGGATCACGGCCTCTGTGCCGTTTCTTGAGTCGGTTTTGTTATCATGGCCATGATCCTTTGCGGGTAAGTGCAGACGGTCTATTCTCACGCTATGACCAGTTTGACTTTGCTAATGCCACTTGGTCGCACTTCCACCGCATGATGCTTGCGTACATGTTTGGAGACTACAATCGGGCCGAGAATATGTCGAATGGCTGCCGTTCCATCGTTGAATACCCATGGGGAGCACTCGATGTCGCTGTAGTCGTCTTCTTTGACGGTCTCACAGCGGTGGCACAAGCGAAGAAGACCAATAAAAAGAAATCGCCCTTGGCAGAGAAGCGGCTCCAGAAGCTCCAGTACTGGGCGAAGCATTCACCTCTGAACTTTCTTGGAAAGCAGTTCCTCCTCGAAGACACTGCATACTACAGTTCGTGTATTCGTAGAGTCTTTATTTGCTATCATAGGCATCTGTCTTATTATTACTATTCTCTTTTCTATCTCAGTTTGCATTGGTTAGGACCACCACCTAGTCTATGGGCTGTAAGCTATGGGCTCTGGTGTACTCTTTATTCACCAGTGACGTACGGTATGGAAATTCTTTATTGCGCGCTTTTCTCGCCCCTTTAAAAAGCTCATAATACCACCATGGTGACACCGACAGACAATGGCGCAATGAGAGGCTCTAGACCCTCTACTCCTAGCTTGCAGTCTACTGTATTTGGTCTATGTGTGGTATTTCTACTTGCCAATGTCAAGGCATTCCATAACAATATCTTCCCAACTCGAGGGCCAAGACACGACACATCTGCTTCCTCCGCGACGTCCTCCTTCTTGCCACATCAGCGTCAAGGTCGAGCATCTCGACCAAGGAGCAAAGCGGACCAACCAACAGCCCTACTCGTTGGGAAGTCGTATCTTAATTCGATAAACACGACGGCTCGAATCTCGAAAGAGACAGATAAGCAGACAGACTCACCTGTTGCAGAAACAGAACTACATTCCACGGTAGACGATCATACTGCTGCACAGACAACAACCGTATCCAAGGCTCGACAAGAGGCAGAGGAACTGCGTCGACGAGCCAAGGAGCTACTAGCCGAAGCGATACAAATGGAGACTTCTTTGAAAGAAACGCGATCAACGGAACGATTAACGCGCATGTCGGAAAGTAACAACATGATTGATCATCTCTTTTCCGAGAATCGCCCTCTTACTCCAGAAGCTATTGCGCGAGTTCTCCGCGACGAACGATGGTCTTTTGAACTGACACTCATGGTTCTTGAACATCTACACGGGCGACAGACTCGGACTCTCAATCTAGATCGAGAATCCATGGCAGGGACCAAGCCAAACTTTCAGATTGGCGATACGCGGAATGCCATCTCGAACTCAACCGAGTCTGATCTCTTTGACAGCTACATCGAATGCCTCATTGATGCTGCCTCCATACTGGACGAAGAGCAAGGTTCTCAAGATGAAGCAAAGGGATCCAATAAGCGATGGCCAGGACGAGTAGCCTCGGCACTGAAATCGCGTCTGAACGAGCTGCGGCGGACCGAAGAGCTATCCGCTCGGCGCAATCTGGCTCTGACTATAAACGGTGCGATGAACAGCAACACCACGATGCAAGACTATATGAGACAAACGCTGGGTCTATCACCAATTGAGGGAGCAGCTAAGTCGAGAAAACATGCGAATATTACGAGAGGCCTGGAGCGCATAGCCCTGGTTCCGCTGTGGGTGCCTTCCTCACTGATATCCTCCATGATTGCTTCGCAAGCACTGATTGATGCGAAAGATGTTCGAACGATTAAAGACCAGGTTCTATGGAAAAGCGAATTCTTTTGCACGTCGTCTCAATCGATCCCGTCTGCAGCGCTCTTTCGTGGTAATGTTCGACCACGCGCGAGGGGTTCAACCGTGGTTGGAGGCGCAAAGAACGAAACTGCGATTGTCTTTCAGGAACTCCAGATACGCCTCCAGACGGAGGGTCTCGCAGATCGGATTCAGCTCTTCTTTTTGCAAGATCCAGAGTGGCAACCGAGTCAGGATCCTTTGGGGCCGAGGCCGGTAGTTTTGGCGCTCGCGAAAGCCGTTGTGCCACACGAGGCGCAGCAAAGAAGCCCAGCCACTATTCTAAAGGTAAGCACACAGTGTGTGTCGATGCGAACAATTGGCGCTTCATATTTCTAACCTCGTACCCAAATTCCTCGTACCTACATCTTTAAGAGAGTCTCCACAGCTATGACGTTGGTGACAGCATTCTTCTACTCGGTAGCTTGCTACGCTTTGAACCCAATCTTCTTTGAGTCTGTTGTGAATAAAAAAGACTTGACTGTTCTCGTTGGTTGTATTCCTCTATTCGTTGGCGTCCTAGCAATACAGGTCGTCCACGAGCTCGCGCATTATCTTGTCGCCAAAGCCCGCGGGATAAAGATAGGCTTTCCTGTACCGATACCGGCGGCTCAGCTGGGAAGCTTTGGGAGCATTACACCGCTTCGATCATTTCCACCCAATCGAGCCGCGCTACTTGATTTTGCCTTGAGTGGACCCGTAGCCGCTATGGGGTTATCTTTCATTGCATTGATCACCGGGATTTACCAAACGGTGTATGCATCGGAATCAGCATTATCGCACTTTCCTGTCGTCCCCTTAGCTATGCTCAAATCAAGCTTTCTCACAGGATCGCTACTGAGCTTTCTAGCTCCCAAGGCGATGATGATGCCTCTGTCGCAGCCAATTCCAATTCATCCGCTATTCATGATTGGCTTTTCGGGACTTATTTCCTCGGCGTTGAACTTGCTCCCAATCTTTCGATTGGATGGTGGACGTGCATGCTCTGCAGCCCTTGGGAATCGTATAGGTGCAATCGCGTCGGCAGGAACGCTTCTTTTCTTGCTCTCTCTCACCCTGTCCGGGGGCACGGGTCTCGCGTTCGCCTGGGGAATCTTTGTCATCTTCTTTCAGCGCCACCCTGAAATCCCCGTCAGAGACGAGGTGACGGAAGTGGACGACTTTCGTCTAGGCGCTTGGATTGCATCGCTTGCAACATCGATTTTGGCACTCGTACCCTTTCCAGGCGGACCCTGGTTTTTATAAGGTTCTTTAAGCTTGTCTACACTCCATAGATGAAGGTTTTCGCATGCGAAACACAATTTTAAAGTACGATGTCGTTGCGTTATAACTACATATTTTCTGGCAACGGAATTGGCTCGAAAGGGTCCCCGTTCGGAATCACCTCAACCAAACTAGACAAATTGTTCAACCATCCATGACCATCGTCATTAACAATTCCATCAACATCCTTTTCTTCAAAGCAATCGAGGATTACGAGCTCATTCATAGACTCTCCGACTGACAGAAGACTCGCAGGATAGGGTAGAGAAGAGTCATTGGAATAGAAGTGGTTCGGTTTCGAAGGTTCCACGAATGGCTTGGTATTCATAGACTTTATGAATAGGTTCTCTGCAGTCATCCTCGAACTGGATACATATTGCTGCGTGGATGCTCCAGTATTCGTCCCCCAGAAAGTGTTGTGCGTTGACCCTTGGGATTGATATGATTTAGGATCGGCACAAACAGGGGGGGACAAATTCGTGGAAATATGTTCGGCTGTACGGAAATCAAAAACTGAACGGGCCGACGCTCCCACCATTCCTTGGATTAGGTTCGAAGTCGCCATTCTGGGGCGAATCGACTTGCGAGCAATGTTGGAGGGATCGTCCAGCAATAATATGCTGTCGTCAAAGCTCGTGGCTCTGGTCTTGAAAACCTTGGAACCTTTCTGATTGGAGGCATCAAGCGGCTCGGCTGCCGCATCGTAAACCAGATCGGAAGAAGAGCATGTCTTTTGAAACTTGATGGCCTGCGCCACTTGGCGGCGCTTCTTCTTGGCAGAGTTGCTTGACTTGTACTGATCACTCAGAGCATCCCTGAATGTCTGCGATGTCTTCTCGCGTGCGAGGAAGCAACCCACCTCATACCAGCGTTTTGTCTCCGGGCACTTCTTGACGAATCCACCACCGGAACGGTTGGCCTGTACTTTAGCGACAATGTGCGAAAGGATGAAAGATTTTTCAAGTTTTGAGCTGGCTTGGGAGTATTGGACCAAGAAGCCATCAACATGAGTACGGAAGCGGTCGTTACCGCAGTGGCTGAAGCACCTTCTGCCACGGCCACAGATCACATCCTCGATGGTTGGGGTGAAGTCTTCTGGAAGTAGAGTCATGCCTTGAATTACATCTCCGCCTTTGGCGAACTGGTTGGCAAAATTAGGCGCGGCTTCTGCGGATGCCTGGTCCATTGTTGGATTGGCGTTGCGTTGGAATATGAATCTACCGTACTAAGATTGGCGTCTCATGCTGATGTTCTGTGCTCGTAATCGATTCGCCTGACCCATACAGTTCAGGTATCTACTAGCGGTAGTCGTATTATCGTTCCGTAAAGTCGAGTGAGTCAGCCTTCGAAGATATAAGGTGGGCACGCACGTCGTCGCCTTTTCTGGCATTTTCAATGAATGACTCACACCATGCTTGAATGTCATTTCTACAGGGATTCTGACAGTTTGAAATGCCAGAAAATATTACTCAGGCACTCAAGTTCGACTAGACGACCACTTTTCTAGTGGTAAGATTTACAGGTACCAGGTATGACCGCCAACGACGCCATAATGACTCCTCACACCATTGCTTCGAATGTCATTTCTACAAGAATAGTGCGAAGATTATGTACCAGGTCAGTAGAGTCATGCCTTGAATTACATCTCCGCCTTTGGCGAACTGGTTGGCAAAACTAGGCGCGGCTTCTGCGGATGCCTGGTCCATTGTTGTATTGGCGTTGCGTTGGAATATGAAATCGTGTTGTTGTGGATCTGGAATTTGGAAGGCCAGAAAAAGACTAGTTACTCAGGCACTCAAATTCGACAACACGATCGCCTTTTCTGGCATTTTCAATATGATGAATGACTCATACCATGCTTGAATGTCATTTCTACAGGGATTCTGACAGTTTGGAATGCCAGAAAATATTACTCAGGCACTCAAGTTCGACTACACGACCACTTTTCTAGTGGTAAGATTTACAGGTACCAGGTATGACCGCCAACGACGCCATAATGACTCCTCACACCATTGCTTCGAATGTCATTTCTACAAGAATAGTCCGAAGATTATGTACCAGGTATGACCACAAACGACTAGAAACGACACCCAAATAACGCCCAAAGCAGCGCAAAATGACTGCTTGGCATTGGCACCCATTATTATTATCCTTTACTGAAGAACACTATGGACGACTATAGAAGATAACACGCTATGATAAAAAAGGCCCTTTCGGAGAAACAACGACTTTGCGACTTTTCTATTTCTCCCCTGCCAGTTAAGTTGTACCCTCATGCCGATGCCAACTCTAGCAATTGGCAACCGCTCCCCTCTCCTTGGCAGGCAGGGGTGTGGTGACAGATGTGCCAAGGAGCCTGTTGAGTCGCCAAGTCTGTACTACGTACGGTACTACCATGCTGAGCGACCATGCTGCTGCCGGGAGGAGGAAGGTGCTGGCCTCGACTGCTCTACTCCAATCAAGCTTTGCTTTCTGGCCACCAATGTTGGTACTCGTACCCTTTCCACAATCGCTAGAATCTAGTTAGCTAAGGCTCTCACGGACACAACGTTTATTATGTATTACGTACGGTTTACATGACTGGCGAAATCATCAATCAAATTTGACAAGTTGTTCAGTAATGCATTGGCATCGGCATCGCCATCAAAAATGCCATCCAAGTCCTTGTCTTCGAAGCAATCGAGGTTTTCGAGCTCATCCATAGGAGGCTCTCCCACGGACAGAGGGTTCGCAGGATAGGGCGAAGAAACGTGATAGGGCGAAGAAACGTGATGGTTAGGTGTCAAAGGAACCACAAATAGGTTGGTATTCTTAGACTTCATGAATGAGTTTTGCGAAGTCCTCGAACTGGGTCCATACTGCTCCGCAAATGCACTAGCAGTAGCACCCGTCCCCCAGGAACCGTTCCGCATCGACTCTTCTAACTGAGATGTTCGAAAGTTGGCACCAAAATCGGGGCACGAATTCGCGGAAAAATAATGTCCGGCTGTATTGAAATTATCAAGGACAGGAGGGACTGACGCTCCGTGCGATAAAATCATGCTCGGGGTCAGATTCGAAGTCGATAACCCTCGACGAACGGCCTTGCCATCAAACTCGGACAGCTCGCCCAGCAAGAGGTAGCCGTCGTCAAAGCTCGTGGAGCGGGGCCTTTCGACACGCATATACTTGGAACCTCCCTGATTGAATGCATCAAGCGGCTCGGTTGCCTCTGAGTAGCACGTCAGGTCGGAAGCAGAGTGCGCTCTTTGGAACTTGATAGCCTGCGCCACTTGGCGGCGCTTTTTCTTGGCAGAGTTGCTTGACTTGTACTGATCACTCAGAGCATCACGGAATGCCTGCGAGGTCTTCTCGCGTGCAAGGAAATCGCCCACCTCATACCAGCGTTTAGTCTCCGGGCACTTCTTGACGAATCCACCATTGGGACGGCTGGCACGCACTTTAGCGACAATGTCCGACAGAATGTAGGACTTTTCAAGCTTGGAGTCGGCTTTGGAGTATTGCGCCAAGTAGCCGGCAACAGTAGCACGGAAGCGGTCGTTACCGCAGTGGTTGAAGCACCTTCTGCCGCGGCCACATATCACAGTGTCGATGGTCGGGGCAAAGTCTTCTGGCAGTTTATTCATGCTATGAGGAGCATCGCGAGCAGTTTCTGTTGATGAGTGAAACATTGTTGGATGGTTTTGTTGGGTAGGACAGTGCGTGTATCCTTTCGATGAATAGAATTGTGTCTTTCGTTGATCCTCCTGCCGGTCTGTTTGGAGAAATATTGTCAACGCAATTGGTGATTGGATCAATTCTTGAAATGACCCTCCCCCGCAGGAGGATAGGACCAGCTGGATAGATAGGACACATACATACATGTTGCAGATAGGACACGTGTTGCAAAGAAAAAGTAGAAAAATAGTCAATTGCTGTTCAGAACAATTATATAATATATTCGTCATTTTAGGATAGCGATGACTCATTACTTGCCCCTTCACTTGCCAGACGCAAAGAACAAAGCAAGAACATCCGCCTTCGCGGCATCAAAACCAAGAAGACAGAAGACAAGACTGGAATGAGTCAGTGTCGTGTGTTCAAAGGTTCAGGTTCAAGCCAACTTAACAAATAATAACAACAAAAAGTGACGGAGGCATTGATTTTCTCTACCGTAGTTGTGAGCACAGAAATACGGGACCAGAACCTGGTTGGTAACAGGACCAGGACGATACGCGAAACGGTAATGATCGTACTGTACCGGGTACTCAAATAAATGCATACGGTATGATAAATAATTATGATACCGTACCGTACCGGTTTATTAAAAAACTTGGCGCGAAAGACGAAACCCTCGTTTTGACCATGGCGGGAACATGAACGATATAATAACCAAACAAAGACCTACTGGTACCAGGAAGGAAGAAAATCAATAGACAAACACACGGGAGCAAGAATCAAAAGAGGAGAGTCGATATTCGTGGAGAAATCGCCTATCGTGCGGAGATCCGAGCCGACGACCATTGAGGAAACACACAACACGTAGAATTTGTACCAAGATCTTCACGTATCGGAAGGAACGGAGCAACATGCCGACAAGTCACAACCTTTTTCACGATCAAGCTACCAATTCAAACACAAGTGAGATGCCAATGGCGCCATCGGACGAGGAAAACAAAGACGGACAGGATGATGATCGAAACACAAAAGCATGGATGAATTTGAGTAGACTGGCAAGATAACAGATAATGGGGGCGTATGACTAGGCGGAAAGCGATGGCAACAATGAAGACAAAGGGAGAGTGATGAGGATGTACGGATGGGCAGCCACTGAGAATCAGGATGAACAAAGAACGGAGACTGATGCAACGAATAGTGACGAGTTAAATGAGGATGAGGCAATGATCAACAATGATGATGCATCCCTCGACCCATTGAATGGATAGAATGCGGTCAAAGAAATCTTGGAGCAGGGATCAAGTAGAGATGACAATTTGGACGACAACGAGAGTATTGCAAGCAACCTCATGACCAAGAACAGAGCAACAGAGGGAAGGACAAAACAGACGGAATCGAGGAAGACGAGGAGATCAAAAAGGAATAGGAAGACAACCATAATGGTGATGAGCTGGGAAAAGGAAGAGGCGGACACACATGGACCAACGGAGGAGAAGATCAACAGAGCACAAAAGCGGACGAGAAAGAGGATGAGGAGAAAGAGGAAAAACACCTCTACAGAAGGGCACTGCGGATTGCTGGCTGGAACGTTGGGACCGGATACCAAGAAGAGCCGATGATTGTCAAACTAATGGTCGGCAAAGAGATCAACTACTTGGTCAATCAAGAACCAATCATGCCAAAACGAATTTGCGCATGCAAATTAAGTGCTACCAGTGGCCGCTGTATCCTGTCTCGTTTCAATTTACGAGCTGCAAGGTCGATGTGGCGCGGAAGCCTCGTACCTGTTACCTGGTAGACTAGATTACTGTA
>Ga0307981_1002781_pt1 | contig 13773 bp, 8 predicted proteins | sample OrgLakmetagen987_FD_201849 | JGI IMG/M metagenome (GOLD analysis project Ga0307981, IMG submission 201849) | Saline water microbial communities from Organic Lake, Antarctica - #987 | ecosystem: Environmental > Aquatic > Non-marine Saline and Alkaline > Saline | place: Antarctica: Organic Lake... | reverse complement strand
CCGCCAGCTATATGACAAGCGCGGCTGCCCGGATGCTGGCGCACGCCTATGCGGCAATCATGCCAACCCAAAAGTGGCAACATTTTGCTCTGCCCTTTGGCTCACTTTTGCTTTGCCGTTGACAGCCATCGCGGATGCTGGCCAGGCGGCGATCTCGGGCGCGCTGCTGCCGGTAATGGCGCCCGGCGCAGTGCTTTGCACGGACGGTCATGCGACCTACGAACGGATCGCGAAAGACGAACGCATCCGGCACTTCACACTCAACGCGGGACGGCGATCGAAACGCACCCCGCGCAGCTATCACATCAATACCGTGAACGGCCTCATCAGTCGTTTCCGCAGCTTCACGCAACCGTTCTGCGGTCCAGCCTCCAGTAACCTCGCAGCTTACGGTCGATGGCACACCGCACGCGACAATGTCGGCCGCAGCAATCGAAACGTGCTCAAGCTGCTGCTCGTGTCACGCCCTCACGCTTTGCTGACACCGCCACGCAAAAGCTTTCGTATTGTGGACGTTGCCAATAAAGCGAATTACGCTTAATATCCAGTCTGATAGAAGATCTCGTCTGTGAGCAACAATATTCGTACACCTTACGGTGAAGCTCTGGCTCGCCCCCCCCCCCAGCCCTAAGACCCCATCTTCTCATTACTGTGTCCACATGGCAGGGCATGGTTTACGTCGCATTTGTTGTCGACGTCTTCTCTCGAAGGATCGTCGGTTGGCGGATCTCAACGTCGATGAAAACGGCCTTTGTGCTTGATGCCTTGAATCAGGCGATCTGTCAGCGCAGCCCTGAAAAAGGCGGCGGGTTGATACATCATCCCCACCGCGGATCTCAATATTTATCCATAAAGTACACTGAGAGATTGGCGGATGCTGGGATCAATCCATCTGTTGGAACCGTGGGAGATTCCTACGACAATGCCCTCGCTGAAAGCATCATTGGCCTGTTCAAAACTGAGGTTACAAAGTTGCTCGGCCCATAGAAATCAATGGGCCAGCTTGAACGGGAAACGCTGAAGTGGGTCTATTGGTACAACACCAAGCGCCTGCACAGCGCTACCGGATATGTCACGCCGCATGACGCAGAGGAGATGTTCTATGAAACCTTGAACCCACATGAAAAAGCAACCTAATATTTGAACCAAACACTCTCAGTAAACAAGGGGCGGTTCAGACGCGTTCACCGTAACTTCTTGCGCAGAACCGCTCGGCCCGCGCCGTCAGTTCCATGCACCTAGAATACATTCTTCGCCAAATCGAGTCCAGCCGTGATAATGTCCGACATGACCACTTTCCTTTTTGTGGATCAGTGCAGACCCACCTTGGCACAGCGATGCCGTCGGGCTGCGGTTACATCATCAAAGCCTGTTCTCACCAACAATTGACCTACCCGTAAGGGTACATAATCTACCCACATCCCACGTATGTTTTTTGATCGTTCTGATTTAGAAATTTCCCAACACCTTTTTTTGAAGAGCGGCGGACAGATCTAGCCATGTATTTTTCTTTTGGGGACCGAAATGACAATTCTGACCGTTATAAATGATTTTCACGCTTATGATCCACAACTGCCGAGCACCTTTCCCACGATTGGAGCTGCCGTAAATGCTGCATCGCCTGGTGACACAATCATTCTGGAGAATGAATACGGTCCTGAAATTGCAACCATTACAAAAAGTAACATCACGATCTCAGGGACATCGTCGTCGCTGGGTATAGAGTTGCATGTTGCTGATGGCGTTTCAGGCTTGGTTCTCACAGGCGATGCCCCAATAAATGTCACTAACTTTCTTGGGAATGCCGTCATTATCGGTAATAGCGGTGATAACATTTTTACCAGTACGGGTGGTATCGATGTATTCGACGGTGGATTGGGTATTGACCGGTTGGTGGTAGACTACAGCCTGACAGCGGGTGTGGTCACTGCAACCACGGCTGCCATTGGTAGTCCTCTTGGCACAGTCGGAATTACCGCTATTGAAGATTACATGGTGTTGACCGGATCTGGTGCAGACGTTTTGACATTTACCACGGCACACGGCGAAAACTATATAGATGCTGGAGCGGGCGCAAACACGATAGTTGTTGGAAACGGTGTTAACACCATTCTCACAGGTGCTGGCGTGGATACTATTACTGGCGGAAACGGTAATAATTTAGTCGATGCTGGTGTGGGCACTATCGGAGCCAACACGATCACATTCGGATCTGGCAACAATACCATTCTTGGCAGCGATGGCATCGATACAGTCGCGGTCGGGAATGGGAACAACACTATTGAGGCGGGAGATGGGGCCAACACGATCAAGGCAGGCCCAACAGGCTCTGGTAACAATACCATTACTGCCGGTAGTGGCATAGATACGATCACCGTTGGAGTTGGCGACAACTATATCGATGCTGGTTTTGGCACTATCGGGGCAAACACGATCACTGTTGGTCCAGCAGGGACGGGCAACAATACTATTCTTGGTGGCGACGGCATCGATACCATCGTGGTTGGCAATGGAAACAACAATATTGAGGCCGGCGACGGGGCCAACACGATCACGGCTGGTCCAACAGGGTTTGGCAATAATCGTGTCATAGCTGGCGCTGGTATTGACACGATCACTGTCGGCAATGGAGACAACTGTATCGATGCCGGCAGTGTTGGTGCCAACACGATAGCGGCTGGATCCGGCAATAACGTTGTTATGTCCGGTAGTGGCATTGATACGATTACAGTTGGAAATGGTAACAACTTCATCGATGCAGGTTCTGTGGCTGCGAATACGATCACAGCCGGAACTGGCAACAACTATATCGCGGCTGGCAGTGCGATCGATACGATTACTGCGTCGGGTGGCAATAACAATATTGAGGCCGGAGATGGGGCCAATGTGATCACGACGGGGGTTGGAAACGACGTTGTTTCAACTGGTATCGGTATCGACACTGTCACCTTGGGCGCGGGCAACGATATACTCAAGATCTCTGGCGGTGCAGACGTTGTGACTGCTGGGGCAGGTCATGACCGGCTAATTTCAGACTTTTCCACGTCTACAGCTTCTGTAACGACAACTATTGTCGGCACCGGAAGCCATGGTGGCACATCCGGCGTTGCAACTTTTTCCAGTGTCGAGGAATTTCATGTCACGACGGGCAGCGGCAACGACATCATCTTGACGGGTGATGGTGCTGACGTTCTTGATGGTGGAGCTGGTGCCGACACCCTTTCGGCTGGCGCTGGGTCTGACGTCATTTATGGCGGCGTGGGCGATGTGGTTGATGGTGGTGAGAACCTCAATGGAAGCGACTTTGACGTTCTTGTCCTGCAAGACTTCGGCTTTTATAACATTGTAAGTGATATCGACAATCACGAAAACGGATTTGTCTATCAACTGGATGCGGTTGATGGAGACCGTATCGGGTCGGTGGAATTCACCAATATTGAGAGTATCGAGTTTACCGACAACTCCGTCACAACGCCTGAGGACACCCCTTTGGAGGGCAACTTGTTTGCGCCATCGCTGACCAATGAGGTGGTCACGTTCACGGTCGGCTCCACCACGTATACCGCGGGCCAGACAGCTGAACGCACTGAGGGTACGCTGAAGATTAATCTTGATGGCAGTTACACGTTTACCCCAGCTCCGAATTACAATGGCCCCGGTCCTGTAACGACCCACACAACACTTGATCTTGATAACCCTATCAACTCAGGGACCTCGGCACTGATAATAAACATCGGGTCTGTTGAAGAGACAGCACCGGCCTGCTTGTCCGGAGACAATGCGACCACAGGCGGCACGGGATTGAACGGCACGGATGGGGGCGAGGCTGTCTCAACCCCTGAAAATGTCACAAAGATTGGCAACGTAATCGACTTGGGCCTGAGCAGCCTCGACGGTGCTATCACGGTGACGGGCTTCGCGGTCGACACCAACAATAGCGGCTCTGATGAAACGTTTGTGGCGGGCGATACAGCGACGATTGAGGGCGTCGGCGCGCTGACGATCGGGACCGACGGTGTCTATAGCTTCACTCCGATTACCGACTACAACGGTGCAGTCCCGGTGGCGAGCTACACTCTGACCGATGGCAATGGAAGTGAAACCTCGACGTTGACGATTGCCGTAACCGCCGTTGACGACGCTACCACACACTGCACGGGCGAGAATTCCCCCTCTGCCTATACGCATTTTTCGCCATTGGGGGCCTTCTTTCCATCTCTAGCGGAGGGTCACGCGATTGATCCGAACCTTGTGAACGGGATCATCAACGACGAATATCTGCAGGGCGATGGTAATACAGATTTTGTGTTAAAGCTGCACGATACCGGATATGCGTGGTTCAAAAATGTCCTTGGGGTGTATGAGATTACACCTGATGGCAACATCACAGATGCCCGTATTCTTATCGATAATGTCAATACCGATAAAACGGCCGAGGTTCTCATTTCTGACGTTGAAAGCGGTAATAAACTGGGGTTTTTCGTAGTGCAGAATGCGGCTGACTGGGCTTCAGACCTCACCGTTGCTGATACTCTTGATTTTGTAGGAAACGATGGATGGAGCCAAGCTACAGTTCATGATGGCGCTGGTCTCCAGCTTCAGGTCAACGGACAAACTGCATGGAAAACTATTTTTCATAGCTACGCAGCGGAAATGAATAACGATGGTGTACAGCACACGCTTTCTGGTGTTGATACTCTTCTAGAATCAATCTTGGTTGGTTTTGAGGATATCGTCGGTGGTGGTGACCGCGACTATGAAGATGTTGTTTTTGGTGTTGAAAGAGTGGAGGCAGCAGCCAACCACTGTGACACGACAATGCAATTTGAGGCCTTCTTTCCATCTCTCGCTGATGGTCAAGCGATTGATCCAGACCTTGTTAACGGGATCATCAACGACGAATATCTGCAAGGGGATGGCAATACAGATTTTGTGCTAAAGCTGCATGATACTGGATATGCTTGGTTCCAAAATGTTCTTGGGGTGTACGAGATTACACCTGATGGCAGCATCACCGACGCGCGCATTCTTATTGACAATGTCAATACCGATAAAACGGCTGAGGTCCTCATTTCTGATGTTGAAAGTGGCAATAAGCTGGGGTTTTTCCTGGTACAGAATGCGGCTGATTGGGCCTCAGATCTCACTGATGCTGATACTTTTGATTTTGTAGGAAGCGATGGATGGAGCCAGGCTACAGTTAATGATGGCGCTGGTCTCCAGCTTCAGGTCAACGGACAAACCGCATGGAAAACTGTTTTCCATAGCTATACAGCAGACTTGAATGACGATGGAATACAGCATACCCTTTCTGGTATTGATACCTCTGAAGAGATAATATCGGTTGGTTTTGAGGATGTCGTCGGTGGTGGTGACCGCGACTACGAAGATGTCGTTTTTAGTGTAGCAAGAGTCGAAGCAGATATGTTGTTGCTGGGCTGAAGCAAAGCGGCTTCAGCACGTAGAATCGTCGCGCAATACTCGGGTCTTTGTGGCGGCATAGTAATGGCGCCTCAACTGGCGTAGCCAAGCGCCCTTGCAGGCGATGAACGACTGGCACAAAAACCCGATTTGTTCACGAAACAGCCATATTGCCTACCGGAATGTGACATCTGACGTCATGAACCCTCCCTTGGAAGATTCATCTAACTTTTAACGTGCTTCCATATACTTGCAACGATATTGCCAAAAATGACCGGCGGATAAGATGCCGATATAAGTTGAAAATTTGGTGCGGGCGGTGGGAGTCGAACCCACACGGGCATATGCCCAACAGATTTTAAGTCTGGTATGTCTACCATTCCATCACGCCCGCATTGCCGCGAACAATAGACCCCTTGCAGGCTATGTAAAGCGCCCTGTGCCGTAGGGTGTCACAGCGCGTCTTCGCCCTTTTCCAGCACAGGCAGCAGGCTGCGTTCCGACAGCCATGGGTTCATCCCCAGCGCGGCGCGCAGCGCCAGGGCGGCCTCGCCTTGACGGTCCAGCGCCGTCAGGGTTAACGCCTTACCGGTCAACGCGGCAACGTGGCGCGGCAACAGATCCAGAGTGCGGTTCAAATCGGGTAGCGCAGCGTCGTAGTCCTGCCGCAGAAAATGAACAAAAGCTCGCTGGTTATACCCTTCAGCATAGTCCGGGCAGTAGGCAATCAGCGCCTCAAGCGCGGTCATGGCGCCAGCGTAATCATGGATTTCGCGGCGCCCCATTCCCTCGTCCAGCAACTCTTGGGCGCGGGCGTCGGGAGCATCGGCCCACAATGTCCACATCCGGTTCGATACGTCCATGCCAGTGGCGCGGTCCGGGGCGGCCTGCGCCTCGGCCACCAGCGCGTCCAGCGCATCTGAATGCGAGGGCGAAGCTGGGCAGGTTTCGGCGAGTGCAGGCGCTGCGGTCGTAGTGGCTGCGACGAGGGTAAGTATGATCATGATATGCTTCATACCCGCCAGTAAACACCGCCAGCCGTGTTTCAGTCAAATCACGTCCGCTCAGATCGCATCCTCCGGCGCATTCTCTTTGATTGCCTGCATCGCGACATAGGTGCTGGTGCTCGCGACATACGGCAATGTGCTGATGCAGTCGGCCAGCATCTGGCGATACTCATTCATGTTACGGGTGCGGATCTTCATCAGATAGTCAAAATTCCCAGCGATCAGATGCACCTGCTCGACCTCGGGTATCTTGCGCACGGCGGCGTTGAACGCATCCAGCGCCGCCTCCCGCGTGTCGGTCAGGCGCACCTCGACGAAACTGACGTGATTCAGCCCTAAGTGGATTGGATCAATCATCGCGCGATAGCCCGAAATGACGCCTTCGGTCTCCAACCTGCGCAGGCGGGCCTGCGTGGGCGACTTGGACAGGCCGATTCGCTGTGCCAGATCAGTGATGCTGATGCGCCCGTCGGTGGCCAGAACGCGCAGGATCGCCTTGTCGAACTTGTCCAGATCGGTTCGCATAGACCCACCCCTCATTTCGATCCAATCGACTTGTAAAATCACATCTATCAGGAAAAATACCTTAATCTTCCATGCTAGGATTGACTAATTAACTATCGTCCTTCGCGCTCTCACACCCATCGCCCTTCGGCCCCTGCCTCCAAAGGATGCTCCTATGCCGTATGACACAGACGCCCGCCGCGCCGTCGATTTTCAAACCTATGCCGATGAGGTCGCGACCCTCGACCGGCTCGTGGCCGAGGCCAACCTGTCACCCGAAGATCGCGCGCGCATTTGCGCCCGCGGCGCAGATCTGGTCCGCAAGATCCGGGCCTCGTCCAATCCGGGCCTGATGGAGGTGTTTCTGGCCGAATACGGCCTGTCGACCGATGAGGGTATCGCGTTGATGTGTCTGGCTGAGGCACTGCTGCGCGTACCCGACGCCGAAACGATAGATGCCCTGATCGAGGACAAGATCGCGCCCAGTGACTGGGGCAAGCATATGGGGCATTCCACGTCATCGCTGGTCAATGCCTCGACTTGGGCGCTCATGTTGACCGGCAAGGTGCTGAAGGAAGACCGCAAGGGCCCCGTCGGCCACCTGCGCAGCGCAATCAAACGGATGGGCGAGCCTGTGATCCGCATCGCAGTTGCCCGCGCGATGAAGGAAATGGGCCGCAACTTTGTGCTGGGCGAGAATATCCAGAACGCGATGGACCGCGCCACCAAGCTGGAGAAGCAGGGCTACACCTACTCCTACGACATGCTGGGCGAGGCCGCGCGCACTGACCGCGACGCGACACGCTACCACCTCAGCTATAGCCGCGCGATCAGCGCCATCGCGCAGGCCTGTGACCATGACGACATCCGCAAGAATCCCGGCATCTCGGTCAAACTGTCGGCACTGCATCCACGCTATGAGGTCGCTCAGCGCGATCAAGTGATGAGCATCCTCGTGCCGCGCCTGCGCAGCCTCGCGCTACTGGCAAAGTCGGCAGGTATGGGCCTTAACGTCGACGCCGAAGAGGCCGGCCGCCTTGCCCTGTCACTGGACGTGATCGAGGCGGTCATGGCCGAGCCTGCGCTGGTGGGCTGGGACGGCTTTGGCGTGGTGGTGCAGGCATATGGCCAACGCGCGGGCTACGTCCTCGACTTCCTCTACAACCTGGCCACGCGGCTGGACCGCCGCATCATGGTACGCCTCGTCAAGGGCGCCTATTGGGATACCGAGGTCAAACGCGCGCAGGTCGACGGCATCGACGGATTTCCCGTCTTTACGTCCAAGCCGGGCACGGACGTCAGCTATATCGCCGGCGCCCGCAAGCTGCTGTCAATGACTGACAGGATCTATCCGCAGTTTGCCACGCATAACGCGCATACTGTCGCCGCCGTGCTGGACATGGCGAGCGACCCTAAAACCTATGAGTTCCAGCGTCTGCATGGCATGGGCGAGGCGCTGCATGGCATCGTCATGTCCGAAGAGGGCACGCGCTGCCGCATCTACGCCCCCGTCGGCGCGCACCGCGACCTGCTGGCGTATCTCGTGCGCCGCCTGCTTGAAAACGGTGCAAACTCCAGCTTCGTCAACCAGATCGTGGACGAGGAAGTCGCGCCCGAAATCGTTGCCGCCGACCCCTTCCACATGGTCGCGCAAGAGCGCGTGGAATTGCCAACCGGCCCCGAGCTGTTCCTGCCCGAGCGGATCAATTCCAAAGGGTACGACCTAAAGCATCAACCGACGCTGGACGCGATTGAGGCCGCACGCACGCCTTTCGCCACATCCATATGGGCCGCAGCGCCCCTTCTGGCCGCCAAGGCGCAGCCCGAAGATGCCATCGACGTCGACAACCCCGCCGACCCAGCAGATAGCCCTGGCACCGTCGCCAATGCAAGCACCGCCGACATCGAGACAGCCCTGAGCAAGGCAGCCCCATGGACGGCCAGCGCGGCCGAGCGTGGCGAGGTGCTAGCCCGCATTGCCGATCTTTATGAGGAGAATTACGGGGAGATTTTTGCCATCCTTGCGCGCGAGGCCGGCAAGAGCCAGCTGGACGCCATCGCAGAACTGCGCGAGGCAGTCGATTTCCTGCGCTACTACGGCGCCAATGCACCCGATGTCGGCCCCGTCGGCACCTTTACCTGCATCAGCCCGTGGAACTTTCCGCTGGCCATCTTTACCGGACAGATCGCTGCCGCGCTTGCCGCCGGTAATGCTGTCTTGTCAAAGCCCGCCGAGCAGACGCCGCTGATCGCGCATCTGGCCATAGGCCTGATGCATAAGGCTGGCGTGCCGAAAACGGCGCTGCAAATGCTGCCCGGAGGCGGCGGCGTGGGCGCGGGCCTGACGTCTGATGCCCGCGTTTCCGGCGTCGCCTTCACAGGCTCTACCGCGACGGCAATGAAAATTCGCAGCGCGATGGCCGAAAATCTCGCCCCCGGCGCGCCGCTGATCGCCGAGACTGGCGGCATGAACGCTATGATCGTCGATAGTACGGCGCTGCCAGAACAGGCCGTGCAGGCCATCGTGGAATCGGCGTTTCAATCGGCTGGACAGCGCTGCTCCGCCCTGCGTTGCCTTTATGTGCAAGAGGATATCGTTGAGGAATTCACCCGCATGCTGACCGGCGCAATGGATGCGATGGTGTTGGGGATGCCTTGGGATCTAAGCACCGATTGCGGCCCCGTCATCGACGAGACGGCCCGCGCCGGGATCGCAGAGCATATCCAGACCGCCCGCGCCGAAGGCCGACTGATTCACGAGTTGAAGACGCCCAATTTCGGCACCTATATCGCTCCGACCCTGATCCGGGTAAACAGCGTCGGCGACATTGAGCGCGAGATTTTCGGCCCTGTTCTGCACATGGCGACTTTCGGCGCGACCGAAATCGACATCGTGATCGAAGAGATCAACGCAACCGGCTATGGCCTGACCTTTGGCCTGATGACGCGCATCGACGACCGCGTGCAATACGTGACCGAGCGGGTGCAGGCGGGCAACATCTATGTCAACCGCAACCAGATTGGTGCGATCGTCGGCAGCCAGCCCTTCGGCGGTGAGGGGCTCTCGGGCACTGGCCCCAAGGCCGGCGGACCTCAATACCTGCCCCGCTTTACAGCGCATCCCGCGCCCCTTGCCGGGCAGGATTTCGAAGGGATCATGGCCACAAAGGACATTCAGGCGATGCTCGACAAGGCCAAGACCTTGGAGCTGCCCCCCCGCGAGGAGCAGCTGATGCCGGGGCCCACAGGCGAGTCGAACCGCCTGACTAGCCACGCGCGAAAGCCGCTGCTTTGCATGGGTCCAGGCCGCGATGCGGCCAAGGCCCAAGCCCGAGCTGTGGTCGGTCTGGGCGGCATTGCGGTTGAGGCGAACGGCACAGTCCCGCCCGAGGCCCTGGCATCGCTCACTGGGTTTTCTGGTGTGCTCTATTGGGGCGAGCCGGGCATGGCGCGGCCCTATGCGCAGGCCCTCAGCCAACGCACCGGGCCTATCGTGCCGCTGATCACCGGGCTGCCCGACTCGGGCTATATCTTGAACGAACGGCACGTCTGCGTCGATACCACAGCGGCGGGCGGTAATGCCGCGCTGCTAGGTGGCGCGTCGTAACTTGACGGCACGAGAACATGGGGCCAACGTAGCCCCATGTTTCCCATCCGTGACCATAACCCCTCGGGGCGCACGCCCTATGTGACCTACGCGCTGATTTTGGCGAATATCGCTATTTTCATCAGCTATTGGCCGCTCTTCAGTGATCCTTATGCGCTGAACACATTCTACGTGAACTGGGCGATGATCCCAGCCAAGATCGTGCATGGCGGCGGGTATGAGACGCTGATAAGCTCAATGTTCCTGCATGGCGGCTGGATGCATCTGGCGGGCAACATGCTCTTCCTATGGATCTTTGGTGACAATCTGGAGGATGAGATGGGCCACCTGCCCTATCTTGCCTTCTATATCGCCTGCGGCGTCGGTGCCGGATTGGCGCAACTAGCGTCCGAGCCTTATTCGCTGGTGCCTACCGTTGGCGCATCGGGGGCTATCGCAGGGGTAATGGGCGGCTATCTGCTGCTATACCCCAAGGCCAAGGTTGATATCCTCATCATCCTGATTTTCATCTTCAAGATCCTACCGATCCCTGCATGGATCATGCTGGGCCTATGGTTCGTCTTTCAGCTGTTCGGCGGGCTGTCGATGCCCGCAGGCGGCGGCGGCGTAGCTTACTGGGCCCATGCAGGCGGCTTTGTCATCGGAGCGCTGCTAACCCTGCCGCTGCTGCTCCGCCGGGGCGGCACACGGTTCTGGGACAGCACCGATGGGCATCCACCACACCCCGAGTCGCAGTATGCGTATGCGCGCAGCACCATTCCGAAAGTAAAACGAAAGTGAAGGCGACATGCCATTGCGGCGCAGTGGAACTGCGCGTGACTCTTACCGAGGGGTTGGCCAGCGCCCGGCGTTGCGATTGCAGCTTTTGCGCGCGGCGCGGGGCGGCGGCGGTCACGGCACCTATGGACGGGGTCAAAGTAGTGCGCGGCGCGGACAAGCTGACGCTCTATACGTTCAATACTGGAACGGCGCAGCATTACTTCTGCTCAATCTGTGGGATTTACACGCATCATCGCAGGCGGTCTAACCCCAACGAGTATGGGATAAACCTAGGAGCGCTAGAGGGCGTCAATCCCCGCAATTGGGGCGATATCGGCTGGCTCGATGGGGTCAATCACCCGTCGGATAGTTAGGGGCTGATTGCATTGCCCGCCCCGGACATGTGTCCAGGGCAGATGCCTCTCAACCAGAACCGATCACTGATTGCGAATAATCTTGGAAAACTTATCAAAGATAGGCCCGTTTGAGCAGATGATCGCGCCCTCGTCCAAGATATCGCGCTCTGGCGTCATCGCCTCGACCAGCGCGCCGGCCTCGCGCGCAATCAACAGGCCCGCAGCCATATCCCACGGCTTGAGACGCCGCTCCCAGAACCCGTCATATCGGCCGGCGGCCACATAGGCCAAATCAAGCGATGCCGCGCCAAACCGCCGCACGCCGGCGCAGACAGGCAAGATGCGTGCCAGATCCTGCAACGTATGAGGCAGATCCCCGCGCCCGCCAAACGGCAGCCCGGTGGCAAATATGCTTTCGATCATGCGGTCACGGCCCGACACGCGCATGCGCGACTCGTTCATCCAGGCGCCCTCGCCCTTTTCGGCAAAGAACAGCTCGTCCTTGGCGGCATCATAGACGACACCGGCTACGATCTGACCTTTATGCTCCAGCGCGATGCTAACAGCCCAATGCGCCAGCCCGTGCAGATAGTTCGTCGTGCCGTCCAGCGGGTCGACGATCCAGCGGCGGGTGGGGTCTGTGCCCGGCTCCTCGCCGCCCTCTTCGGCCAGCCAGCCATAGGTCGGTCGCGCGTTCATCAACTCGGATTTGATGATCTGCTCGGCCTGAATATCAGCGCGGCTTACAAAATCACCAGCGCCTTTCATCGACACCTGAAGGTTCTCGACCTCGCGAAAGTCCTTGGCCAACGCACGCCCCGCCTTGCGGGCCGCCTTCATCATAACGTTCAGATTTGCGCTGAGTGCCATTGGGTGTCGTCCTTAATCCATCACAAGACGCGCGTATAGGCTGCGGGCGCCTTGCCTGCAAGGGGCGGCGGCGCCCCCCCCCCCCCCCCCCCGGCTGCGGCCGCGCCCCTTGCAAACCGGCAGGGCCGCCAAGGTCAGAGCGCAGTCCAGAGCTGAAACAACAGCCCACTGGCAAAGGATCCCACCTGCGACGAGAAACGCAAGACCCGCGCCGGGGGCCATGCCCTGCTCCATCAGGCCACCGACGAGCGGCAGCGCCGCATATCCGTTCAGGTAGGCGGGCACACCGACGAGTGTAGCAATTCCGATGGGCGCAATGCCAGTGCCGCCCAGCGCGCTCGCCACCAGATCGGCAGGAAGCCAGGCAAGCATCAGGCTTTCGAGGATAAAGGCGAGCGTGAGCCATTTGGCGAGAAACAAACTGGTCTTGAGGCCTTCGCGCCAGAACTTGGTCACGCGCGCCTCGTCGCTCCAGAATCTCCAGACAACAGGCTGGGCTGTGCGGACCTTAGCACCGCCGCAGCCCCCATTGCCCACACCCTCGCGTAGGGGATCGGTCAAACCGCCGGCTCGCGATACCGCATGAACGACAAATCCGCCCAGCACACCTAAACTAATGGCCGCAATCGTCTTGGCGATGGCGAATTCAAGGCCTAGCACGCCGGTCGTCAGCGCGAATATCGACGGGTCCATCACCGGCGATGCAAGCCAAAACGCCATGACATCCGACAACGGCACGCCCATCGCAAGAAGCGCCGCGATCAATGGAATGACCCCGCAAGAGCAGAACGGGGACATGCCGCCAACCGCCACTGCGTCCAGAATAATGACCGTCGGCGATCCGGTAAAGGCGCGCGCGATCAACACATCAGCGCCCGTCGCGCCCGTCGCGCCCGTATAGGCCGCGACACCGACCGAGAGGGCAAGGAAAGGCGCCACATCTGCAAGGTTCTTGGCAGCGAAATGCGCGATCGTCACGCCCAGCGTCGGCGCAAGGATCAACAGAACCGCAAAAAGCACCGCGGAAAAGAGCCATACTTTTTAAGTGCGCCAGAGGCGGCGGGCGATGTCGACGGCCCTAAGGTGTGCACCAAGCGCGATATCAGTCATGTTTATATTCTTAACTATACTCCGAGTCCTGCAGAAGCCGAATTTGATGTCTTGACGGCTGGATTTAGAACGATTCATCTATGCCCATGATCCGCCCCGGCTTTCTTTCCTCAGCAGAGCGCCTCGAGCTTGAGGCTTG
>Ga0307981_1002780_pt1 | contig 13785 bp, 11 predicted proteins | sample OrgLakmetagen987_FD_201849 | JGI IMG/M metagenome (GOLD analysis project Ga0307981, IMG submission 201849) | Saline water microbial communities from Organic Lake, Antarctica - #987 | ecosystem: Environmental > Aquatic > Non-marine Saline and Alkaline > Saline | place: Antarctica: Organic Lake... | reverse complement strand
ATGCAGCCACGCGATCCTCAGAACCGGCTCGGGACCGAAAGCCGCGAAGACGCCCGCCTTCAAATGGGTCAACACCGCTCTTGGCAACATCAAGGCCGCCATCACCGGCACCCACCGGTCCGTCAGCGCCAAACACGTGCCAAGATACCTCGCCGAGTTCGAATATCGCTTCAACAGGCGCTACGATCTCGCAGCCATGATCCCCCGCCTGACCTGGGCCAGCGTCCGAACACCGCCCATGCCCTACCGCCTGCTGAAATTGGCTGAGGTTCATGCGTAATCAGGAAAAAAATTTTATCATGCTCGGACGAACCCGAACCGGAGGACTTTTCGCCCTGGACCGAGAAGTAAACATTGTCTTAACACTTTACAAAAATATTCGATGAAAGTGTTTAATATGAGATCGGTCTGTTAGCGTCTGTTGTCTGATCCGAAGTTTCGGCGTTTGGGGTGTCATGGCCTCGTTCGCCAGGTATTCAGGCTATTTTAGCGTCCGGATCATGCGGCCTGCGCTTGGCTGGTATGCGACTCCCGTCGGCGATTAACGGCATGACCGGGAACCGTGCCTGGCAGGGCCGTTCGCAGCGCTGCGGAAAGGGAGCCGGTCGAGAATATCTGGCAGTTCCTCCGCCAGAACCACCTCGCTAACAGCGTCTTCGACTACTACGACGCCATCGTCGCCGTCAGCTCATCGCGTGGAACCCGCCTCATCGCCATGCCGCCACGTCTCGCTTCAATCACCATGCGAGATTGGGCGCGGGTCAATGGATAACGCCTTTGGTGTTAGGGTGTTCTTCTCCGTCATCCGATTCAGTATTGCGGACGGTCTGGAACAGGCTCAAACCATTACTTCGCATGGCGTGACGCGATGCCGGGTCAGGCCGTCGTCGCAACGCGGTGGCTGCCCGAGACGGTTTCAAGTCGCACACGCCGGAAGCTTTCGCCAAGCGCCAGCACCGGACTTTGCCCATCGGGCACCGGCTGCAGCATCGGGCGTTGGCGTGACGGATCGGGCACCGGAACGGCCGAAAGCAGCCTGCGGGTGTAATGGTGCCTTGGGTCGTGCAGCACTGCGTCGCGCGGACCTTCTTCCATCACCTGCCCGAGACGCAGCACCATGACCCGGTCGGCCACCTGATCGACCACGGCCATGTCATGGCTGATGAACAGATAGGACAGGCCATCCTCGTCCTGCAACTCCTGCAGAAGATCGAGGACCTGCGCCTGGACCGACACGTCGAGGGCCGAGACGCTTTCATCGGCGACGATCACCTTGGGCGACAGGCTCAGCGCGCGGGCGATGCAGACCCGCTGGCGCTGGCCGCCGGAAAACTCGTGCGGGTAGCGCGACAGCATGTCGGCCGAGAGCCCGACCCGTCGAAAGAGGAACTCGGCCCGGTCGCTCAGCTCGGATCCGCTGGCGAGACCGTGCACCTGCAGCGGCTCCACTACCTGCTCGCCCACCGTCATGCGGGCATCGAGCGACGCGCCGGGGTCCTGAAACACCATCTGGATATCGCGCAGCACAGGGCGCATGGCATGGCGCGACAGCCCGCGGGTCTGCTTGCCGTCGATCCGCACCGATCCGTCCCAGGGCACCAGATCCAGAAGCGCCTTGCCGATGGTCGATTTGCCGGAACCGGACTCGCCCACGAGCGCGAGGGTCTCTCCGGCGCGAATTCTGAACGAGACGCCCTCCACGGCGTGCAGCCGCGCAACCGTCCGGTTGAAGATGCCGCCGGTCACGTCGAACCGGACGCTGAGATCGTCCACCTCCACGAGCCTTTGCGCACTGGCCTTCATAGGGCGGTCGGGCGCATGGCCAAGCCGCGGCACCGCCGCCAGCAATTGCCGCGCATAGGCCGATTGCGGCGCGCTGAAGATGTCGCCGACCGGGGCGGTCTCTTCGGGCTTGCCCTCGCGCATGATGATGACCCGGTCGGCCATCTCGGCTACGACGCCCATGTCGTGGGTGATCATCAGCACGGCGGTGCCGTGTTCCGCCTGCATCAGGCGGATCAGGTCGAGGATCTCGGCCTGCACGGTGACATCGAGCGCCGTCGTCGGCTCGTCCGCGATCAGGATCTCTGGCTCGCAGGCCAATGCGATGGCGATCATCACGCGCTGCCGCATGCCGCCCGACAGCTCGTGCGGGTATTGTTTCAGGCGCCGTTCGGGGTCACTCAGGCGTAGATCGCGCAGCAGTTTCAGCGCCCGCGCCGGCGCGGCGCCGCGCGTGCACATGCCATGTTCCAGCAGCACCTCGCAAATCTGCCGTTCCACGGTCATCAGCGGGTTGAGAGAGGTCATCGGCTCCTGGAAGATCATCGAGATCCGCCGCGCGCGGATCTTGCGGTAGCTCCGGTCGCTCAGCCCGGCCAGATCGATGTCGCCCAGCCGGATCGATCCGTCGATGATCCGCGCCATCGGGCGCGGCAGAAGCCCCATGATCGCCAGTGCGGTCATCGACTTGCCCGACCCGCTTTCGCCGGCCAGCGCCAGTGTCTCGCCGGGATGCAGATCGAAGGACAGATGATCGAGCACGGTCTTGCCGCCCTCTGCGGTCGCCACCTGCACGGTCAGATCGCGTACGGAAAGAACGGGGCGCACGGTGTCGCCCCGCCCGTTTTCAAGCGCCGGACTCATTCGAAGACGACACGCGGAAAATAGAAGGACACGACCCAGTTCGGCATGTCGACGATTTCCGAGATCCGCAGATCGCCCGCGACCGAGCACAGAAGATAGGCATCCTCGGGTGACAGCCCGTGCTGTTTGCCCAGCAGGTCGATCATGCCGGAGACCGCGTTTTTCGCACCCTCCATCATGTCTGGCCCGATCCCGGTCGTGGCCTCATAGCCCTTGGCATCGAGGTGCCGTGTCACCGGCCCAGGTGTCGAGAACCGGGGGAAGCTCAACGGCTCCTGCTTGATCAGATCGAGCGTGATCTCGACATCCATCGGGCTTTCGATGGCGGTGCCGCACACCTCGCCATCGCCCTGCGCCGCATGGGTGTCGCCCACCGAAAAGAGCGCCCCCGCGACCTCGACCGGCAGATAGAGCACCGATCCGACGGCCAGATCGCGGATATCGAGATTGCCGCCCATCCGACGCGGTGGCACGACCGAATGCAGCCCGGGCTCGGCCGGGGCCAGCCCGATCGTACCCGCGAACGGTTTCAGCGGCACCCTGGCGATGTCGGAAAACAGCGATGGCGCCAGCGTGTCGGGGTTATACTCCCACACCTTCAGATGTGGATCTCCGAACTGGTCGGCCAGAAGCCCGAAGCCGGGGATGTTGGCCGTCCAGCCAAAGCCGGACGGGTGGAACTGCTCCAGCGTGATCTTCAGCACGTCGCCCGGTTCGGCGCCGTCGATATAGACGGGGCCGGTGACCGGGTTGATCTTGCCGAAATCCATCGCCGCGACATCGGCGACGGTGCTTTGCCGCGTCAGCTGCCCGGCGGAACTGTCGAGACAGTGGAAATGCACACGGCTGCCCGGTTCCACCGTCCGCGCGGGCGGGATCGAATGATCCCACCCGTGGTGATGGTGGCCGTGGATTGTGTAATCGCTCGCCTTGCACATAGGGTCACTCCGCCTCGGCGGAATGGATGTAGTCGTAGTTCACCGGGATATGCACCGGGTCCACGAACAGGCTGTCATCGCCGGCGACATTGGTCGAGTGGAGAGTGAAGCGCTGCTCGTTGAACACCGGCACCCAGGGCGCGTCCTCCATGATGTCGAGGTAGATCTGGCGCCACGCCTCTTCGCGGGCGGCGGGGTCACCGACCATCGCATCCGCGTCGGCGGCGCGCTGGTCGAGATCCTCGTTGCAATACCACGCCCAGTTCCAGCCACCGGGTGTGGCGCCGGCGCAGCCCAGGATGGGGCCGTAGAAGTTCGAGGGATCGGGGAAGTCGGCGATCCAGGCCATGCCGCCCGACCAGATCATGGGCGCCTGGTCCTTTTCGCCGCCAGCGGCGATGACGTTGGCCTGCGCGAGGCTGCGAATTTCCGCGTTTACCCCGATTTCACTCAGGTCCTGCTGGATCGCCTGCGCGATGCGCGGATTGGGGTCCACGTTCATCACATAGAGCTCGGTGGTGAACCCGTCGGGAAAGCCCGCCTCCGCCAGCATCTCGCGCGCGGCTTCGTGATCGAACGGGTAGCCCTCATAGTCTTCGGCATAACCCGGCATGGTCGGCGGAAGCGGCTGGTTCGCCGGAACCGCGCGGTTGTTGATCATCTGAACGATACGGTCCTTGTTGATCGCCATGTTGACGGCCTTGCGCACATCCACGTTGTCGAACGGGGCCATCTGCGTGTTCATCGTGATATAGCCGGTCTGAAGCTGGCCGCCCTCGACGAGCTGGTCGTCGTAGGCCGCGTCGTTGACCACCTGCAGGAACTGCGCGGGCGGGATGCCGTCGCCGGGCACGTCAGCATCGCCGTTCTGCAGCCGCAGCAGGGCGACCGTGGGGTCGAGGCCGATGTCGAAGGTCACACGGTCCAGCTTGGGGACGCCGGCGCGGTGATAGTCCTCGAACCGCTCGAACACGAGCTGCTGGCCCGGTGTCCATTCGGTCATGCGGAAGGCACCCGAGCCCACCGGCTCGCGTCCGAAATCCTCGCCCGAGGCTTCCACCGCCTCGCGCGGGACGATCGAGGCGAAGTTGAGCGCCATGACATGGGTGAAGGTCGCGTCGGGCCGCGACAGTGTGATCTGCACGGTCTTGTCGCCCGTCACCTCGACGCCGCTCAGCCCGTCACCCTCGCCCGCATTCCATGTATCGAAACCCGCGATCATGCCGAAAAAGCCAGCCCCCGGGCTGCGGGTCGTCGGGTCCGTCACGCGCTCAAGCGAGTATTTCACGTCCTCGGCGGTGATCTCGCGCCCGTTATGGAACGTGATACCGTCCTTCAGCACGAAGGTGTGGACGGTGCCATCCTCGGAAATCTCGTGGCTTGCGGCCAGCTCGTTGCGCAGGGTCGTGGTGCCCGGCTCGTAGCCCATCAGCCCGTCGAACAGCGACTTGATCATGGACCAGTTCTGCCAGTCATATCCGATCGCGGGATCGAGCGTGGCGACATCGTCCTGATAGGTCACCACCATCTCGCCACCTTGCGGGGCATCCTCGTTTACCTGTGCGAACGCGCCGCCCGCGGCAAGCGCCAGACCGGCGACGCCGGCCATCAATTTATTTTTCATGGGTCTTCTTTCCTCTGTCGGTTTCATTTTGTCTTGATGCGGGGATCGATCAGCGGGGCCACCAGATCGGCAATCAGATTGCCGAGCACGATGGCCGTGGCCGAGACCATGGTCACGCCCATGATCACGGGAATGTCGACGCGCTGGATGGCCTGCCAGGCAAGCTGGCCGATCCCCGGCCATCCGAACACGCTTTCGACGACAACGATGCCCGACATGAACAACCCGATATCGATCCCGATCATGGCGATGATCGGCAGGATCGCATTGGGCATGACGTGGCGGGTGATGATATTGAGGCGCGATAGCCCCTTGGCGCGGGCGGTGCGCACGAAATCCTGCTCGAGCACGTCGATCATCGACGAGCGCATCATCCGACTGTACCAGCCCGCGCCAAGGAACCCCAGCGTGATCGAGGGCAGGATCAGATGCGCGAAGGTGCCGTAGCCGCCGATGGGCAGCCATCCAAGCTGCACGGCAAAGACGTAAAGCAGCAGGATGCCGATCACGAATTGCGGCGCCGAGATCGACACGAAGCTGAAGATCATCAGCGAATGATCGGCGGGCCTGTTGCGGCGCAGCGCGGCGACCACGCCGATGGTCAGCCCGAGGACCAGTTCGGTGATGATCGCCGACACCATCAGCAGAAGGCTTGCCGGCAGGCGCGACGCGATCAGCTCCGCCACCTCGGCGCGTTGCAGATAGGACCGGCCCATGTCGCCTTGCAGCAGGTTCCCCAGATACCGGAAATACTGGATGAAAAGCGGGTCGTTCAGCCCTAGCTGGTCGCGGATGTTGGCGACGGTCTCGGCGGTGGCCGAGCGACCCGCGATCTGCCGGGCCGGATCGGCTGGCACGAGATAAAGCAGCAAGAAGGTCACGAAGGTGATCCCCAGCAGGATCAACGCGCTCTCGATCAGGCGTCGTATCAGATAGGCGCTCATCCGTGCCGGCCTTTCAGCGTGGGATCGAGAATGTCGCGCAGCGCATCGCCCACCAGATTGAAGGCCAGCGCCAGCAGGACGATCAGCAGACCGGGAATGAAGACCAGCCACGGCGCGGTCGAGAAATAGGTCTGGTTCTCGAAGATGATGTTGCCCCAGCTTGGCATCGGGGGTTGCACGCCGACGCCGAGAAAGCTCAGCGTCGCCTCCAGCAGCACGGTTGTCGAGATCCCCAGCGTGCCGAACACGATGATCGACGACAGAAGATGCGGCAGAAGGTGCTTGCCGAGGATGCGCAGCGGCGACGCGCCGATGGCGCGCTGCACGAGGATGAATTCGCGTTCGGCAAGGCTGCGGGTTTCGGTGTAGATCACGCGGCTCATCTGCACCCAGTTGACCATGGCGATCACCAGCGCGACGATCATCAGGCTTGGCTGAAAGATCGCGGCCAGCACGATCGCCAGCAACAGCGCCGGAAACGCCATCATCAGGTCGGTAAAGCGCATCAGGACCGCCGCCGTCCAGCCGCCGAAATATCCCGCCGCGATGCCGACACCCGCCCCGAGGATCACCGCGATACCGTTCGCCACGACCCCGATGATCAGCGAAGTGCGCGTGCCGAGGATCAGGCGCGAGGCCAGATCGCGCCCCAGAAGATCGGTGCCCAGCAGGTAGTCGCCACCCGGCGGCAGCGGTCCGCCCATCAGGGTCAGCCCGTCAAAGCTCTGCTCGAACGGATCGTGCGGCATGATCCACGGCGCGAAAACCGCGCAAAAGACCATCACCGCGATCACCGCCATGCCGAAGGCGGCGCGCGGCCGGCGCAACAGGTCGGTCATGACGCCCCGGAAGCGGCCCCGCGTGCGAGGGTGCAGGATCTGCGTGTCACTCATCTCGCCCGCCCTCCTGCCGTCTGCCGTTCGGTCAGCAGCCGGGCCGCGGCCTCCTCGAGGCTGATCTGTTCGACCATCGCCATCGTGCGCAACTGCTTGAGCGCCAGCGCCTCGTCGCGCCCGCCCTCCATCAGCGCGAGAACCGCGCGGATCACGTCGAGCCGACCAGAGCCGCGCCGTGCCAGTTCGACCTCTCGGGCGCGGCGGTCGACCTTGCGCGCGAACATCTCGTGAGCGATCACCATCGCGGAAAAGAGATGGCCCAGCCCCGACAGTGGAATGAACGCGTCCACCTCCTGGGCCAGCGCCCAGGCCAGTCGCCCGGGGCTTTCCGATCCGATCAACCCGATCAGCGGCATCGGCGCCGCGGCGCGCGGCCATGGCAGCATGCCGTCATCGGCGGTGTCGATGTCGAGGATCACGAGATCGGCAGTGCGCGCCGCCTCCGCATCAGGATCTTCGTTGCGGACAAGGGCGCGCACGCCCAGCCTGTCGCAGCGATCTTCGATCCGCTGGCCGATTTCCGGCGACCGGTGCAGCACGAGCGCTGTCCGGCCAGAGAAATTGTGCAGGGGCGATCGTGTCATTTGACGACCCTCAACTTGCGGTGCGAGGCGGGGGTGGCACGGAATTTGCCGGCTGTCTGCGAGGTCATGTAGGGGTCGGCGGCGACGGGTGCCGCGGCGCTTTGCACCACCTCGAAGCGGCCGTTGCGGGCCATCGCCAGCCGGGGGGTGAGCATCGCGTGCCGCAGCACCGGATCGATCGGCATCGACCCCATGGCCGTGACCAAGGGAGTGTCCACCGCCGCGCGGAACACCGAGGACGGATCGTCGGTGCCAGCGCTGCGGACGGCTGCGACAATCATTTCCACCGCCGCGAAGGATGTCGCGAAAAACGACGACACCCGCCCGTTCGGTGCGTGCCGCCGGGCCGCGTCGCGCAGCATGTCGCTTGCATTCGCCTCGAAAAAGCTGCCCGCCGACAAAAGCCCGTTCGCCGCCGGCCCGATCTCGGCGAGATCGGCTTCGCTCTGGTTGAAGCTCACCACCTGAACAGGGGAAATGTCCGCACGACTGCGCGCGGCCATCCCCTGAAGAAAACTCGTGTTGGACGGGCCGATAAGGCTGTCGACGACGCAATCGGCCTGCCTGTCGCGGATTTCGTCGAGGATGTGGTCCGGCGTGGTTTCCCCCAGCGGCACGTGGCGTTCACCGACCACCTCGACCCCGCGCCTCGTCAGGCAGTCTCGCGCCAGCCGCAGCGTCTCCCAGCCCCAGACATAGTTCGAGCCGACGAGAAAGGCGCGCCGCATGCCCTGCGCCGCGATCCAGTCGGTGACCGGCACGACATGATGGTTGGGCGATGCGCCAAGATAGACGACATGATCGTTGCTCTCGAAGCCCTCATAGGGACAGGGATACCACAAAAGCCCGCCGTGGCGTTCCAGCAGCGGGATCATCTCCTTGCGGCTCCACGAGGTGATCGCCCCGACAATGTGGCGCACGCCGCCTTGCAGCATCTCGCGCGTCATCCGCTCGTAGGCGGCCATGTCGCCGCCGGGATCGGCGATAACCGGCGTGATGAGGTGGGCATCGTGCTGTTGCAGGGTCTCGATCGCACCGAGCGCTCCAGCGAGTGCGCTTTGCCCAAGCGCAGCATAGCTGCCCGTCGTGGAAAATATGAGACCCAGACGCAGTGTCACGGTTTGACATATCCATAAAAAAGCCCCGTTGCCTCGGATGGAGGAGAACGGGGCACGATTGCCTTTGGCTGGTTCAGCCTTTGTGGGTTAACCTTGATCTATCTTTGCCCGTCTGTCCAGCCTGTCCGCGCGCTGCGGGTCAGCGCGCCGACGCCTTTGACCGATATTTGTGCAAGAGAGCATGCGAGCTGGGCTGGTTCTCTCGCAATCTTTCGAGCTTCTTGATCTCGGCCATTTGCCGGAAGTGATTGTTCCGCGAGCTGGGTAAATCACTGGGAAGCGGTGAGTCCGTCGACGTGAAGCGGGCCATTAAGGATCATGTGCGCGGTCTCTAGTCCGTCCCTCGCCGCCCTCGTCGGCAGTCTGCAGAACATCAATCGCCCGATTGACCGCATCTCCTGCAACAGGGCCGATACCGATCGTGAGTGACAAAGTCGCCATCAACAAGATGTTGTGCCCGACTGGGCAAGCCGGGCCGCACCGGCGTCACCAGAACCCGCGTAACTGTTCATCTTGCGGAGAAACGCCGGTCAGCGCCCCGCCGAGGATTGTCATTGACCGCCCATATCACCACCGGCCGCGCGCAGAACTGATCGGTGTAGCGCAGCGCGCGGCCTCCTCCTTAACCACGGATTGGGGCAGCACCGCAGGTCAAGCGCACCAGGAACTGTCGCCTGGAAAGGTACCCGTCGTCTCGCCCTCGACGCAGTTACTCAATGATAATGCGAGGATCTAAAAACTTTTCACTTTTACAATTTCTGTCCTTTTTGAGTTGACACCATATCCTTGGTTTGTTTATTTTTTTAATTTAATATCAACAATTTAGCGTAGACTCCTACCACCCCAGCCATGAACAGCAAAACACCCAATAAAATCAACGTCTTGCCGGGTTGCGTGTCGGCCTCTCCCGAGGGTGTAACACAGGCCGTGATACACGGTGTGACACACGGCCCCCGCCACCGCGTCGAGTCAGCCTTTAAAACAAGGCCGACCACGTCTTCGGCGCCTGCGATGAACTCGCGGGGCGAGCGCCATCTTAGCCCTGAGTGCGGATGTTTCTTGTTTTAATCCTCGAACCAGCCATCGATCAATCCGAGCGCGGTTTCTGCATCCAGCAACGGTCATCTCTCAGTGTCGCCCCCAATCACAAAAATCGCCCAAGCCTCCATCATTTCACGCCGACGATCCAGCATGTCGCTGCGCCGGTAAGCCCGCTCGACCTCGTTCCCGACAGTATGCGCGAGCGCAATCTCAGCCATTTCACGAGGATAATCGCTCCGCTCAGCAGCCCAGTCACGAAAGCTGGAGCGCAGCCCGTGCGGCACAGCGCGACGACGCGATCGGGAATCCAAAAAAACGGGACGTCCCGCTTTTTCTTCGCTCTCCTGGATACGGTGCATCACCGCCGAGAGGGTCATGTACGTCCTCGCCTTGCTCTGTAGAGACGGAAATACGAAGTTGCAGTCCAGAATCCGCGGCAAGGCTTCGAGTAGGTCGGTATCACTGTCAGGGAAATGAGCCGAAACTCAGTAGCGGTTTGGGCAAGAAAACGACCACCTCGACCAAGACCCGCCGGTGCAAATTGGCGGGGTTTCTGATAGGTTGTCGCGACGTCAATCAGTCCACTTTCAGGTCGGTTACATGGTTACAAACATCTTCCTAAGTCATTGTTTTTATGCGTTATAGGCAGAGTTCGAATCTCTTCGCCCGCTCCAAGTTTGTAAGCATCCGGCGAGGAACGCGGTCACGCTGCGTTGACAGCTTCCTGCCCGAGCTTCCAGTTCCATGGAAGCATTTCGGGCAAGCGTGACATGGTGATGTCTGGCAGGCGCGCCAAGACATCTGCCATCCAGGCTTGCGGGTCGATATCGTTCATCTTGCAGCTGACGATCAGGGTATACATGAAGGCCGCCCTCTCGCCGCCGCGCTCCGATCCGGCAAAAAGCCACGATTTTCTTCCCAATGCGATCCCTCTGAGGGCGCGTTCGGCGGCATTGTTGTTCAGGCAGATGCGCCCATCCTCCAGAAAAGCGGTGAAGGCTTCCCATCGGTCGCCCTTGGGCGGCATCAGATAGTCGATGGCCTTTGCGACGCTGTTGTGTTTCGACATTCGAGCGCGCTCATCCAGCAGCCAGTCATGCAGCGCTTCGATCAACGGCCGTGATCGCTCCTGCCGCACGGCATGACGGGCATCTGCGTCCATGCCATTGATCTCGCGCTCGACATCGAAGATCGCGTCGATCCGTTTCACGGCTTCCAGAGCGACCGGCGAGATATCATGCGCGGGCTTGTTCTTGCGCACGTTCCCGGCGATATCGGCCAGCTCGAAGAACTTGCGCCGCGCGTGGCTCCAGCAGAGCGCACTGCGCGCAGGGCCGGGGCTGCGGTCGGCCAGATAGAGATCATTGTAGCCGCTATAGGCATCAGCCTGCAGAACACCCTGCCAGCCAGCGAGATGCTTGTTGGGGTGGATCATCTGGCGATCCCGCGAGAACTTGAACAGGGCTGCGGGTGGGGCGCGGCCACCCCATGGCCGGTCATCACGCACATATGTCCATAGCCGTGCCGTCCTGGTGCCGCCACGCGCCAGGAGCGGCACCGTCGTGTCATCGCCATGCAGGCGCGCGCCTTCCAGCACATGGCGCTCGATCAGCTCATGGATCGGGGCCCGCGCCACACAGGCATGACCGATCAGATCGGCGAGAGTGGAGAGGCTGAGATCAATACCCTCGCGCGCAATGCGCTCGGATTGGCGGTTCAGCGGCTGATGCTGGCCGTATTTGTCGAAGGCCACCATGGCGATCAGGCTGGGCCCGGCCCAGCCACGCGGGATGACATGGAATGGCGCTGGTGGCTGGCTGATCTTCTCGCAGGTCCTGCAGGGTGAGCGCCGGTCCGCAAAGCGGCAAACCGTCCGGGGGACGGTTTGAGGCGTGAACGGGCGGAGCCCCGGGACCTTCTCGCGCACCGTCTGGATCACCTTCCACTGGCGGGGAATGACCTCCAGCGTCTCGGTGATATCCTCGCCCATCTTCACGATGCCGTCGGAACCACAGCAGGTGCAGTTGGTCGGGGCCTCGACCACCACACGCTCGCGCGGCAGATGGTCGGGGAAGGGTTTGCGCACGGGCTTGCGCCGCGTGAAGGTGCCCACGGTGCTGGTCTTGTCGTCCTGCGCCGCCGCCTGTTCAGCCGCCAGCGCATCCTCGGTCGCCGTGGCTTCCAGGTCTTCGAGTTGCAATTCCAGCTGATCGATCAGCCGCGCACGGCGCTCGGAGGAGATACCATACTTGTCGCGGCGCAGCTTGGCGATCTCCAGCTTCAGTTCCTTGACCATCGCTTCCGTGCAGGATGCCAAGGCGCGCGCCTGGACCAAATCGCGTTCCGCGGCCTGCGCACGGGCTGTTTGTGCGGCCAGTTCAGCGCGCAATCTGGCGATCTCGGAAGCGGCATCTGACATGGGAGAAGATTACCACAGATGGTCAGGATCGCCAGTAAAACAGGCGCTTCAGCGTGAATTATCCCGCCTTTGCAGGCCTTTGCGTCCAGCGTGGGTTGCGCCAGTCGATCCCTTCGAGCAGATAGCCCAGCTGCGCCGCAGATATCGAAACAGCGGTTCCATCCTGGCTCACCGGCCAGATGAACTTCCCCGCCTCCAGTCGCTTTGTGTAGAGAGACATGCCGACCCCATCATGCCAAAGCAATTTCACCAGATCGCCCTTTCGACCACGAAAGCAGAAGATTTCGCCACCATGCGGATCGCGCCCAAGACCCTGCTGAACCGCCAGCGCAAGGGTATTCATACCGCGCCGCATATCCGTCACCCCGCCCGCAATCCACACCGTCGTGCCCGCCGGAAACGCGATCATTGCTCGTCCACCACTGACAGGATCCGGGCAAGAGCTTCTGAATCCACACCGGGGGCCACGATAAGCCGACGGCCATTTGGCAGGTCAATCTCCACCTGAGAGGTCTGTGAGGGATCAGGGGGATCAACCGGCCCGGGCCGAGAGGTCGGGGCATCCTCCGCCACGGTCACCGGGGCGAAAGATACCGGGCGGGACGCACCAAGCTCACCGTTCCGATACTGCCGACGCCAGATCGTCAACAGCGATCGGCAAATGCCATGCCGCCGCGCCGTGGCCGAAACTTGCCGGTGGCCGACAAAACTTTCCTCGACGATCCGGAGCTTGTCCTCATCCGACCATTGCCGACGGCGAACGCCATCGGCCGCAGAGAGAACTTCGATTTGAGGGCGGTGAATGAAATCTGACATAACGTCGGACTTATCATCGGATCGTAGCCGAAGTCAGACGGCCCCCGCCGTAACCTTACCTCGTGGTCGAGGATGATGACATGGTCCGGAGCCATGTGGTCGCACAACTCGAAAGCCTTGGCTACGAGTGCAAGGAGGCGGCCTCCGCCGCGGACGCGCTCGAGATCATGGACGACGGTTGGACCGCCGATCTGCTGTTCACCGACGTGGTGATGCCCGGCGGCATGAACGGGAAACAGTTTGCCGACGCCGCGCTGTCACGACAGCCCGACCTGAAAGTTCTGTTCACGTCGGGCTACACCGAGGATGCGATTGTTCACCAGGGGCGGCTTGACCCCGGCGTGAATCTTCTGAGCAAACCCTACCGCCGCGCAGACCTCGCGACGAAAATCAGGGGCGTTCTGGCCGAATAGCCGCGGGTGCTTCGGAATTTCCGGCGGAACTTATTGGCGAATTTCGACACGCTATGCACCGCATGAACAGCTTGTCAGAGGCAACTGCACCGCGGCGTCTTGCGGCGCTTGGACAGCAAGTGTGGGACGTACCATGTCGCTCCCATCATGCTGCAACTACAATGCTGCAACCGCGCTGCCGTTCCTCATCAGTTCGGTCAGTATGGGCTTCAAGCCGTCGTGCGGCGGTGCAGCAGGCTGATTTCCGCCCGACTGGCAGCTATGCGGACCTTGCAGTCGTTCGCTGCGGTTGCAGCATAGGCTGACCTGAGCGGCGGCAGTGCGCAGGAAGCGGTGTTTGCAGAGC
>Ga0307981_1002779_pt1 | contig 13786 bp, 14 predicted proteins | sample OrgLakmetagen987_FD_201849 | JGI IMG/M metagenome (GOLD analysis project Ga0307981, IMG submission 201849) | Saline water microbial communities from Organic Lake, Antarctica - #987 | ecosystem: Environmental > Aquatic > Non-marine Saline and Alkaline > Saline | place: Antarctica: Organic Lake... | reverse complement strand
CGCAACTCGCACCGACCATAGTCCCAATAATACGATGGACCAGCCAAGTGGTTCCTACAGCCCGTATTCCGCTGCGCTAGCCTACGACGGCAGCGATGGCAATGGCAGTACCAACAATGGTGGTGGCAACGGTGCGACCTTGCGACGACGCAATGTGGATGTAACCGCAAGCGCTCACGCATCCTCGACAGGTCCTAGACCGAGTCCTCGAACTAACGTTGTCAAGAAACTCGATTTCATGTTCCCCAAGGTCGACACCGAGTACACCGTCACGACAGAACGGGGTGGTTTTGCGTCTCTCGTGGCGTATGGATTGATACTGCTCTTGATTACGGCAGAAACGTGGTCTTGGATGGGTCAAAATAAGGACACTACGGAACACATTCGAGTAGATACCAGCTTGGGCAAGCGCATGCGTGTCAATGTCAACGTTACATTTCCCGCGCTGGCGTGTGAAGACTTGCACGTGGATGTGATTGATGTCGCGGGGGATGCACAGTACGTACTGTCGTAATACAACGACAGTCTCTCGGTAGAGGTGCACCAACGAACTACCCTCTCACCCTGCCGATCTCTCTTCTCTATGGCATCTATTCTAGGTTGAATGTAGAGGATACAATGCACAAGCTCCGGTTGGATCTCAAGGGTATTCCTCTGACACGAAAAGCAGAACTTGTCGAGAGCAACGCCCATGAGCAAAAACAAAAGGAAAAAGCACGAATCATGGAGCAATCCATGCCGAAAGATTACTGTGGACCCTGTTACGGAGCTCAAGAGGAGGACACTCAGTGCTGCAACACGTGCGATGAGCTGTTGGAGGCCTATTCAAAAAAGCACTGGATCAGTGACATTGCGTTGATTACAAGTGAACAGTGTATAAGAGAAGGCCGCGATCACAAGGAAAAGAAAAAGATTAAAAAGGGTGAAGGGTGCAATCTGTCGGGATTCATGACAGTGAACCGGGTATCAGGGAACTTTCACATTGCAATGGGAGAAGGAATCGAGCGTGATGGTCGGCACATTCATTCCTTCATTCCCAGTGATGCTGTGAACTTTAACGCATCTCACGTTATTCACCATCTCAGTTTTGGAGGAACATGGGAGGGAAACACGGACTCAAAGCTGGACGGTGTCACCAAGATTGTAACGAAATACCACGGCACCACTGGCTTGTTTCAGTATTTCATCAAGGTTGTCCCCACCACCTACATTGGTACGGATTTTAGTGCGGAGGGATATATTGAGACGAATCGTTACTACTTTACTGAACGCTTTCGTCCGCTCATGAAGGAATACATTGAAGGTGAAGACGATGACAAAGAGGAAGAAGACGACGATCACGTGGAGAAGGACAAGAACGGTGTTGTATCCGTCAAGGCTGGTCAAGCCAAAAAGCATTCGCACAGCAGCCAGCACAACGTGAAGAATACTGGTGTTCTACCCGGTGTCTTTTTCATGTACGAGATTTATCCATTTGCGATTGAAATCTCCAGGAACAGTGTCCCACTGACCCATTTGCTGATTCGGATCATGGCGACAGTTGGTGGTGTCTTCACTGTTGTCCGATGGGCTGACTCGTTCGTCTACGACCTAGAACGAAAGCATCGGAGGTAGCGCCGTCATTCTGTAGTAACAATTGAAGTGTAACCATGCTTGGCCTCTCTTACTAGCGCCGACTACAGTTTAAGCTTTATTTAAATGGCAGGCCTTTGTTTGTACTCGAAACCAATATAACTAATAATAAGACGCCTATTCGCCCTGCCCATTACTTACTTTCTCTCTTTACTTGGCCATTGGGTGAGAGGAAATGTAGTCAATAGCATCCGGAATGGAGGCAATCTTGTCCGCTTCTTGATCCGGAATTTCAATGGCAAATTCGTCTTCAATGGCCATGACAACTTCCACCACGTCCAACGAGTCCAAACCCAAATCGTCGGAAAACTTGGTCTCCGGTGTCACCTTGGAAGGATCCACCTGATCAAAGTTCTTGACAACCGACAAGATGCGATCCGTAACTTCAGTGGCATCTAGAAAGGTCTATCGTGGCAACGGGAAAAAGAAGAAAAAAGTCAGTAATGAAACGCATCGATACCTTGTCCATTGCAGGAACGAACAAACGAACGAACGGTTCCATGTACGCTCGGTCGGTACACAGCGTGTATTGCGAGCAGAAATACATAATGATAATACGTACCGGTGGGGCAGAAAAGTGTCGCACGGCAAACACGGCAGGTTGCGTCTGTCGCACGGCACACAGTGCCACGGGGCGAGTGGCGACGCGAACGGCGACACGAGAAGCAGCTAGGCGTACGGCGGAAAGCATAATGGTCTATTCTGTTACACACAAGTGTAATGAGTAAGGGTAAGATACGGGTGTGAGTATCATGGGAACGACAATCAAGAGAGAGAGAGAGAGAGCAGCGTGTTGCTCAAGGTCGACGACAGACCGCATACGGTACGAGAAATTACTCGATTGAGCGCCTTAAAAAACCATTGGCATTATTTCCTTTAGGTCTACTACACTATCAACCAATCGTTGCAATGAGATAATAAGAGCGCGTGCGATAAGGAGGCTTACCAACGGTGTACTGTATGTGGAATGGGAGTGATCGATATGCCTTCCAATGGATTGTTGCGCTGCGGTCTGCGGTGTTCGTACCGGCGGCGGGGAGCACGAAAGAAGATCTGGAACGCCGAAAAGGCTCTGACGTCATAAAAAAGTTAGTGGATGGACGGACCCACGAGCTGAATGGTCTTCCATCGATAGGTATCATATCCGCGGTAGCCTATAAGACTAGTTCATTTAATCTACCAGGTGCTGCATTGGTAATGTACTACGTACTACGGATTACATAATCGTTACTAGTTTTAATGTAGAACTAATTTCGCGTCGGCACCTACTCGAAGGATCCCAACTCGACGTCGCCGTCCTCTTGAACGCTCTGGTCTTTGTTCTTGCCGACACCATTTTCCACGCTGCCTCCTCCCAGTGACTTTTTCATTTCTTCTCGAACCTCCAACGTTCGCAGATTGTAGCCAATCGCCAGTTGCCACATGCATAATTGCGCCATGGCCTCGCCTGACTGCTCGGTAACTGTCTCGGGACCAATCTGGCCTTCACCAATACCCGACATGACAGCCTGGACGAGACCCTTCATGGCCACGAGCACGTCGGGACTCATGGTATTGGTAAGTGACTGGAGCTCTTGTTCCGGCAAGGTTCGAATATACAACAATAAGTCCTTGCGCAAGGTTTCGTCTTTTTCTTTTCTCGTCGTCATGAGCTCGTCTCGGAGCTGTTCTACTTCGGCACGAATCTCGGAAAAGTACGACGCCGCGTCCACTTCTAATTCCAGACCACTGCTACTGCTGCTGCTACTAGTAGTAACCTCCTCTTCTACTGCAGGTTCCTTTCCATCCTCTCTTCGTCCAGAACCGTATCGAATCCGTAGCTTTCCTTTCACCTTTCCACTCAATAGATTCTTGTCTTCCTCGTCCTCGTCGTCTTCGTCGCCATTCAAGAGCAACGACGATGAAGAAACTCCCAAACTTTGCGACAAACTCAGCCTGTAATCTGCTGACTTGAACATGTAACCAGTCATTTGCAATTGAAACATGAGCGACGCCAATCGCTGACCCGTCGTTATTGTCGTTGTATCAAACGCCAATTTAGGTAGCCCACCAATCAATCCCAAAATGGTGGATCGGACGGCATTCTGAACGCGGGGGTGAGCCGTGGCAGTGAATTTGCTAATGAGTTCGGATGGCGATAGTTTGGAAACAACAGCCATGTACGGGTTTTTCGCCAGCGCTTCTTTGGAAGGACCGCCTTGGAGCAAATCTCCGCCTTTGGAAGGGCGTACCAGAGCGGACAAAGTCGAATTCTGTGAGACAGAATCTTGATCATACTCGTCATCGTAATCGTCTTCTGGTTGATCAAAGGAGATGGGTAAACTATTTTCACTCACGTATTCCCTCGCCTTGCGTAAACCTTCCGACTCTTTTCTGTTGGGGTCCAAAAAGTCTTCCCAGCTGTTGTTGCTGTCATCGGAGGGAGGCGGACGTGGCGGACCGTCGCCCACGGATGAATATAGCAAAGATCTTGATCGTCTCGACGCCACCAAGCTTGGAACCACCTGAAATCCAGCGATTATATGTGCGGAGGAGAGTGTCGTTGCTGACCAAATTGCGACTGTGCGGGTATGGATTCTCATGGTCGAGTATTGTATTTGCGTGACGCTCGATGCTTCAGGCTTCAGTTTGTGAGCAAGACTGGATGGATGATACCGCACCGGTAGTCTATGTACTAGCGAACGAAAACGAAAGAAACAGAAACGGAGGAGAAAAGAGCGCGAAATCCGCGTGGAATGCGCAAAACAAAATCTCAGATGTTTCATCCAGGTCCCTTCCCCTTTAAACCAGAAACGTCTTTGCAGGAACATCCTCATGGCTGTGCACCTACATATCGTCGCCAACTCTTTGCAAACTTTCTCCTTCCCATTTTTCAAACCGCCGAAGACGTTAAGAGCGCACTTCCAAGAACACCAAGAGCACCAAGAGGTCTCTCTATCTCACAACCATGAATCAGCTGCTCGACGACAAGGAGAAAGAGCCGCGTAATATAGGAATGCTACCAAATAGGTTCTTGCGTCGAAGACGGGCCGAAGAGGCCGATTACTGGCGGAAGCGTGCGGGCTGGTATGACGACGACGAAAGCATGAAGGACTATAACGATGGCGTTAACTACTATCAAACAGACGACGATACAAACCAAAACAGCTCTGGTGCTGTCTCTAATACGGAGGAAAATGAGTCTGAGGTTGTCACGATAGTCTTGAAAATCGGTTCCTTTCTAGTGGCGGTTGGCCTTTGCGTTCTTCTGTACCGAGCAATTGCACGTCGCATGACATCCGGAGACAAGAAGAACACTAAGAGCACTAAAGACAAGAAGCGATCAACCAGCAAGATGAGAGGAGGTGGGGCACGTGCCACTAGTCGACCAAAGTCACGCTCGCGGTCTCGTTCGCGAAAAGGTGGCAACGGCGAGTATGATCTCATGGATGACGGAGATGGCAAGAGCCACCGGTCTTCTCGCAGTAAGGGCAGTAAGGACAAGAGCCGTAGCCGAAGTAAAGGTCGAAGCAGTAGCAAAGCACGCTCCCGATCTCGTTCCAAGTCGCAAAGCAGAAGCAAGCCGAAAACTGAAACGCCAGTGGTGGAACCGGAGCCTGTCCTCGTGTAGAGCTTTGGGGACCACTAGTAGGGGTCCGGAAGACAACGAACGTAAAGTTCTGCTCCAGCGTTGCAGTCTATATTATCTTATTTCCGACCCGTCTCCATCTATTGGATTTTGACTACCAAATTATTGCCCAGTCTGCACACTTGAATCAATCGGTATGCCTTTTTCTATTATTATGCTTTTCCAAGCAGATCAAGATGCCGCACTGGTCAGTTCTTGTTTATACCCTCAATCCAGTCTGAATGAATCATCGCCTATAGAAGCTGTAACTTAGAAAGTCTTCTATTAGAGTACCTCATACCGCTTCTCTCTAGCTAATTCACCTGATTCTCACGGAGAGCTAATTCTTATCGAATCAATCCGCATGTCGGCATTTTGTTTTAAAAGACTTATGTAATGATTATTAGGCGTTACGATGACTGAGCGGCGGGAGAGACTGGCTATGCGCTCTTGGATTCTTCGTAGGCCCACGTGAGCCAGGGCATGAGAGCTTGCACATCGGGTGTCTCGACGGTGGAGCCGCACCAGATACGAATGGAAGGAGGAGCATCACGGTAGCCGCCAATATCCAAGGCTACGTTTTCCTTGTCAAGCAAAGAAACGAAGTTCTTGATCTGATCGGCCGTCAAGTCGAGAGTGAGGCAGACCGAAGTGGACGAACGCGTAGCGGGGTCCTTGGCCAAAAAGTGGATCCAGTCGTTTTCTGCGACAAACCCTTCAAGGACGGCCAAGTTATCCAACGAAAGCTGTTTCAAACCAGCAAGTCCGCCGACCGAATCAGCCCATTCCAAAGCGTCAATGTAGTCCTCGACAGCCAACATACTAGGGGTGTTGATGGTGGCACCCTTGAAGATGCCGGCTTCCAGCTTTCCCTTCTTGGTCAAGCGGAAGATCTTGGGCAAGGGACGGTTCTCGGGAGTGTACGTTTCCAAGCGTTCGACGGCTCTCGGACTAAGAATCAAAACACCGTGTCCGCCTTCTCCGCCCAAGACCTTTTGCCATGAGTAGGTGGTAACATCGAGCTTATCCCAAGGCATATCCATGGCAAAACAGGCCGAAGTCGCATCGCACAAGGTCAATCCCTTGCGATCGTCGGCGATAAAGTCGCAACCGTCATGTACACGGACGCCCGAAGTGGTACCGTTAAAGGTGAAGCAAATATCGTTGTCGGGGTTAGTTTTGGTGAGATCCGGAATATCACCATAGTCAGCCGTGAACTCGTTGACCTCGACAATATCCTTCAACTTGAGGTGCGAAATGGCATCGGCGAACCAGCCCTTGCCAAAAGACTCCCAGTGGCAAACGTCAATGTTTCGGGCACCGAGCATGTTCCACATGGCCATTTCGTAAGCACCGGTATCGGAAGCGGGGACGATTCCAACATGGTAGTCATCCGGGACACCCAAGATGCGCTTCGTCTCGCTAATGGCCAAGCCCAAACGTTCCTTGCCAATCTTGGAACGGTGCGATCTTCCCATGGTGCGGGTATCCAGCTTGCTAACATCGTAGCCGGGACGCTTCTTGCATGGACCCGACGAAAACTCGGGGTTGACAGGCTAAAAGGAAGAGAAAGTCGGGAAAAACGGGTGTTAGCCTCAGCGTTATCAATAGGGCGTCGTCGACGACGAATTCTTGTTTGCTTCTTTTTCGCTCTTCTTCGTACCTTGGGTCCCGGGGCAGCCGCACTGAAAGCACGCACAGTGGCGACGCGGCCAAAACGAAGCGATGGACTCATTCGCGCGAAGGCGAGACTCTTGATGAGGGGGTGGAAGCGCATCATGTTGGGAAGGTATGAGGCTGGGATGATGCGAACGCTTTTCTTTGAAAGTGCGGCGATGCGATTATTTTTGTGCGGCTCTCCTCGGCCAAGGATAGCACTGCGTCATCAGTAACAGTGTGACACTTTAGTTGTACTTTTGACAACACGTTCTTCGATTGACTTCTTAGATCTGCGGCTCCGGTTGAAGATGAGGGGGTACGTGGGTGGAAGATAGAGGAATTCTATCTTGGTCTGTAAGGCGACCGTAAGGAGAAGAAGCAACGGGAAGACCGGCCAACCATCCGTGTGGTGATTCTCCCGTGCAGTTTGTACTAGAAGGGCGTAAAGATTCCAACCTGGGTCTTCAACCACGATAAGCGGCAAATCGGGACGTCCGAAGAAGACCCGTTTCCTTCCTCAAACCAACGATTGGCATTTTTGATGTGTGAGAAAGATACTTGTATCCTTGCGTGCACTTACTTTGACATTCAAGCTCACCCTTCCCATCCACAGATAGAGAGGCTATCCAAAGTCTCCTCGATTTATCTGCAGTAGGTATGTAGGCTCACCGAAAAGGATAAAAGATGCGCAGCTTTCGAATCTGCGTCCAGCGAAGGCAGTGATGTACCGTGTGTGCAGCACGGAATTACGACGTCGGCGTGATTGTTCTTTTGTGCGATAACCTGCACTTTCCAGCGCCTTCGATACCGGCTGTGGTCTAAGCTGGCTCTATGGAGAGCATATGCCTTGTTTTGTTGCGTTTATCCGATTCGTACAACCGTGCCATTGCCATTGTTCCGACGGCCATTCCTTAAGGCGAAAGCGAACAAAGCGGAAGAATTGTTTCCTCTGTTCCGTCGGCAGCACACCAGCCGGTCACGCTTTTGGCGTTTGGGACCGTTTGATAAATTCCCTCGTAGACTTCTACCAAAAAGACCCTGCCTGTTGACATTTTTTCTGTCTCCTTTTCAACTTAAAATTTTGCTCTGTTCGATTCTCACATATCATCTCCCGCTTCGCTTTACCTTTGCGAACACAGAAGTCCTATCGACCCCATTGGCAACTGGACCATAACAATAGCTTTCCTAGAAAGATCAAGCACTTGCGGAGAACGGGTACCTCTTTTTGATGCAGCCCACCTTTAAAGGAAGAAAGGATTCAGGTACCGTTGCAGTTGAAGGCATGACGTCATGGGATCCATCACTGTCAAGAAGGCGTCTTGACACCAGCGGCAGGAATGTGCAAGTCACCTTTGACTCGAACTTTGTTGTGGGATGCCACAAAAGCTGCAAGACCGCTAGGGGTGCTCCTATGGTGACACATCCGGACGATGATGAAGTCGATACTCGAGACACGTTTTCAGCGTCTGATCCAATGCATCTGGTAGGAGCCCGTGCCATTGGAATTGTTCGCGGTAGTAGTAGTAGCAGCAGCAGCAACAGCAAGCCTCCGTTGACACTGTCGGCCTTTCGGAGACCAGAACATACCATTAGGTTGACAGATTCGGATCCTGCTCGGAAGTTGGAAGCTGCTTATGACTTGCATTCTGTTGGATGCTGTGTCTTGGGACACGGTGCCTTTTCTACCGTTCGACTCGCGATTCGAAGACGAGATGGTGTCAAGGTGGCTGTCAAGAGTATTGCAAAGCACGATGCTCTCCGATCTAGGCGACTTCGGCCGCGTGGAGAACGTGATTTGGAAGAGTGGGAGATTCTAGGGCGCCTCGAGAATCATCCTTATGTTATTACACTATTGGATGTATTCGAGACAGACGAAGAAATCCAGCTGGTTACCGAATACTGCGCTGGAGGAGAGCTCTTTGACGCGATTCAGAAAAAGAGAAATCGCAGTCATTCCATGCGTCGGGGACAGTACACGGAACCCCAGGCTGCTTGCATTACCAAACAAATTCTGCGCGCATTAAAAGACTTGCACGCTGCGGACCTGGTGCACCGAGACGTAAAACCCGAGAACATACTTCTAGCTGGCAATGATGACTCGGCGATTCACGTCAAGCTCTGTGACTTTGGCGTGGCGCGATCCATCGTTCGAAAAGTGAGCCCGGATAGTCTCAGCAGTGACGGAGACGTGTCGCCCTTGACACCTGGACGGTCTCGTGCCTACTCCAACTTGGGTTCGGACTATTACGTCGCACCAGAAGTGTGTTACGGGACGGCGTACGGTACCAGCGTCGACATCTTTTCACTGGGTGTCACTGTGTACATTCTCTTGTGCGGCTTTCCTCCCGTCTTTTCTGGTTCCGATAGGGATGCACATGTCATGTTTCCCAAGTCGTTTTGGAAGGATATAAGCGAGAATGCCAAGGAGCTCGTCCGTCTAATGCTGAATCCAGATCCAGCGTCGCGGATCAGTGCCCGAGAAGCCCTACACCACGAATGGATCAGTGGCCGGGAGGACGTTGGTTTGACACCACCCCGACGTGTCGAAACAAATCGAACCGTTAATCTTGATCTCGTTCGCACTCGACTCTACAACAGTTTGGCAGCCAAGGAAGTTGCTCCAAAGCGAAGGACTCCCAGTGCCATTGCCTCTGTGAAAAAGCGCGCAAGGACGGAAAAGTCCACGAGGACCTCCAGCGCGCTAATGGCTTTGGCAGACTTGTATCGAGGTGTTGCGACTTCCAAAGTCATTGTCTCGAAAGTTGTGGATCCAACAGAAGAGGCACAAGAAACGCGCTGTCGCAATGGTGATGAGCTTGAGTTGGACCAGAACGAGACGCTCGAGTCGTCGTTTGGATCTTCACTGCCAGCGTTGACTGTAAAACTATGTAACTAATTGCTTTTGAACTTGAATGCTCCCTTTCTACTAGCTATGATAGTAGTAGACTAGGGTGTAGTGGAACGGTGTGAGCTACTATATCACCTAAAGCATAGTAAGCAGTAGACATTTACTTTATATCTGACATGGTTGCAATAGCATTTCAAGCGAGGAACGGCTCCACTGGACTAGACTACTCTTCCTTCTTGTTGAGCACTAGGGAGAGGTAGATGCTCCAAAAGAAAAAGACGCAATTGAGGTAGAGCACTCGAAACAAGGGCGGCACAAAGGCCAGATTGATGATTGTCGCTGGGACCCACAGTTTCCCTGTTAAAGAGAAAGAAAGACAAAATGGGGTCGGTAAGAGAGAAACCAACCAGGCGACAGCGATAGCGCCACTCAATATACACAATGTCACCACAGCCACTTACAGTTGGCAATGATTGTATCCTTGTAATTTTCCTCGAGTTGATTTTGAATTTGCTCGACGCCCTTTCCCTCCAAGGCGCCCAGAAAGGCGAAAATTAAGACGGTAAAGATGGGTGCTTGCACAAACTGATCAATGATAGTCTTGATGGCCGTTGTTGCCGTAAATGGATCTTGCGTTGGAGGCAGTACGCCGTCCAGAATATTGTAATAAAAGTGATTCCAAGGTGCCTGCAACACCAAACCAAACACGGCAAAGCGTACGGCGCGGGCCACGTCGACAGTTGGTGGTGATGTTTCCTCCGCGACCTTCATATCACTACTACTACTACTACTACTGGTACTGGTACTGCTGACGTCTCGTTTGGAGTATTCCAGGGCTTGTCCAGTCAAGTCAGCTGCACCGAGGATGACACCCGCCGTCAAGCTCTTGACCGCCAAGGGATACGCTTCCAAGGCTTGGTTGTAAGCGCTCCATGCTTCAGAAGGACCCAAGTGGAGCGCTCCTCCACGAACCTCCAAGAAGGCGTTTGCCTTGGACGTATGAGTACCGGTATGGGTATATCGGTTGGCACAGTCGCGTCGAAAGCCGTGCGAGCCCGTGACAGTGGCGAACGCGCTCGAGGGGCGAGCCATAAGGGAGGCGAGCAGGAAAGGTAGGCAATGCATGAAGGCTGTTCTCCTAGTACTTGTCATGGTTTGAAAAGCCCGTAGCTGGTAGTCTAGCTGGGAACTTGTTTATGAATGTAATGGAGGCAGGGATGATTCGTCTCTTCTCACTTCTCACTTTTTCGTATTCGTATTCGTCCGAAAAGTAGAAGGAAGTAGAAGTAGACTAGGCTCTTTCGAACACCGATTTGATGACGAAAGTGAAACGGACAAACGATGAAAGTCACGAACAGGAAACAGGACTGAAACCCATATCCGGGTTACCCATAATGTTCGTGGTTGTTCGTTTTATTTGTTTAAGTCTCACAATGGACGACGACGCCACGACGTCCAGGCAGCCGCACTTACTTCTTTGTATCATATTCGCCGGTTCCTTACATTAGCACCATGATCGCTCAGAATGTTGCAAGATTAGCTTCTGGAGCCCTTGGCTTCTACGTGTTCCTGTTGCCTCTGTTGGCAGCATTCATTGCCGTGCGTCAAGAGCAAAAGCTCTGGAAGCAAGCCGCATCGTTGCCCGCCATGCCATTATTTGGAATGTTGAGAGTATACTGGATGAATGTCGTGTGGATGATAGGTTGCTCCTTTGGAGCAGTCTTTGTCGTACTAAAGCATGTCGTCAGTTTTGGGAGATCCGACGTCCCCTTGGATTCGAATCGTTTGGTGGAAGACTGGATTGCCCGAACTGTCGTTCGACTCTTTATTGGCAAGGTTCAAATAAAGGGCGCCGAGAATCTTCCGGCCGAGGACGCGGTACCGGCTCCCATTTACATTGCCAACCATGCCAGTCAGATTGACGTCTTTGTCGTCATCTTGATCAATCGACGATACAAGTTTATCGCCAAGAACGCACTCCTCTACATGCCGGGGGTGGGACAGATTGCCTACCTCTCCAAACACATTCTCATTAATCGGCAGTCGGGAAAAAACAAGAAATCAAACACCAATCTCTTTGCCAAGAGCGATGCTGCGGTACAGTCGGGAATCCCCATGTTTTTCTTTCCTCAGGGAACACGCCGCATGAGCAATCGATTGCCGTTCAAGGATGGTGCCTTTATTCTGGCACAAACCAACAAGAGTCCATTGGTGCCAATATCGATTGAGATTCCTGTGGATGCCTGGACGACCATGTATCCTATCAGTCTCTTGTGGACCTCCAAAGCGCCGACTGTGACCTTGACGGTACACCCGGTAGTCACCGTAACGGGCCAGGAAGATCGACAAGCTTTGAAACAGCAATGCTTTGACACTATTTATAGCGTGGTACCAGCCGTCGAAGATGAGGATCCGAAACATAAGTAGTATAGAATTCTTATAAGCGACAATGTTGTACTATATACTACTTTAGCTATCGCATGTCTTGAGAACCTAGACTTTGGCTACAGTAGTAGAATTAGGTTGGGGCCGAGACGGTGACGGACGCTTTTATATCATTGAGATGGTAGCAGTGCCGCCGATGTCGGAAATACTGGCACTTGTTCAATGGACAATCGATCGGCATCCGACCTTGGCTGTCTGCGATTCCATCTTTGCTGCTGTTCTTGTTGGTCGTCGTTGGAGGCTTCTGATCGCCCTTCGTCTCGATACGACGAGTCGCCCAAAATAAGCCCCACGCCGACTCCGAGGCCAAAAAAGGTAACAGCGGCATTCATGGGGTGCGTAAGAATGTGATAGATAAACTGATATACTCTGCTGACAACAGACTCCTGCGGCTGCAGCGGCTGTGGTGGAGCTAGTACAACGTCTTCATCGTTTCTTTCGGAAGTGTCGGAAATCTGCCTCGGAGTTCTGGAACTAGGGTGGTCCTCTTGCAAATCCACCATTCACTTTCTGGGGGGTTGTATGGTAGACGAGGGTAGGTGGCTTTTACACTGTAGGTCTCTCACAACTTGCACAACAGCAGACGGCGACGTTTGAGGAATGGCATCGTGCCACGACGTCGATTTTCATTCGTCGCTCCTTTGATTTTCGCCTTTCCGTTTCACCCGACCGGTAATGAAATTCTTCAGTCGCAACGAGACGACCAACGACCATAACGTTGGATCGACCTCAAATCTCTCTCTCTCAGACCATGGGATTGAAGCCCCAGTTTGCTTGCTTTCATTCTGTTGATCCATCGATAGTTCCCGGCTTACAGTAGCGATATCTTCTAATAGAATGGACCAGATACAGGAATACGAGACGCAATTAGCGGATGTGGAAGCGCTGTTGCAAGCCACGCCAGATGATCCTTCCTTGCTGTCGCTCAAATCGGATCTCGTGGAACTCCTCACAATTACTCGAGACTCTCTTTCTGATGTTCAGGAACAATTAAGTGCAGGGAATGAGATTACTGTAGATGCTGCAGCAGAGGAGGATACAACAGCTGCATCTGCCGCCAGTACTAGTCTCTTAGCCAACGTGCCTGTCGCATCACCAGCTTCCACCTCGGCATACATGTACGATGCTGCGATTGACGACGCCCTCAAACGAACCGAAGCACCCACGGACGCCGCTACTGCGGCAACAGAAGAACCGCCTCGCAAAAAGCTCAAGAAACTCAAGGACTTTGTTGTGCCAGAGCACTTGATTCCAGCGGAAACGGATACTGACGCGGAAAAGAATCGTAAACGGCGCGCTCTCAAGGCCTTGAAGAACAAATACCGGGAACGCAAAAAGGAAGTGATGGCGGACCAAAAGCAAAAGTCGTGGCAAGCGTTTCACAAGAAAAAGACTACCAAATCGAAGGACAGCAAGTCGATATTCTCGACACAGGATGGCAGAAGCATGACCGAGTTTGCGCCAGCGGAGCGTCAGCGACACAAGTAGTAATAAACGAGTTTAACACAACGGTATACAAGCACAACGATTACGATAATAAGTCTTTATAAGGCTTACTGTTGTTCCTTATCTTAGACACTGGGTACTGTAGGAAC